>Ga0075119_1001203_pt1 | contig 12836 bp, 10 predicted proteins | sample AntAceMetag02UK9_FD_69791 | JGI IMG/M metagenome (GOLD analysis project Ga0075119, IMG submission 69791) | Saline lake microbial communities from Ace Lake, Antarctica - Antarctic Ace Lake Metagenome 02UK9 | ecosystem: Environmental > Aquatic > Non-marine Saline and Alkaline > Saline | place... | reverse complement strand
CTGTGGACCACAAACCTCGGAGGCTGCACGGCGAATCTGACGCTCAAGTTCGATACGACCCAGGACAGTAGAGGCTTCCACTGGGTTGTAACTGACTACCACTTTGTTGTCTTCCACCTTTTCGATTTCCACATCGGCACTTGCTAATGAAGGGATAACGAGTGCAATCGCAACTGCTATTGAATAAATCTGATTTTTCATAATGCTTTCTCCAAGAATTTACCGTTCTATCAATTTAAGTCAGGTGCGCACCCTTATTTACTAAGACGACCACAAAAGAGAAAGGTTACTAAAGAAGTAATAATAATTTTTATCTGTTGAATTGAAAGCAAGGAGTTCTGTTGATTAACACTTGTCGCTTATAAGTTATCCCGCAACACAATTTCTCGCAGTTAAGGAGTCCCTGAACGAGACTTGTCAGGAATAGGCAAATAGGCGGCGCCGAGGGAAACACAAACACACTAAGTCTTCGGCAGCTTATTGGTAGACCAACCGGATGAACAGCCTAACTATGGTGAGCGCGGCAAACAACTATCATCAAATTTTTATTACTTTAGGCCCAAATAGAAAGCCAAGCATGTTACCCATAAGATATTTGTACATTTTTTCTATTTCTTGTTTAGAAACAGCCCCACCTTGTACCAGCATCTCAAGCCGCTGCGCCGACTCTTTAACGATATATCCTGAAGGTTTGAAACCATTCTTTTCATAAAATGCTTTGCGCTTTATCCTCTGTTGGTGGTTCTGTGCTTTCTCGTCGAGCTCTTCAATGTTTAGAACAATTCTTTTCCCAGAATGCAACTCTCTCATTAAGTCCATTACTTTGCTGCCGTAACCACGAGAACGACACAGTTCTGATATTGCAAAAAATTGCACAAATACAATGTCCATATACTCAACGTCGTAGATAAAGCCGATCCAGTTATCGTGCTCGTAGATCATATTGAATCCTGCTTTCCCGTTTCTCATTCTATATCTAAGAATCTGTGACGGCACCCGCTGAGCATCAGGAAAAGCTTTTTCATATAGATCGAAAACGTTTGAATAATTTTCATCTTTTTTGCTAAGCGTTCTAAAATTGATAGTCATTTTTGACACTCTAATCAGCGTAAATAGTAGTAGCTCGCAGCACTTCCATTCTAGCTTACTATTTAGCTTCGTTTTTATTCAGAGACTTAACTACAAACAATCTGTAGATTAATAGAAACTAAGAAACGGGGAACGCTGGCTATCTAACGTAATTCGACTGCGACCGCATTTTTTACGCTATTGAGTGACGCGTGTGCCCAGAGTCTCATTCCACACCTGTGCATCATTCGCCATCCGAATCATCTTGATTTTCTAGCTCGTCGAACTTAGCTCCCATAGTAGGGTTGCGCCGTGTTAGCTTCTTGATCGTGACATCCTGTGCTTTGTCGTTTGCAAGACGAAGGTTTCGGTCTGTACTAAGTAAAGCATCCTTTGTTTTTTGCAGATGGTCGATAGACTTATCAATCTCATCAATTGCAGTCTGAAATTTCTTTGAGGCGAGGTCATAGTTCTTCGAGAATGCTGTTTTAAATTTGTCTAGATCACTTTCAAAACTTGTAATATCGACGTTCTGTGCCTTAACAAGTTCAAGCTCAGTCTTGTATTCTAGCGACTTCATCGAGGCGTTACGTAGCAGAGTAATGATTGGAAGGAAAAACTGCGGGCGCACGATGTACATCTTAGGATAGCGATGGAACACATCAACGATCCCTGAATTGTAAAGCTCACTGTCTGGTTCGAGAAGGGAAACCAGCACTGCATACTCGCACCCCTTCTCCGTGCGATCTTTGTCTAGCTCCTTAAGAAAATCTTCGTTCTTTTTCTTGGTTGCAGTGGTATCGGTTTCGTTCTTCATTTCAAACATGATCGAAACAATCTCAATACCAGCATCATTTGAGTCGCGAAAAATATAGTCGCCTTTGCTACCGCCGCGAGCATCATTATCTTTTTCGAAGTAGGCCCTGGGAAAAGCTGTTGCGCGAATACGATTGAACTCTGTATCGCAGTGCTGCTCTAGGGTTTCGCCAACCATCTTAGTCGACAGCCGAGCCTTCATATCCCGAAGGCGTTCAATCGCATCGTCGCGGTCCTTGATCTGCGTCTGGTACTTGTCCTTTAGCGACGTCTCGGCAAGCTGCTTTTCAAGCTCAGCATGCTTGAGACCATTCTTCAATTCATCGCGCTCCTTCTCCAGCACACTTACTGCACTGGTGATCGCGACCTTTTGCTCCATTTGAGTGGCGTCGAGCTTGGCTTGTAAATTCTGGATTTCTCTATCTTTCGTTGAGGCCGTCTGTTGTAGCTCTTTGGTAAGCTTGGCGTCAGCAAGCTCCGCTGCTGCTTGCTTATCGCGCTTGGTCTGCTCAAGCTCACCGGCTAACGAATCCCTTTCTTTTTCAACTTTACCCAACGCCTCAGTCACCGCTAATTTCTTCGTTACTTCCCCTGCATCCAATGCAGCATTTAGCGCTTGAATCTCGGCATCTTTAGCGGCGACGGACTTTTGCATTTCGCTACCAACTTTGCTCTTTGCGAGTTCTACCGCAATTAGCTTGTCCTTCTCGGCCAGCTCAAGCCGGTCGCGCAACTGTTGCTCGAACTCGTTGTCACGAACCTGCTTGATGATATCTGCATACCCGGATTCGTCAATTTTAAATGCCTTATCGCAATGCGGACAGATGATTTCATGCATGTCTTATTCTCTCTTATAACGAAAATTCGTATTCAATTCAGGGACTCACGCTTGTGGCCACATAATTTGTATGAAAATCTCTATAGAAGCTGGTTTAAGTTAAGCGTCCTACAGAGGGTAATTTTATTTAATCACTACAATAGGTTGATAGGTCAAATACTATGTTGACCTCGGTTATCTTATTAACTTATCGATGTCCCCAAGACCTACAGCTCAATTACAACGACAGCCATTGCTCCCAAGTGATACTTCTTCCAGGATATGCAGGCTTTTCAAAAGCCCAATCCTCAGAGACCCAGTCTTTGACAGTGTTAAATAAGATTGAATCAAGTCCGTCGCTCACAACATCGGCTCGAACCCACATTGTAATATCTGCATCAAATTCTCCTTTGCTAGTTGGATTAATGTAGATACAGCCGATCACACGCTTTTCATCTAGAGTTACCACGGTATACGCAAAGGTCGATCTCATTTGAAACTCTTTTTGGTGCCAGCCCAAATCAATCAGGTCTTGTTCAAAGGTTAATTGTGCCGATGGCCATGACTCATTTGGACCAAAAACACCTTGCAAATGCTCTAAGCTGGACATTACCGCGTCATAATCTTTTACTACGTCGTTTACTGTAAGAGTCCTTATTCTAAAATGTTCATTCTCAAATACAGCTGGCACAGCGAAATCCGCTGGCACAAATGGACGCGACTGTGCCTGTGAATTGCCTGACACACCAGCTAGTAACATTATCAATACTCCAATATTCAAGATTTTCATTTAAACTCTGTTCTCTAGTAAATGTTTACAAAGACTGCCATTTGGACACAAATAACGTACTTTGGACTTGCCGCATAAGTGTCGCAATACGCGCCCCAATCGATTCATTATAACGACCAAATCGACTTTACCCAATATTCCCACCATTTCAATAGGGCAGTTGCTAATTCAACGAGACTTTTCTAGAATCGCTTAATCCTAATAATTTTTTTCAATCAGAAACTTATTACGACAAAGATTATTTTTCCAGCCAATCGTTAATGTAGCGCTGCGCTCTAGAAAATAGACATAGAATTCAATAGGCTATGATTTTTCGTCCTCAACAAAACTAAGTAAGCGTACTTTGCCCAAGCTTTTGAAACTGTATCTATATTTAGCTTGTGTCTGCTTAACCATCAAGAAGACATAGCTGCCCTAACTTAAAATCAGGCACTGTGATTCTTAGTCTAGCTCAATAATCATATGCTGAGAAAAACATTAGATCCGTATAAATTGCACTTTGTATTTTCGTGCGTTGAGACAAGGCGTCCACTGACCAGAGGTTTGGCAAGAGCGGTAACCGGACCCACGGTAGAATTCGGCTTCAATTAAAAATATGTCAATCACGCGCTGCTTCATAGTTTCCAATTGAAGCGGCTCAATCCGCGACAAAGTCATTTTTGCTAAAGTTACTTAACTCATTTAGTCTATCTAAAACAACACAGTATTAGCGTCACAGACCTAATGTTAATGCATCGCCAAACCGTTTCTCTAGTAATTATTAATAGGATTCTAAGTGAACAAAATTACCCTTGATATATTCACCGACTACGTTTGACCTTGGTGTTATCTCAGTACCGTGAGTATTGATAAGCTTAAAGAAAATTACCCAGTCCAAACACGGTGGATTCATTTTCCATTGCATCCAGAAACCCCTGCTGAGGGGCAGCCTCTGGCAGAGCTTTTTGCTGGCCGAGATATATCTGAGGTCAAAAAGCGCCTTCAAGATTTAATGGCCGAAGCTGGCTTACCCTATGGCAATCGCACCCATACCTTCAATAGCAGGCTCGCTCAAGAACTGGGCAAGTGGGCAGACACCCAAGAAGGCGCAGATAAGATACATGACCTGCTCTACCGCGCCTACTTTGTGGACAATGTGAACATTGGCGATGTTGATGAATTGGTTAAGATAGCAGGTGCTGCTGGCCTTGATGAGGATACCGCGCGTCAGGTAATCGTTGAGCGTCAATTTGAGGCGCAAGTGGATGAAGACTGGAGGCGGTCACGAGCAATTGGGGTGACCGGCGTGCCGACATTTTATGCAAACGAAATGGTTGTTGTGGGTTGTCAGCCTTATGATGTTTTGGAAAAGTTTGTTAAGCATCTTTTGTCTGAACGATTAACGGCTGAACGAAAAGCAGCTGAGAAAAACATAACCGAGCAACCCTAAGGAAATATCTAACCATGGAAAACCGCACTGCGCTAATTACCTGTGCCAACCGCTATATGGGTGGCGTGATTAAGGATAAGTTTGAATCTCTTGGCATTAAAGTTATTACCGGCGGTTACCCCATGGAGTCTCAAGAATCGGTTGAGGAATTAATTGCCTCTGCCGGTGCTGTCGATATTTTAGTTGCGAACCTAGCCGAGCCTCCCATGACTGGCCCGGTGCAAAATATTCGAAACGATGAGTGGAAAAAACTGTTTGATTCGCTGGTGAATCCGCTTATGTATTTGGTAAGAGCTATTGCGCCGCAGATGGTTGAGCGAGGCTCTGGCAAGATTATTGGTGTAACCAGCGCAGCGCCAATAAAGGGGATTGCCAACAATGCGGCTTATTGTGCAGCACGGGGGGCGCAAAATGCGTTTCTAAAGGCTGTAGGGCTAGAGCTTGCTCGGAGCAACGTTCACGTTAATGCAATTGCCCAAAATTATATCAACAACGACACGTACTATCCTGATGATATTTTGGACAACGCAAAATTTCTTGATCATGTGAAAAGAAATGTGCCGACGAATAAAATTGGTGATGCGCAAGAGACCGCAGAGCTTGCGGCTTATTTAGTCAGCGAGAAATGCAATCATATGATTGGGCAAATTATTCCGCTGTCGGGCGGCTGGGTGACATGACACTAATTGCCCGGCTATTACCTGTGAGCTTAACAACCATTTGATGGGCAAGTAATAACCAGACTTGCATGACGGTTCGCGCTATAAAATTAACACCCGGGTTGTTAAAATCGACTGCATCGATGTGGGTAAAAGACATTAGCTCCTCGACCGCTTCTTTTGAATCCATTTCCACACGAAGGTGATCGGTGTTCTTATCATCAAGGAGATCGCCAAAGTCTTTGGACGCAGGCTCCCCGCCCGCGATATTGCGCGTAGCCAGTGCTAATCTTGGATTACTCTTTCGCAGCAATTCAAAAATCATTTGAATGCTGCCTCTGCTAAAGACATCCGCCTCATTGCTAGCGTCCATTATCCATCTCTCAACCATAGTGCTAATTTTATATTCCTGTTGTTCAATTTTTTCTGTAGTAGACACGCCCAACCGAAGTGGTCCATTTTAAGTATAGACAGCAATTTTTAGGGACGGAGGGTTTTTAAAGAATAGGCGGTCGGGGAGGTTAAAAGCTGGGAGACAGGGAGTGAAGGTCAGGGGGAAGGAAAGGTTGAGGGTTGAGGGTTGAGGATTGAGGGTTGAGGGTTGAAGGTTGAGGGTTGAAGGTTGAAGAGAGAAACCAGCCCCAGCAGACCCCTCGAGGCACTAGTTAACAGGCGCAGCCAGACTTAAGGGCAAGTGTGCGCTTTAGCACATAGTACTGCTAATCAGATGCTGGCCCGGCAACGATGCCACTGTCGTGGAGCTTGGCAATTTCGATGCTATCCATCTCCAAAACTTGGGCCAAGATCTGATCGGTATGCTCACCTAATAGTGGTGCCGGTTGTGGAGGGCTTTGTGACGCTGCCGAAAAATTCAAAGGCTGAGATGGTACTAACATCGAGCCAATGCCTGGCTGATTGATCTGGCTGAACAGGGGGTTTTCAGTTGAGCAATCTGGGTCGGTTTCTACCATTTCTTTTATAGTTTGATAGGGCCCCCAACATACACCGGCCTCCTCAAGGGCTTGGCTCACGGTCTGAAAATCAAGCTCCGCGAACCAAGGCTGGAACAATTCTTTTAGCTGCTCTCGGGCCTGATAGCGATCGCCTTCCTTTTTGAAATCCAGCTTTAATTGATCTGCCAGCTGAGTCACTTGCCCGGCCGTGCCGGTGACTTTCACTATCGCACGCCACTGATTGGGGCTGACCCCAACAATCATTACTCGTTTGCCATCACTACAGGCAAAGTCGTGGCCAAAAGTTCCGAAAATATGATTGCCCACCGGCGCGCGCGCTTGGTCGTTTAACTGCGCTTCAGCGATGTATCCAAGATGCCCCATGGTCGCCAATGCAACGTCGGCGAGTGCGAGTTTTATAAACTGGCCTTCGCCAGTCAGAAGTCGGTGCCTGTCTGCGGCCAAAAGGCCAAGGGCTATCTGCTGGCCTGCAATAACATCCCAAGCAGGAAATGGACTATTGATCGGGTTACGGGATTCTTGACTGCCTGGTTTATCTGTGAACTCCCCCTCCTTTTCTCCGGCCAAATAAGGTATGCCGACTTTGCTGTTCACTGTGTAATCTAATGCACTGCCACCGTGTCTATCGCCAACCAGATTCAAATAGATTAAGTCTTTGCGCGCAGCGCGCAATCTTTCATCTGCCAGCCAGCCCTTCGCAGGGAAATTAGTGAGAAATATCCCAGAACTTTTACCCGGCGCAGTAATAAGTCGTGTCAGTAATTCCTGACCTTCGGGGTTCCTGAAGTCCACGGCAATAGAACGTTTGCCTTTGTTAAGGCTGTGCCAATACAAACTTTTTCCAGAGCTTGTTATTGGCCACCGCCGATAGTCGATTCCACCGCCTATCATATCGAAACGAATGACATCGGCGCCCAGCTGAGCCAGAGTCATGCCACCGGACGGGGCGGCGATAAAGGCACTTCCCTCGATAACTCTAATTCCCTTTAATAAGTTTTGCAAAACAGCTCCGTCTTAATCAATTAGCAAATAGCCGTCGTTAATGACAACCTTATTCTGTTCCAGCGATTTGCAGCGAAAAGAAATCTCTTTGCCATTTTTCCAAATCTCTGTGCGAATGGTTTCACCGGGGTACACCGGCGCCGAAAACTCAAGCCGTATGCGCTTGAACTTAGTTGTGTCGTAATTACAGCAAGTTTTCAATAGCGCATGTGTCGCCATTCCCATGGTGCACAGGCCGTGCAAAATTGGCCCGTCAAAGCCTACACTTCTGGCCTTGCTGGGTGAGGCATGCAGTGGATTGTAATCACCCGATAGCCGATACAGAAGCGCCTGCTGTGGTTGGGTAGGCATATCGCAAACGAAGTTAGGTTCAGTTTTAGGAATCAAATTCGTCTTGCGTGAAGGTTTGCGTCCACCGCCGCAGCCGCCATCACCTCGAGCCAGTATAGTCGTGATGATTGTGCACAGGCCTTCACCCGTTTCGACGTCGCGTACTACTCTATCAAATTCGATCAATGCGCCAATTCGCTCCCCCTTATCACTGACTTCAGTAATTCGAGTTGTGGCTTCAACAGTGCCAGAGGTAGGCATTGGTTTATGAAATATGATTTCTTGACCTGCATGTACTAACTTCAGCCAATCCATTCCTATGTCGTCTTCTTTCGCCCAAAAGCCTGGATGAGCCATCATGACGGCTTGGCTAGGCACTACTTTTAGGCCTTCCTCGAATACAAAACGAAGACACTCCTCATCTAACGGGTCTTCTCCCAGGCCAACACCCAAGGCATACAGCATGCAGTCTTTTTCGCTGTAGCTTTGGCGAATGGTGGGGAACTGGCGCTTCAGTAAATAGTCTGGATCTATTGACATATGCTCTTGTGCTTCATTTCTTAGTCTTGCTCATCACACATCGATAGTTGCTAGTCAGCTTTGGCGATAAGTTCACGAGCAATCACCTTTAACGCGAGTGTCTCTTCAGCCCCCTCAAAAATCGACAGCACCCGGGCATCAACGAAATATCGGCTCACTGCAGCCTCTTCCGCGTAACCCATTCCACCGTGAATCTGCAGCGCTTCGCGTGTAACCCATTCGGCTGCTCGGCAAGAGTATAGTTTGACTAGGCTAGCTTCCATTTGACCGCCGCCGTCATCCATGAACCTGGCCACTTCGTAGCTAAACTGCCTCGACGCATTCAAAGCCGCCAGCATTCTAACCAGTTTAATCTGCGTTAACTGGTAGTCGGCGACGGCTATGCCAAACACCTTTCTGTCTTTGGCATAGCTTAGTGCTTTTTCAAAAGCTGCCTGCATTACCCCTGTGGCCCTTGCCGCAGTTTGCATTCTGCCACCGGCTAAGCCTGCCATAGTGAAGTAAAACCCTTTACCTAAACCAGCGTCACCACCAAGTAAACTGTCATCAGGGACAAAATAGTCCTCAAAAAACAAATCGAAAGAATGCATGCCTCTATAACCCAAGGTAGCTATAGCCCGGCCCGTTAGTGCTCCGCCATTTTCTTGTTGGTGGATAAACTCATGACCGGAATACGAAGGCTTTTGTAACAAAAACAAACTGAGGCCTTTATAACCCAAGCTCGCATCTGGTTCTGTGCGTGCCAGCACGACTAGAAGCTCTGATTTTCCCGCAAATGTGCACCAAGTCTTAGCACCGTTGAGAGTCCACCCGCCTTGAACTCTGGTTGCCTTTAATGCCACAGCAGCCACATCAGAGCCCGTATTGGGCTCGGTGATGGATATAGCGCAGAGCGTTTCGCCAGACGCTAATTGCGGCAACCACCGCTGACGTTGCTGCTCAGTGCCGCCGCTTAGCAAGGCACGCGCTGCAATTTCTGGGCGAGTGATCAAGCTTCCCGCCGCCCCTAATGACCCGCGAGAAAGCTCTTCAGTTACCACAATCATGCCTAAGCTGTCAGGCCTGTCGTTGGGTTGCAGACCGCCATACTCCTCTGGAATGCAAGTACCAAAACACCCAAGCTCGGCGGCAGGTTTTAAAATCTCATCAGGAATATCTAGGTCTTGGCGATGAATCTCCTCTGCCAGTGGTTTCACAACTTCGTTAGCAAAGCGGTAAAATGTTTCTCTGACCAATTCCTTTTCTTCACTTAATGCACTGGCTAAGCGAACCAGGTCGGCGTCACATATCTGCTTACCTAAATCAGCAAGCACAGCGGAATTTTGATACTCGTCAAAAAACCGTTCAAGTAGCTCACCAGAATAAATATCGAAAATACCCTGCCTTGATTGACCAAAGTCGGCCGGCCTTACTAAAAGCCGCTCTAAGGTATTTTTTATTATTTGCGCGCAGAACACCAATGTGATGGAAGTGGACATTGGATCGTAATCAACCTGTCTAGCATAACGAATACTAGCATTGGCCGCGGAAATCTCTGCGACCATGAAGGCCAAGTCATAGCTTGCTTGCTGATGCTCATCAAGCTTCGCCGAATCAAGCCTGCCGTTTTGAGAGCATTGGGACTTAATAGTAGAAGCGCCCGTCTCGGTAATAGAAGTCAACTGTTTAAGGACAGACTCAGCTGCAAGCAACTTAAAATCTAAAGAATCAGGAGACTCGATAGTGAGCTTAGCTTCTATTGTAGATGTAGATTTAGCCTGCGTCATTTAAGTTTAACCGTAAGGCCCTATGATTGAGATACTGCAAATGTTTTGATGCGGAAAGCCGCCTAGATTATGATTGAGTCCAAGCCTAAGATCGGTAAGTTGACGCGCGCCAGCTCGGCCCTGAAACTGCAAATAATTTTCGTAGATCATTCTAAGTCCTGACGCGCCAATAGGGTGACCAAAACATTTTAGACCGCCGTCAATTTGACAAGGGTTCGAGCCATCCGCGTCAAAAGTGCCATCTAACACATCTTTTATTGCCTTGCCTTCCTCAGCCAGCTGGAGATCTTCCATAGTCACCAGCTCAGTAATGGAGAAGCAGTCATGAACCTCCGTCATACTGATTTCTTTTTTGGGGTTTTTAATACCGGCCTCATTGTAAGCTCGCTGCGATGCAATACGAGTTGTTTTCAGATACGACCCATCCCAACTTTCGTGACTTGCCTCGGTACCGTTCGAGACAGCTAGCTGCAGCGCTTTCACCGACACTAAATTTTCTTTGCCTAAGCTTTTGGCAATCTCAGGTGTAGTAACGATAGCGCAGGCAGACCCATCGCTGACGCCGCAGCAGTCAAACAAGCCAATAGGTTCTGCTATGAACGGCGCATTCATCGCCTGCTCATGTGTGATTTCTCGCTGCAGGTGGGCTTTTGGATTTTTAGTGCCATTAGCATGGCTTTTTACGGACACGTGAGCCATGGCCCGCTTCAGGTCATGTTTGTTAAGTTTGTGCTTGGCCTGATAGCCTGTGGCTAATTGTGCAAAAGCCCCTGGTGCAGAAAGATTAGGCCAATACATGTCATTTTCTACACCTCTGGAGCGCTGAGGTAGGCCGCCATAGCCGGTGTCTTTAAGTTTTTCTACTCCTAGAGCCAATGCAATATCGCAGGCCCCCGATGCCACCGCATACACCGCGCCGCGAAATGCCTCCGTCCCGGTGGCGCACATATTTTCTACTTTGGTTACTGGAATATAGTTTAAACGCAGTGCAATAGACAAAGGCATGGCACTGGCACCAACATTGAATGAATCTATACCGGCGCCAAACCAAGCTGCCTCAATTTGGTCTTTTTCAATACCAGCGTCAGCAATACATTCTTCGAACGCTTCAACCATGAGATCGGAAGGGCTGGACTCCCAGCGCTCGCCGAACTTACTGCAACCCATGCCAAGAATAACAACCTTATCTTTTATCCCTTCAGCCATACCTTAATCCTCAAACAATGTTGCAGAATTTTTCTATTAGAAAAACTTACTCCGAAATAACCGCCTTCCAAAAATATTTTCTGAATCCACGCTGAGTATCAAATTGCTTTATCCGAAAATGAAAGGACACCTTTGAACCTGAGTCAATGTTGCCTTCTTCCACCTCGGTGAAATCCATCATCAGCTTTGCTCCATTATCGAATTGCACCATGCCAAAGTAAGCAGGCGGGTTCCAATCAAATGTGAGCCTGTCTGCAGTCCACGTTTTCACCGTTCCCATCTCTGCCGAGAATTGGTGATCGTCTTGGCTGTCCAGCGCATGGCAATCAGGATTGACGCAGTATTTTTCCCGCGGGATCTGCACGGTTCCACATTTCCTACACTTGCCACCAATAAAACCGGTTAATAGGTCTTTACGGCGATTGTATCCAGAGAGAAATGTCTGCTTGTCGGCCTCGCCTCGCTTGCCAATATCCCTTTGGACTAAGTTATTAAAGCTCATGAATTTGTTGTAATTGGTCTCTTCCCGGCGATCCCCTGCGGCGCCGCTATAGCCACGGGCCGGCTGATAAGTATTCAGCGCCTGTGTAGCTCGAAGTAATATTGCATCACAGCCCTGGCCAAAGCCAGTTATCAGGATAATTTCACCGGGGGATGCTTTCTCTAATGCGCTGACAAGAAGCAAAAGCGGCTGCGCGGCCCCTGCAACACCTAACAACGCAACACCATTGTCGATAATAGCATCGGCTGCTATGCCTAGTTTTTTGGCCAACGCAGCAGGCGTGCGAACTTGCTCTGTAGGAATGACAAAATGAGCGATGTCCGATGCCTTTACATTGGCTTTAGATAACAAAGAATCAATCACCGATGGTACAATTTTCATGAACCCTTCGTCTCGAATCCAACGCTCTTCCCAATCGTAGTCAAAACTAGAATCTTCACCTCGATAGTGGTCAACGAAATCTACCGCTGCAGTTTCTGCCGCGATAAACTCTGCCAGTACGTTATCCGGCCCCACCGTCACAGCCGCAGCACCATCCCCCCAAAGCATTTCAGAACGAGAGCCTGCTTTGGCTTTTCTGTGCTCCGATGCCACCAGCAATCCTGGCTTTGAGTGGCCCGCTTCCAATAATGCGATCAATGCCGAAGTCCCAGCCCTCTGCGAGGCAGCGATGTCCATAGTACGCACGCCAGAGTCTAAGTTAAGTGCTTCACTGACCACCACCGAATTTTGTCGGTCGAGGAAAGGAAACGTGGTTGAAGCAAAATATAAGGTACAAAGGTCTGGGCTTTGTAATGAGCGAAGGCAGTCTTGTGCCGCCTCTATACCCATAGTGATAGAGTCTTCATCCCAGTTACAAAATGCTCGCTCACCCTTGGCCAGCGCATTCAGCCCCGCATCGAACCACGCGTTGGCATCCGCTATAGCTTTTTTACTC
>Ga0075119_1001199_pt1 | contig 12852 bp, 9 predicted proteins | sample AntAceMetag02UK9_FD_69791 | JGI IMG/M metagenome (GOLD analysis project Ga0075119, IMG submission 69791) | Saline lake microbial communities from Ace Lake, Antarctica - Antarctic Ace Lake Metagenome 02UK9 | ecosystem: Environmental > Aquatic > Non-marine Saline and Alkaline > Saline | place... | reverse complement strand
TCGAGATCGAGGCCGAGGCCGAGAGCTTTGACGTGCTGGGTGTGCAGCCCATGCACATTCGCCGTCTGGTGGCCATTCTGAACAGCCAAGGCCGCAACGGCTCGGGCATTGCCCGCATGTTGTCGAGTTGGCGGGGATTTTACAAGTGGGCAGGACAGCACAAGTTGGTGGGCAGCAACCCTGTGCAGGACATTCGGGCGCCCAAAACAGCCAAGCCCTTGCCCAAAGCTTTGAGCGTGGACGACGCGGTGCAACTCGCCTCTTTCAACAACCTGCACGCTGACCCGGCATTAGAGGCGCGCGATGTGGCGATGGTCGAGCTGTTGTATGGCAGCGGCTTGCGGCTGAGCGAGCTGTTGGGGTTGGACGTGCAAGCCAGCCAAGGCGCGCGCGGTTGGGTTGACATGCGCGCAGGTGAGGCCCAGGTGTTGGGTAAAGGCGGCAAGTGGCGCAGTGTGCCGGTAGGGGCCAAGGCCGCCGCTGCCTTGCAAGCTTGGCTGGCCATACGCCTGCAATGGGTTAAGCCCGCAAAGGCAAGCAAGGCCCAGAGCGAACCAACCACACACAGCGCCTGCGACCAGTCCACCCTACAAGCGGCAGTATTTGTGAACCAGCGTGGCCAGCGCTTGAGTCCTCAGCATGTACGGGTGTGTTTGCGCAAACGTGCGGAGCTGGCAGGCACGCCTACAGCTGTGCACCCCCACATGCTGCGCCACTCGTTTGCAAGCCATGTGCTGCAGTCCAGCGGTGATTTGCGCGGCGTACAAGAGCTCCTTGGTCACGCCAACATCAGCACCACCCAGGTGTACACGAGGCTGGACTTTCAGCATCTCGCGCTCATCTACGACCAAGCACACCCAAAAGCTAAAAAAAACTCGTAGCAACTGCGTAATCTCAAGTACGTTTGTCTAAAAACACGTAGCATTGGCAAGCAATGTAGTGCGAGGTCATCAGATAGGCTGCTGACGGGTTCACTTGTAGGAGAAACAAGCTGTGAAACACATGATTCAGTCCGTATTGATAGCCCTGAGTTTGGGCTTGGGTTGTGGCGCCAGCGCTCAAGCCGATGAGCCCATCAAGGCGGTGTATCACATGACCGATGGGGCCGAGCAAGCCGCCCGCGGTTTGCAAAACATTAAAAACCATTTGGCGGCTGATCCCAGCGCCAAAATTGTGGTGGTTGGTCACGGTAAAGGCATTGACTTTATGTTGATGGACGCCCAAACACCTAAAGGTGGCAAGTTTGAAGGCTTGGTCTCTGGTTTGGCCGCACAAGGTGTCGAGTTTCGTGCGTGTAACAACACCTTGGTAGGGCGCAATATTGACCCTGGTTTATTGCTGTTGGAAGTTAAAGTGGTTCCCTCAGGTGTTGCCGAAGTGGCGCGTATACAAGCCAAAGAGGGCTATGTCTATCTCAAGCCTTAAGCCAAACCGCTAGCGCCACAGAGGATTTGGTGCACGTGGTGCCTTGGCAGCTAGGGTCTACCTGGTTGCGTTGACTCATAAAGAGCCACTGCGCTAACGTTCGCGCGGTGGCTTTTTTGTGGTCACAACAGGGGGTGTGCACAATGCACTACACTTTGTGCCCTTGAATGCCAGCTTTTAAAAATGGGCCACGCATTGAAATGACGCATGTGTCCCATATTTAAGCTTGGTTGTTTCAGCGCACTTATACATTGAGGTTGTTATGTCTTTAATCCCCGCTACAATTTTGACCGGCTTCTTGGGCTCAGGTAAAACAACGCTGCTAAAGCGTGTGCTCAGTGAGGCGCATGGCCAAAAAATAGCGGTGATTGAGAACGAGTTTGGTGAAGAAAACATCGACAACGAGATTTTGGTGAGTGACACCACAGAGAACATCATTCAAATGAGCAATGGATGTGTATGTTGCACCATCCGCGATGACCTGCGAACCACACTTCAAGACCTTGCCGAAAAGCGGCGCAAGGGCGAACTTGACTTTGAGCGCATTATTATTGAAACCACAGGTTTGGCTGACCCCGGTCCTGTGGCTCAAACTTTTTTCATGGACGATGAAATTGCTGAGCAGTACTTGTTGGACGCGGTAGTGACTTTGGTGGATGCCAAACATGCCGCGCAACAATTTAACGACCGTCAAGAGGCCCGCCGTCAAGTGGGTTTCGCCGATCAAATTTTTATCAGCAAGGCCGATCTGGTCAGCCCCGAGGAAGTGGATGCGTTGGTGCACCGACTCAAGCACATGAACCCACGCGCGCCCATGCGTACAGCCAACTTTGGTGATGTAAAACTCTCGGAAGTGCTTGACTTGCGAGGCTTCAATCTCAATGCGAAGCTAGATATTGACCCTAATTTTTTAAAAGATGACGATCACAGCGGCCACAAACATGGCCATGACGACGCGCATGATCACGAGCATGGTGAACATTGCAGCCACCCGTCTCACGAGCAGGACAGTCACGGACACCACCACCACCATGACGACGATGTCAAGAGCTTCGTGTACCGCTCAAAGCGTGCGTTTGACCCAGCCAAGTTAGAAGACTTTTTGGGCAGCGTTGTGAATATTTATGGTCCGCGTATGTTGCGTTACAAAGGTGTGCTGAATATGAAGGGCACCTCGCGGAAAGTTATTTTTCAAGGCGTGCACCAACTCATGGGCAGCGACCTAGGTCCTGAGTGGGCTATGGGGGAGCAGCGCGAAAGCAAAATGGTGTTTATTGGTATTGATTTACCTAAAGATATCTTGATTCAAGGCCTTGATCAATCTTTGATTAAGACCAGTTGACAAGCCCACACATGGACTTTGGCCAATTAAAGGGCAAACCTTTAATAGTCACAGTCACATAAAACGGGTATAACAACGCCTGCGCAATTGAGCAGCAAACTGACCCTAGGAGACCGACTGTGAAGCCTGGTAAGAACAATAAAACCGTGCTGGTAGCCGTTAAAAGCAAAGCAAGCCCACCTGCAAAAAAAGCATTGAAGCAGCCTGCCAAGCCTGTCACGGTTGCTAAAAAGCCGCCAGCAAAGCCTGTTGTTAAAAAAACTGTTGTTCAATCATCGGCCAAACCAACAGCCAAACCAACAGCCAAACCATCAGCCAGACCCACAGTCAAAACAGCGGTCGCGAAAAAGCCAGTTGCAGTCAAGAAGCCTGTACCAGTTAAAAAAGCTGCAGCCAAGCCTGTGGCGAAGGCCCCCTTAAAGCTTGCGCCTGTCAGAGCGGCGGCCAAAAAACCGGTACCCGCCAAAGTCGCCAAGTCTGTTGTTAAGACCTCCATTAAAGCCCCGGTCAAAGTCGGCGCCAAGGCGCCCGCCAAAGCATCGGTTAAAGCCGTTATCAAAGCCCCCGCAAAAGCGGTAGTTAAACCGGCGGCTAAACCCGCTGTAAAGACTGCTGCCAAAGCGCCAGTCTCACCACCAGCGAAAGCTGCAGAGCCAGTTGCCAAGAAGACAAGTACCAAAGTGATTACAAAAATGCCGGAAGGCAAAACTGGACGCAAGCGTCCCAGCAGCAAGCCCGTCGCGCCCAGCATGACCGAAGCCGAAATGACGCCTTCGCATGACCCTAGCGCGGTCAAGGCCACATTTATTTCAGATCAAAAACCTACCATGAGCATTCCGGCCTATGTGCCCATAAAAAGGGACCCTAAGCGTGCCAACAACTGGAAAACACTTGCGTTAGACCAGCTGACCGATGCCGATATGTTGGCAATGGCCGAGTCTGAGTACATGAACAAAGTACAGATGGCGTATTTCCGCTCCAAACTGGCAACACTCAAGCAAGATATTTTGACCAGTGCGTCCGAGACAACTGAGCATTTGCGTGAGGACACAGTGGTGGTGCCCGACCCGACCGACCGTGCAACGATTGAGGAGGAGCACGCACTTGAGTTGCGCACACGCGACCGTGAGCGCAAGTTGCTGAAGAAAATTGAGCAGTCCATCATGCGCATTGATGCCGATGACTATGGTTTCTGTGATGAGACAGGAGAAGCCATTGGCGTTGGTCGCCTGCTGGCGCGCCCAACCGCCAACTTGTCTCTTGAAGCCCAACAACGCCGAGAGCTCAAGCAAAAAATGTTTGGTGACTAAACATATGTAAAGCAAACCGCGCTGCGCCCACCGCCCACATACCCTGGTTGATATCCAGGGCCCATGTGGGCGTTTTTTTTGCGTGGGTGGTACCCCAGCGCTGTCTGAGCGCACCGCTGTGTGCGTTGACTCTCGCCACGTCTTGAGACTGGCTTGGGGTTTCATCAGCGCTTTGAAACGCCAGCCAATGTACTGTCTCTGTGAGTGAGACACGAGACCAACGCGCGCCTGGGTGAAGCGGTTTGGTTCAATGTGTGAGACCCGTTAGCCTCTGATGCGGTGCCTGCGTTGATGGTGACAAGCATGTCATTTAAGTGCTTGCACAAAACCCTAAAAAACCCTGACAACTCACTTGCATTGCAATTTGTAAGTCGTTCTTTTTTATACATTTTTAATTTTGCACAACTGCCTGACTTGCCCTGTAAGTCATTGATTCCATTGAAAAAAACTTACTGCAAGACTTGCATGTCAGTGAATTCCTGATAAAGTGTCAAAAAGTGCAATTTAGTGGTGAAAAGTGTTTTTTAAGGATTAATCACGGTGTTTCAAGGGGCTTCTTCTCTCAACCTCGATGCCAAGGGGCGGCTGTCAGTGCCGACCCGGTATCGCGACGCATTGCAAAGCGACGCGCAGGGCTGCCTCACAGTTACAAAGCACCCGCATGGCTGTTTGATGATTTTCCCACGCCCTGCTTGGGAAGAGTTTCGCAGCCGCATCGCCGCGCTGCCTATGCAGGCGCAGTGGTGGAAGCGCATTTTCTTGGGCAACGCCTCTGATGTGGAAATGGACAGCACGTCGCGTGTACTTGTCTCGCCAGAGTTACGTGCCGCATCTGGTATCGAAAAAGATGTGATGTTATTGGGTATGGGTAGTTACTTTGAGTTGTGGGATGGGGGTGCTTACGCGGCGCAAGAAGCCCAAGCAATGCAAGGCGATATGCCTGATGTATTTAAAGACTTTTCCTTTTAAGGCCCTTGGGTGAATACGCAATGGTCGCACGATACCGTCTTACTGGAAGAGGCTGTAGAGGCCTTACACATCCAGCCAAGCGGGCGCTACATAGATGCCACGTTTGGACGAGGCGGGCACTCAGCACTTGTTCTTAAACACTTGGGCAAGCAAGGCAGCTTGTTGGGTGTAGACCGTGATCCACAAGCCGTGGCTCACGCACAGACCTGGACAGACGAGCGCTTTGCGATTCGTCACCAAGCATTTCACACCATTGCAGATTTGCCAGAAGCAAGCGTGGATGGGTTGCTAATGGACTTGGGGGTGAGCTCGCCACAATTGGACGATGCAGCGCGTGGTTTTTCATTTCGAAGAGACGGCCCGCTGGACATGCGCATGGACACGACGCGTGGCATGAGCGTTGCTGAATGGTTAAAAGATGCCGCACTGGCTGACATAACGGAGGTGATTCGTGAATATGGCGAAGAACGGTTTGCTGTGCAGATTGCAAAGGCGATTGATTGCTGCCGACAGGAGCGGGGCGTTATTCAAACCACCCTCGAACTGGCCCAGATCGTGGCTAGCGCGGTCAAAACCCGCGAGCCGGGCAAGGATCCTGCCACGCGGACATTTCAGGCTTTTCGGATTTTTATCAACGCCGAGCTTGAGGAGTTGCAACAAGCGCTAGATGCCAGTCTGCGCTTATTAAAGCCCAACGGGCGTCTTGTTGTGATCAGCTTTCACTCACTAGAAGATCGCATAGTGAAGCAGTTCATCGTTAAGCATTCGCGTGAAGTGGTAGATAGGCGTGCCTTGTTTGCAACCCCGCCGCCGCTGAGGCTGGTGGCGTTAGGTCGTGTGAGAGCCAGCGCGGCTGAGGTTGCTGGCAACCCGCGCTCACGCAGCGCTGTGATGCGCGTCGCCAAGCGAACTGAGGTGCCGCTGTGATGCGCGTCAATGCCATATTGGTGGTGGCCATTTTGGCCACAGCGTTTACGCTCATCAACACCCAGTATCAATCACGTCGTTTGTACACGCAAGTTGACCAGGCTGCGGCTATGGAGCGCCAGTTGGGTAGCGACTTTGAATCATTGCGTGTGCAGCGCCGCGGCGAAGTAGCACCAGGGCGCGTTCAGCGTATTGCCTCTACGCGCTTGAATATGCGGGCACCTGATCCATCAATCACCCAGTACGTTGGTCACACACCAGCGCTGCCTGCAGATGTGCAAGAGGATGCTCGGTGAGATCAAGTCGCCACACCATCGCCTTCAGCGCCAGTCCATTGCTGGCCAGTCGCACACCAGTGTGGCGCAGCCGCTTTGTATTGGCTGTGCTGGCGCTGGCGTTTGTCACCTTGGCTGGGCGGGCGGTGTATGTACAACTCCTTGGCAATGACTTTTTCCAAAAGCAAGGTGAGGCACGGTTTGCCCGCACCATTGAACTGCCACCGAGTCGCGGGCGTGTGTTGGACCGCAACGGTTTGATATTGGCTAGCAGCGTGCCGGCATTTGGCATTTGGGCAGATGGTGCTAACCCGAGGGACCCCAATATGGGTCAGTTGGCCAAGCTGCTGGGCATGAATAAAAATGCCGTAGCCGAGCACATCAAGCGTTCGGCTGACGGGTTTGTGTATCTCAAGCGTCAAGTAGACGAAGCCACGCGTGAGCGTATCAAGGCGTTGGGTATGGTGGGTGTGTCTGACACCAAGGAGTACAAGCGTTTATACCCAGAGGGTGATGCAGCAGCCCACGTGGTGGGCTTTACCAATATTGAAAACAAAGGGCTGGAGGGGGTGGAGTTGGCCTTTAACACGCAGCTGTCTGGTCATGCTGGATCGCGCCGTGTCATTAAAGACCGCATGGGCTCCATTATCGAAGACTTGCGCGACGTCATACCGCCGGTGAACGGACAAGACGTGCAACTGTCCATAGACAGCAAAGTACAGTTTTTTGCATACGACCAATTGCGTACGGCTGTTGAGCTGCACAAGGCCAAGGGCGGCAGCGCAGTGGTGTTGGATGCTCAAAGTGGTGAAGTGCTGGCGATGGCCAATTACCCAAGCTACAACCCCAGCGACAGGCGTAATTTAACAGGCGAGTTGCTGCGCAACCGCACCATCACCGATACCTTTGAGCCTGGCTCTACCATGAAGCCGTTTGTGGTGGCGCTGGCGCTTGAGCGCGGCGTTGTGACACCCACTACGACCTATCAAACGGCGCCTGGCTATATCGATATTGGCCGGCACCGTATCAGCGACTCTCACGAGCACGGTGTGTTGAATGTGACGCAGATTGTCGAAAAGTCCAGCAATGTTGGCACTGTAAAAATTTCAATGGATTTGTCTGCACAAGCCATGTGGACCACCTTTACCCAAGTTGGTATTGGTCAAAAACCTGTGGTGCCTTTCCCTGGCGCGGCCAGTGGGCGGTTGCGTGGCTATGAGTCATGGCGACCAGTTGAAAAAGCCACTATGAGCTATGGCTACGGCTTATCAACATCACTGTTTCAATTGGCGCGCGCATACACCATATTTGCAAGAAATGGTGACATGGCGCCGTTGACCATGATTAAAGCCAACGGCGCTGTAACGGGTACGCCCGTATTCAGTCCAAAAGTGGCAGGGCAAATGCGCGACATGCTGGCCTTGGCGACAGGCGACGAAGGTACTGCGCCCAGAGCGCAAACCCTAGGTTACTCGGTGGCCGGAAAAACGGGTACGGCACGCAAGGTCGAAGGTAAGAGCTATGGCAAAAAATACCGAGCATTCTTCGTAGGGTATGCGCCGGCAGACAAGCCACGTGTGGTGGTGGCAGTGATGATTGACGAGCCGGGTAAAGGGCAGTTTTATGGCGGCATAGTGGCCGCACCAGTCTTTAGCCAAACCGTGCAAAACACCTTGCGAATTATGGGGCTGCAGCCCGACCAAGCGGTACGGCCGAACATCAATGCGGTTGGCGCACAGGAGTCGTTTTGAGTACGACACACCGCCCAACATTTGACACGCCACAGGACGCTGTTGATTGGCTACGCGCCTGCGGTGTCACCAACTTGTGCAGTGACAGCCGCGAGGTCGAGGCGGGGGATGCGTTTATTGCTTGGCCTGGCTACGCTGTTGATGCACGTGCATTTGTCCAAGCAGCGTTGATCAAGGGCGCCGTTGCGGTGTTGGTTGAAGCTCAGGGTGTAGAGGACAGCCATAGCGCCTTGCCCACCAAGCTGTTGGGCGACAGCCGCATCGCCTTTGTTAGCAACTTAAAAGCGTTGTGCGGCGAGATTGCCGCTATTTTTTACGAGCAGCCTAGCCAAGACTTGAGTGTGGTGGCGATCACGGGCACCAATGGAAAAACATCCATCAGCTGGTGGTTGGCACAAGCGTTGAGCGCGGCGGGCAGCGATTGCGGTGTGATGGGCACCTTGGGCGTTGGGCGTCTGTGCGACTTGATGCAAACCGGCTTAACGACGCCAGACCCCATACGTGTTCAAAGCAGTTTGCGTTCGATGGCTGACAGCGGCGCTGTGGCCTGTGCCATGGAAGCGTCCAGCATTGGTCTAGAAGAAAAACGTTTGAATGGCACCGCGATACGCGTGGCTGTGTTTAGCAACTTGTCACAAGACCATTTGGATTACCACGGCTCTATGGCCAATTATTGGCAGGCCAAACAGGCCTTGTTCAAGTGGCCGGGCCTGAGCGCTGCCGTGGTCAATACAGATGACGCGCATGGTCGAGATCTGTTGCAAACATTGCCTGCGCATGTGACTGCATGGGCGGTTGGTGTGTCGTCATCTGCTGATAGGAATATGGGCAGCCATAACAAGCTACCCGCTGCAACAGCTGGCAGCGACAACATGGTCAGTACGTATATGGGTGCCATGCTGCTAGCCACAAACGTGCACATGACTGCATCCGGTACGTCATTTGATGTCAGTGAGTACAGCGCAGCGGCCGTGGTGAACAACTACAGTTTTGACTTACCCATCGCGGGCCTCTACAACGTGAGCAACATGCTGTGCGTGTTGGCCAGCATGCGCGCACTGGGCATAGAGTTGGCGCAAGCCGGTGCGGCGTGCATAGGCTTGCGGGCTGTGCCTGGGCGCATGGAAGCGGTTGATGCGGGCCGAAGTGATATCCAAGTTTGGGTTGATTACGCACACACGCCAGATGCTGTCGCGCAAGCCCTGCAGGCATTGCGGCCCATGACGGGTTACGGCAACAAGCGCTTGTGGTGTGTGTTGGGCTGCGGAGGCGATCGAGATACGAGCAAACGCGCGTCTATGGCTGAGCAAGCAGTGGAACATGCTGACGCAGTTGTATTTACCAGCGACAACCCTCGCAGCGAAGACCCGCACAGCATTGTTGAGCAACTCATGGTCGCTGCGCTGGCACATGGCCAAGCGCCTAGCAAACTTGTGTTGCAGCAAGTGGAGCGGGCACAAGCGATTGCAATGGCTGTTGCAACAGCCAGCCCGGGCGATGTGATTTTGATCGCTGGTAAGGGGCATGAAAATTACCAAGAAATAGGTGGCGTTCGCATGCCGTTTTCTGATGTGCAAGTGGCCAGCGCCGCGTTGCGGACCCTGCGTGCGAGTACATCGCTATGAGCATGTCGCGCATCAATCACCCAGTAGCCCTGTTGGCGCAGTTGCCCCATGCACAAGTGCACGGTGAGACGGGTATTGCCGCTTGGTTGTTGCGTGTTGGTGATGATGAGGATGGGCGTGCACGCGTGCACAGCGACACGCGCAGCCTTCAACGTGAGGACTGCTTTGTGGCGATTCAAGGTGAGCGTTTTGATGCAAACGCTTTACTTGCGCAAGTCAGCGCTGCAGGCGTTGGTGTTGCTTTGGCCAGCAGTGGCTTGGCTGGCGCGAAACTGGCTGGCGTACAAGTGCCGGACACGCGTATCGCGCTTGGCCAATGGGCAGCCGCTTGGCGCAACACATTGAACTTACCTGTGATTGCCGTTGCTGGTAGCAACGGCAAAACCACCGTGACGCAAATGGTGGCTTCTATATTGCGCGCTGCGCAAGGTAAACGGGCGCTCGCTACAGCTGGCAACTTCAACAACGACATTGGTGTGCCGCTAACGCTGTTGCGCTTGCGTCGCCACCACAGTTGCGCCGTGGTTGAGCTGGGTATGAATCACCCTGGAGAAATTGCAGGTTTGGCCGCTATGGTGCAACCGTCAGTGGCATTGGTGAACAATGCGCAGCGCGAGCACTTGGAGTTCATGCACAGCGTTGATGCGGTAGCGCAAGAAAACGCAGCCGTGTTTAAGGCCTTAACCGCACACGGCGCAGCAGTCTTTCCGCACGATGATGCGTACACACATACATGGCGACAAGCGGTGCAAGCCCTAGACCGTGACATTACTGTGTGGACGTTTTCAGACCACGATACACACGCCACTGTGTTTGGCACAGCACAGTGGCTTGGTACGGCATGGCAATTGCACATGCGTACGCCACAAGGCGATATAGACGTTGAAGTGGCGGTGGCCGGACAACACAATGTGCGCAACGCTTTGGCGGCGACTGCTTGTGCGCTGGCCAGTGGGGTGTCATTAAGCGCAGTTGCGCAAGGGCTGCGCAACTTTGAGGCGGTCAGTGGTCGCTCACGTGCTGTGTTGCTGCACCGTGGTCAGCAACCTGTGACCTTGGTCGATGACAGCTACAACGCCAATCCAGATTCCGTACAAGCTGCGGTTGCAATGCTGGCGGCAATGCCGTCGCCGCGTTGGTTGGTGCTTGGTGATATGGGTGAGGTGGGTGAGCAAGGCGTGGCCTACCACCAAGAGGTATTGTTGGCCGCATTGGAAGCAGGCATTGAGCGCATTGACGTGGTTGGGGCTTGGTGGCAACAGGTGGTGGGTGAGAACGCTGACACATCTGCTGCAGCAGAGGTGGTGCAGTGGCATGCACACGTCGATGAGTTGGCGCAAGTCGCTTGCAAGCTGGGTGGCAATGCCGCCAGCGTATTGGTCAAAGGATCGCGCTTTATGAAAATGGAGCGCGTCGTTCAGGCATTAGAGCTGGCTTGGCCAGACGGTGGTCTAGCAGATGTGATCCATCAGAAAGGAGCGGGTCATGCTGCTTAATTTAGCAGATTGGCTACAAGGCCAGTCCCCACACTTTGGTTTTTTAAGGGTGTTTCAATACCTTACTTTTAGGGCCGTGATGGCCGCTTTAACAGCGCTGTTAATTGGCCTGATTGCGGGCCCAGCTGTTATCAGGCGATTGAGCGCACTCAAGATCGGTCAACCCATTCGCGAATACGCCATGCAAACCCACCTGATTAAAAGTGGTACGCCCACCATGGGCGGTGTGTTGATTCTGATTGCCATTGCCATATCAACCCTGTTGTGGGCTGATTGGAGTAACCGCTTTGTATGGATTGTGCTAACAGTGACGCTGGCATTTGGCGCGATTGGCTGGGTGGACGATTGGCGCAAAGTGGTGGCCAAAGACCCAGAGGGTATGCCGTCACGCGAAAAATACTTGTGGCAATCGGTCATCGGTTTGTTGGCGGCTTTGGCCTTGGTGTTCAGTGTGTCTGAGGTGTCTAACGCGCGCGTCTGGGAGCTGTTTGTGACCTGGGTGCAGTCCGGCTTTAATGTGGAGTTGCCTGCAACCGCCAGCCTATTGGTGCCATTTTTTAAGACGGTTAGCTACCCGCTGGGTGTGCTTGGATTTGTGGTTCTCACTTACTTGGTAATTGTGGGATCCAGCAATGCGGTCAATTTGACAGACGGCTTAGACGGCTTGGCTATCATGCCCGTGGTCATGGTGGGGTCTGCGTTGGGGTTGTTTGCTTACGTAACTGGTCACGCCAACTTCTCACGTTACTTGTTGCTGCCGTCTATTCCAGGCGCTGGCGAGTTGATGATTTTTTGCGCGGCCATGGCGGGTTCTGGTTTGGCGTTTTTGTGGTTCAACACCCACCCTGCGCAAGTGTTTATGGGTGATGTGGGTGCCTTGGCTTTGGGCGCAGCATTAGGGACTATTGCAGTCATTGTGCGACAAGAAATTGTGCTGGCCATCATGGGCGGCATTTTTGTTGTGGAGGCCTTGTCGGTGATGTTGCAGGTGTCTTACTTCAAGTACACCAAACGCAGGTTCGGGCAAGGTAGGCGGCTTTTAAAAATGGCACCTCTTCACCATCACTTTGAGAAAAAAGGTTGGCGCGAAACCCAAGTGGTTGTGCGCTTTTGGATCATCACCATGTTGCTGTGCCTGGTGGGATTGTCAACGCTGAAGTTGCGCTAAACCAAGCACTATGCATACACCAACCACCCCATTGAACGTACTGGTGCTCGGCGCTGGCGTGTCTGGCTTGGCCATGGCGCGTTGGTGCGTGCGCATGGGTGCGCAGGTGATGGTGGCTGACAACCGCAGCGACGTGCAGCGGCTCAGCGAGTTGAAAACGCAGTGGCCGCACCTCAACTTTGTACAACAAGACTTCGACGACGACCTGATGGGTTTACAGCGTTGGAATGCGGTATACCGCAGTCCAGGTTTGGCGCCAGCGCAGTTGGCAGCGGTTCGCCAGTGGTGCGAAACGCACAAGGTGGTGTATGGCAATGAGGTTGACTTGTTTGTACAAGGTTTGCTAGACCATGAGCCAGGGCCAATCACAGAAACAACAGGGCCAGAGACTCAAAGCCTCGACGCACAAGAGGCTGCGGTGGCCACTGTGGCAACCCTCAATGCAGCGGTAGACGCGCATAGTGGTGATGGCGAAGCTACATCTAAAGCCTATCCTGATGTCGTCGGTAGCGCTGACAAGTTAAACGGTTCAACTGATGTAGCAATTATTGACGGTGTGGACGC
>Ga0075119_1001198_pt1 | contig 12860 bp, 16 predicted proteins | sample AntAceMetag02UK9_FD_69791 | JGI IMG/M metagenome (GOLD analysis project Ga0075119, IMG submission 69791) | Saline lake microbial communities from Ace Lake, Antarctica - Antarctic Ace Lake Metagenome 02UK9 | ecosystem: Environmental > Aquatic > Non-marine Saline and Alkaline > Saline | place... | reverse complement strand
CCTGCTTCTCCTCTATGTTGGAAACGCGCCGTGTGACCGACTGAAAGTTGGCGGTAAAGGTACCCCAAGTCAAAATCATCCCACCAAAAAATATGATTACAAACCAATATTCCTTCAAGAATTTTAGCGTGTTATTCGACTGACTTGCGACTTCTGACATAAATGATGGATGTTGTTTAACTAATTTGAAGAATATGGTGTAAGTGATTTCTAAGCTAGTGGGGACATCGGCATCACCACTAGGCGTTAGTTCGTTTTGTGGCTATTTGTGTTGGGGATACTACAATGAATGAAGCGGCCCCATCGTAACCAAAACCAAAGTTATCAGCTTGTCCACCAGCAGGTAAGTTGGTTGTGTGTGTGGCAACTAGGGTTCCGTCTATATAGAACAAGCAATTTGAACCATCGGTGTAGTGCATCGTGTAGGTGTGATATACAGCCCCCACTGTGTAGCTTCCAGTCACGTCGGTCGCTGTGACACTAGAACCATCAGCAGTAACCGCATAGATTTTAGTGTTGGCTTCGTCAATCAAGAAACAGGCTCGTTCATTCGTTGCTGTGTGTGCGTAAGCTAACTGCTCCTGAGCGTCGGCCGCACCAAATCCTACGCGACCATTCACATTAGCATTGACCCAAAGCATACCCCTGAACCATAAACCTTCGACATAACTTCCCAAACCAGGAGAAGAATACTCACTACTGCCGTCTATTGGCATCATTTTTACTACCGCTGAACCTGTTGTGAATAGTAGTTTCGTATACCCACGAACAAATGAACCACTCGTGAGACTTGTGGCATCGAAGGTGTAAGCAACGCTGTCAGTACAGTACCAATTCTGTTGATATGAGAACCAATCAGCATCGAAGTTGGCTGGGTCTAGTGCTGTGGAAGAACCACCAGCGGCGGCGGCCAAAGCTGTACCATCTGCTCGTGTGTAAGAAATACAACGCCAGTCTCCTGTTGCGTATTCGTACATAACTGCAATATCGCCAGCGGCGGTAGTGATATTGGCTCCTGTTGGAAGAACCAGGTCAGTAGCGTGATGAGTGAATGTCAGTATTCCATCGAAATGCAAGACAACCGTTGTTCCAATACCCTCTGTGTTAATCGAAGTAATTGTGGTTGTTCCAGTAACGTCGAATGAGTTACCGTCAGCTCCTAGATTTAGAGCTGTACCACTCGCTACGTCTACCCCTTTGGATAAATTCACAGCCTTACTGTTTGCATCCAATGAACCTCCTAGTTGTGGAGTTGTGTCCTCGACGACATTTAGTATTCCTGTATCAACTAGACCAGCAGGGGTTCCTGTCCACTGCCAAACGTCGTTATCCTCGTCAAAGCGAAGGTCTAGCATCATGCCAGCCTCGATGTCTCCTGTTATTGTCGCCTGGTCATTTAATTTCAGAATTGCCTTGGCTCCTAATGCGTTGTAGTCGAGTGTAGAAGCTCCTGTGTTGGCTGTGGCGACCTTAATAGTCACCTTCAGGCCGTCGGCCAGGGCATCCGCTCCGTCTGTGACTGTTACCGCATACGAATCATTAGCCTCAGCATCAACTGCAAAGGTATACGTAGCGTTAAATATGTTGGCAGGTGTAGCCCCACCGCCTCCTCCTGGATTATTACGTACCATAAATTAAACCTGACTAGCACTCCCTAGTAATGTGATTGCTCCAGCAGACCAAGCCGTGATTTCAGCAGAAACCCAGCGAAGGTTGTTTACATTTAGTTCGTAATTGGCGTTTTCATCAGTAGTGGTAAGCACAATACCTGTGTCTCCAGCGATGACCGAACCTGTGGCATTAAGCTGTACGATGTCGACCGTATCCCATCGGTTTGATGCTGTTTTAGCGGCAGAGAAGTCGGGTTTTACCTCTGACATAGAGCCGTATATTTTGATAGTACAAGCGGCACTACCTGACGTATCCAGTCGTAGAGACACGTTGTTGAAATCACTCACCATAAGGGCGTAGGCACTCACAGCGGCGGCTCCAGCGGCAGTGAACAATGGAAGTTCTGGGTGAAATTGACGCATAAAAATGTGTAAATAATCTAATAAGAGAGGCTGGCGACCTCATCTCAACTCCCTGAAGGAGCTGAGTGAAGACACAAGGTCTAAATTTAGTCGTCGACTGACGGTGTACCGATAAGTGCACCAGTCTCTGTGACGGCTTCACAGTAGTAGTTTTCGAACAACATCATTGCATCTGCGACAATAGCGGCATCTATTGTGGCAAGGTTTGAAGCGATTTGGTTGTTGCGAAGAATACCAGTAGTTCCAGTAAGGAGCTCAATACCAGGTTCTGTTCCAACAGCTCCAGTCAAACCGTTAACAAGAAGGTTGTTCTCGATAAGAAGGTTTGTTGAAAGTGTGGTAATACCGTTGATATTGGCAGTACTGTAGTCACCAATAGCAGTGTTGCCACGTACTATTGTGCCCTCTGTATCCTTCGTGAAGGAAATAGCGGCAACAGCTCCACCTAGACCCATATTGAAGTCATTGTCTTCAATAATGGCAAAGTTTGAAGCATCGTTTGTTCGTACAGATACCAAGAACTCGTCTGTCCCAGTAAGATTAACGTCAAACTTACAGCCACGTACGGTGACATAAGATGCCGCGTCTTCAATTTCTACTCCTACTTTTACTGCGGTTACATCTGCCGTGTGGCGGAAGTTTTCCCAAGTAGAGTTACTAGCAGAGATTGATACCTCAGCATCCGCATGGTTGTGGATGATGTTTGGCATAAGACTTCCTGTTCCAAGACCTACAATTGATAGGCCAGCGACATCAACAGTGATGCCTGTACCAGTGATGGTCTCAGAGTGACCTGGAAGGACAAAGATAGTGTCGCCAGAGTTGGCTGTACACTTGTCGATGGCCGCGTCCACAGTCTCTACGAAGTGCAATTGAGCATCCGCTGATGACATTGTGAACATAGCTCGGTAGTCAGAATAGTGAGCGATAGACGAGCTACCGACTACAACAATTTTTCCTACCTTTTGGGCAATTCCCATTCGATTGAATAGGGCTTGTCCGTATCCTGCGTTGATGTTTAACATAATTTATTGACGATATGTTGCCCCTCCTACCTCCTCTCACCCCTGATGGGTTTATAGGCTCAATCGTGATTAGTTTCTAGTTATTAGCTAGAAGTTGGCAATGATCCGATAATTCCACGACCAGCTACAGTAACAAGACCGTAACCTGCGCGAACACCATATGACCATGTGTCAGTGTGGTAGTTGGCTCCAGAGTTGCCCTCAGCAGGGTTAACCTTCATGTGTGGAGCTTCCCATACACCGTAGTAAGCCTGCCATGAGTTTGAGGCTCCCATACCAACTGAAGCTACAAACCAGTAGTGCTTCTTAGTTGAGTCAGGCGCTCCGGCAGCAGTAGTAGCAAGCATTGGCAAGACAACGTGTCGGTAAGAACCTTTGTAGATGTTTAGTACACCACTATTGTTCTGATCAACGTCAGCAGTACTTTGTAGGAATTGCTTAACAGCGTTTTTTGTAGTCGGGTTGTCACCAGTAACAATGACGTTGAAGTTCATTACCCTGCGCTCGGCAAAGTTTGACTTAATGTCAGTTGTCATTAGTTGTTCAGCAGCTTCAAGTGAGCCACGTGAGAATACAGGATCGCCAGATACTCGGTTTGAGTAAGTAGTAGAGTCATGCTTCAAAGTGTGACTTGCTGAAAGCAATGCTAGTCCATCACCAGTTGTAGTAGCGATAGTTTGACCATCAAGATCAACGAATGAAGTCGCTGATGCAAATGTTAGTCGGTGGGTAAGGTCTAGTTCGATTCGTTGTGGACAGAAGTGAGCCAAGTTAGTGATCAAAGATCCAACCTGTGAAAATCGGTTTTCGTCACGCATTTCTTGTGTGATGTCGATTTCCGCAGCGATACGCTTTTTGGTCATTGTCTTGTTATAGCCAACACCAACGCGTACCTTTGAGGCAGCTTCACCTTCTCGCTTTAGGCGAGCGTAGGTTTCTGTGTCCAACTCATCGAAACGTTTTGTATTTCCGTTTCCTTTTGCGATTGGCTCAGTGATATACAGTTGCTGTGCAACAGGTACAACCATGCCCTGAACAGTTACGAAAGATTTTCGTACCAGGTCAGTCATCTCAGAAAAAGTTACGGTATTTAGGAGTGTTCCATTCATACAATTTGAGAGTTAGTTAGTTAATAAAGGGTTAGTCAGTAACACCAATCATGCTGTTAATCTTAACCAAGATTTTGGTAGAGTTTACGATTCCAACAACGCGTACAACTGTTGCAGATGCAGCCGTAAGGTCTACAAGTGCGCCAGTAGCGTCTAGGTCGTAAGTGTTACCTACGTGTGTAGCTTGAACAGGTGTCCCGGCTGAGACTCCTACTTCAAATACATCGTTTGGGGCCGGTACGTCTAGTGGTACTTCGTTGGCATCTGCGTAGTCAGCGTCAGCAGCAACAACAGCACGTAGGATAATTCCAACGTGGATTGTTGAAGATGCGTCAGCAGGTGTAAGCAAACCACTCGCGAAGTCTACAAGACCTCCAAGGGTGAAAGCGGTTGAGGCAGTTTTTGGATACCATTCAACTTTGTGTTCACCGGATAGTCGTTTAAACATAGAGTTATTTGATTAGTTAATAAACAAAAAAAAGAACACATAAGTGTGTCCCAAGGGTAGTTATTTACAGGCAAACCCAAATGCCGAATGTTCAAGGGGTTGTTTTTTTTCAAGGTGATACCACCACCTGTTAATTGTGTCGGTACACTTAGAAAAAATATACCTATAGAAATAATAACACATATGCCAGCTGTTAAGAAGCCTGTGGATATTGTGTATAAACAAAAAGCCCCGTGAGGGGCTTAGAGTTACTTATCTTCTTTTTTGTTTGCTTCGATGATTCTCCGGAGATCCGAGCATCTCGCATACTCTTTATCTGTTCCCCATAAGATATCGTTTACCGTGTCGTTCGCACCTCCCATGATATTGGAGACTCGTACCTCAAGATCTTGGATCAGGCCGGTCATGGTTCCAAATATGTAACCAGTCTGATTAACAAAGGCATCATTCTCCTCGAGAAGGGCAAAGACCTTCTGGCTGAACGGACGCATCTTATCTTCTTTTGCTGATTGCGATACAAGTTGACCTACTCGCAGGGTGCTGTATTCCTTAACTATAAGTTGTAGGATCTTCTCAACCTGGGCGATAGCCTCAATTTCCCACTGAATGATCTTTGCAAAATCCTTCATCTGGGGGTTGGTAGCACCAGTAACCTTCATTTTGTTACGGAGCTTGGCTATGTCATTTCGATAGCTAGCTTGTGGTTTTTCACCAGCTTGCTCTAGGGCTTCCCATAACAACAAACACTCCATTCCCTCACTAATAGATAGATTAGGATTTTCCTTAGTTTGTTTTACTTCCATAATTAAAGTATTTCTACTGGAGCGTCAAAACCAAACTCTCGTTTGAACTCAGCTTGAGACATTACATTTGTTTCTTTAATAGATCCGGCTGATCGGTAGGCAACCTCAACATATCCTTCTGGCCGTGTAGCCATCTTTATATTAGATACCTCGTTACCACGATAAGTGATCATTGGTAGCTCGGCTACTTCTTCAACGGTAAGAGCTGCTACTTCTGCTTCCGTAGCTATTGCTGCTTTCTTGGCTGCGATAGTAGCTCTCCTTTTAGCTAGAGAAGCTGCTTTCTTTTCTTCAACGGTCATTTCTTTTTTATCAGACATAATACTTTAAATTTATTTTACAATGAATTACCCCTTACGAAGGTTAACAAAGGTGTCCCCTATGATCGCCTCCTTCCCAGTAGTCGGGTGATTGAACACGAACTTACAATCATCATATGTGACAATCATTTCTACCATGTCCCCCGTACCGATAGTTGAGTAACCATCTTTCCCAATAGTCTTACGCTCGGTAGACCCCTGAAGACTCTCTTGTTCTTCTCTTACTTCACGGATCACACTTACAGGATGAACTTCTATGTCTCGGAAAAAATCACGATACAAAACTGTCTTGGGATTTTTTACTCCCTCAAGAATGACATCAATAAACATTGGTCGTTGACCGGTGGCTTGGTTGAATGGGCCTTTGTAGGCTCCTTTCTTAGTCCAGCCTAGTACTAGTTTATCTTCGTACATGGCAACTTCAACAATCTTGTTCTTACCTCCGCGAGAAGCTACACGTGGTGGAGCTGTACCTTCGATGCGGTTTAATCGGCTAGTTAGCTCTTTGGTTTGATTGATAAGGGCAAGCAATGCACTAGCTGGCACTGTTGTCTTTTTATTTCCTTTGGCCTTCAGTGAAGCCTCGCTTAGAGGATTATCACCTTTCTTTTGTGCTGGTACGGCTGCTGGCACTTCGGCTGGAGCTGTGCCTACTGGCTGTGGTGTTTTATCTGTCATAATTATGATTTAGGTGCTACTGGTAATCCCATCGCGGTAGATAGTTCTTGTCCGTCTTTAGATTCAGAAAAATCCTTACGGTCATCGGTAGGGTTGGAGTTAGGCGGTGTGCCGTTTCCAGTAGGTGCGGAATGGACTAATGGATTTGGTGAAGCATTACCAAGCAAGCTCCAGGCATCATTCAGGTTTTGATCAATGTCGAAAGTACTCTTAGCAGCATCTGCTCCAGATAATCTAGCTAGGTTATCCTTCAGCTTCTGGGCCGTTGCCGGATCACCATTGGCCAACTTAGAAATTCGATCTGACTGGTAGTCAGTAAGTTGCTTACGCTGATCTTCCTGGGTCTCTTTTAGTTGTTGAGAAAGAACGTCTTGACGCTCAAAAACCTCCAGTTGTTCTGGGGTATACATCTCCTTTTCTTCTGTAGTCATATCCGAGAAGGTTCGGAATTTCTGATTACGCAAATTGTGAAATTGCTCTGTCTTTTGCTTCAGGTGTGTATCCTTCTGCGCAATTTCTTCTTTTAGGCGGTTATTTTCCTCAATAACGCTGTCTAGTTTTGGCAAAGCACCATCTCCGGCTCCTTCTTCGGGAGCTATTGGTAGTTCATCTGGCATAGATAAATAATGGTTAAATTGCCCCTGTTAGTTCTTCATCATCTTGATCGGTCTCACCCTTCCTCGACTCCTCATACTCGCCACCGAGCAAAGCAATCGTTTCCTCAAGAAGATAAATCCCATTCAGGGAAGCTCTATTAAAAAACATTTCCTCCATCGTTTTCACTTTGGTGGCCATGCCGTCTATCAAATTATGACAGATAACGTCCATCAAGTATTGCAAGGTCTCGTTGCTCGTCAGCGAATAGCAGTTTGCTATATGAGACTCACGCTCGTCACCTGATAAGTTATCTAACTCTTTGATAGCAATAAGTGGTCTGATGCTTTTGTATCGTTTCCGGATAGCATCGGTGATAGATATTTGTTGCAATTCTTCTGTAAGCAACTTCTGCCTTTTGATCTCAATATCAATGATCTGGTGTTTTATATCCAGCTCCCTGCGGTACTCTGAATCTAATTTGTTTATGATCCAATCTTTGATTTTCTTCATACTATATCTGGATATTAGCTGTTGGCTGCTGGTTCTTGGCTGCTCCCTTCAGTCCGGCAGCTACTGGGTTGCCCCCTCCCATACGTGCGCTTCGTTGCTGCGGTAGTTGTGGCGCTCGGCTCTGCTCAGTGTTGAAGAACTTGTCATAGTCCTCACCAATAAGTTGTGCAAAGCGCTTCTTCGCGTGGTCTTGGTTAACAGACTCTTGACCAAACATTTGCATAGCTTCACCAAGGTTTTGGATAAACAAGATCTGGGATAGTTTGTCAGTGCTTTCTTCGTTAGGTTGCATGGTTACATACCAAAATGCCTTCAATGCTCTCAATTCTACTGGGTCAATCTGGCTGATACGCACCTGCTTGCCGTAGAATTTAGACATTTCGTCCTCCTTCTTCTGAAGCTCAGTTACATCCAGGAAGTTCTTACCCTCAGTAAACTCAAGTACCTTAGTACCTTGTTTGCCATCTGCAAAAGACTTATCAATGCTCTCTCGGCGGTAGACAGTACCGGCATTTTCTTTGGCCTGGTCTATCTTTTCATCTATACCAGAAGTCCAGTTCTGAAGAATGTTGTAGACCCTACGCCATACCATCTGGCGCTCAAGTGACTTCAGGCCATCAAGCATAGCCCCCAGCTTGAGCATCTGTTGCTCTTTACGTCCGATAAACTCGGTAGCAGTTACGTCACCTCCAGGATCACCACCGGTTACTACTGGATCAAGTGACTTCTGATTGATAGTCTCTTGCACCATCTGTAGGAATGAAAACTCTCCAGCCGTTAGACCTTGGTTGTATTGGTGGATAGGGAAGAACTCATCTTCGCTCACTCCGCGTACTACGGCTCCGGGAACAAACAATCGATCACTAGCACGCTTCTTGCTCTTAGTACCTAGTGTTGGTTTGAAGCTCTGGCGCATTTTCTCTACTGCCAACTTGTAGAACTCATCAACAATCTCTTGATCAAAACGCATCTTTCCAGGCTGTGACTTAGAGTAGGCAAAGTGTGAAATTACTTCTAGCTTTCCCTGGCTTATGGTGTAGTCACCAGTAGGAGAAATAGCAGTCAATGGGAATTGTGCTGGTAGCATCATCACTCCGTTAAGCATGATCTGGTATTCGTTGGCGTACTTCTTCTGGATCTTTAGTACACCCACAAAGTCTTTTTCTAGGCTAAACAAATTCCAAGTAGTGTTGTCAATATCAGCAATCTCAGAAGGCAGTCCGTTACTCTCTACGGCATAAGGGACATAATTCCATCGGTCAAAGTTGCCATACAAAGCTTTAGCTTGTGATCGTGGGATTGCTTCGTAGGTAGCCACCATATCCTGATCGTCAATTATTTCGGTACGGATATTACCTAGCAAGACTTTTCGTCCATCAAGCAAGTTACTTCGACACATGGCTTTTTTCAACACGTTACGCTGCACCCACTCGATCTTCTCAGTATCCACCTTCCCGTACTCATCTTTTATATTGTCATTCTTTAAAATTTTCTCTAGGCCATATTCTTCGTGCCAGACTTCTTCAACAAAAACGTCACCCTGGCTAATAAACTCACGGTAGATAGCAATACGCTTATCCTTGTAGTCCTCGATCAATCGAGACTTGATAACGGCATCTTCAATATCTTCACCCAGGTCTACGATCTCAAACTGATCTTCACCATACGCCTTAATGTTTGGCTCCAGGTTCAGGTTCAAAAAAGAAGATAACAATGAAGTATCTTTTTCACGCGTCACCCCGGTCGTAACTCGGACATCGTATTTGTTTTTCTTCTTGGCAACATGAGCCAGATCCTTCCGGCGGTTATTGTCATACCATTGGCTGTATGACATATCATCAAATTCTTCCCATGATCGCTCGCGTTGGTCACGTGCGCCAACAAGGTCTGAAACAAGCTGTTTCCAGTAGTCACGTTCAAAGTCGGTGTATGGCACTGCTTCGATTGTGTTGTCTTGCTTCTCTTGTAATTCAGTCTTCTTCGGCTCGTTTTTTTCTGGCATAAAAAAGTTTTGTTATATATTAGAAATAATACCACATGTCAAGCTAGAACATGCTATGAGGGTCAAAGTCATCATCGTCAAACCCATCATCAATTATCAGTGGGCCACTATCCTCGGAAAGGTCTCGCATAAAAGTCAGGGAATAGGCATCGCTGTTGTCCGGGGAAGGTACGTTGTAGTCTTTCTTCATCTGATCCTTGGGCATCATTTGCATCTTGCCATCGAGCCTACGCTTAAACCTATTATTCAATAAGTCCTTACGCAGTACCTTGTTTGGGTCATATATAGTACCTCCAGACATAAGCCAGGTGCGCCCCTTCATATAGTTGGCTGCCCTCAAGTTTAAATATAATGCCTTCTCATCATCGCTCTTTGGTCGGTCTCCTGGGTTACAAGTAGTCACGTCCCATAGGCCCGAAGTAGCCACTGCAATCTCTTTTGACACGTCTGCACCCTTCCCAAAGTTTTCCACAACTACGTCATCTGAATCAGTTATGTTTAGCATTTTTGCCAGCGTCAGTGTCTTTTGAGCGATGGATTTTGAGCTGGACTTATCTTCTGTTGCCACGATCCGGGCCTTGAAAGCATCACGCGCACACCATGATGTTTTGTCTTGACCCTCACCGCTTGGGTCAACTGCTAAGATCACCCGGCCCACGAAGTCTGATACTAGTGACTCGACAATGTGCTTATCTGAAATGTATGGCACGTACCCCTTAGCATCAATAGTGTCGGCATCAGGGAATCTTCCTAGTACACGGATCCCATACTCAACGCTATCCTTCCCATGCCTAGCAGTCTGTAGCTCGATGAATTGTTTATCAACAATCGGTGAGTCCTCAGAATTGAATGTGACGTTTTGCCAGATGTGAGCCAGCTTATGATGTGTATCGTAAAAGTAACCGATTGCCCTAGTTGGGTTAGAAATTAGGATAATCAAGATATTTTGGTTCGTCAGCGCTCCCTCAGCGGACGTAAAAACTGCCTCATGGACTCCAGATGCCTCATCTGCCACCAATAAAACGTGTTCTCCATGAACTCCAGCCAAGGCTTCACTATTCTCTTTTGATGCTGTTCTTGCTCGAGCAAACCAAGTCTCCGGGCTTTCTGTCACTCTTATATGGGTGCTTGTCCAGTCAAACTTCATGCCTAATCCTTTTGGCATACGACCAATCCAGATGGCTAACTCTTTCCAGAGAACATCATTCATCTGCGCTGCTGTCGGTGCGGTGACTGGCACTTGAGCTTCAAAGAATACAGTTAGAAACCAAAGGATCAATATAGAAACAGTGGCAGACTTCCCGATACCATGACCGGAAGCAATAGATATTTTCTTATTGGCAAGGCCAGATATAGCCTTCTTCACACACTCAAAAAGAACTACCTGCTGCCAGGTTAAGTGTTCACCTTTTATAAATGGCTCAAACCAATGGGCCTTAATCTCTTTCTTAGCAGCTTCCCATTCCTCCCAATTCTTACTGATCGCTAGATCAAACTCCGCTTGGTACTCCGGGCGTAGAGGTTGTGGTGCTAAATTCCAGACATTAAGAGCGAAAAGAGCTGGGTCTTTTTGCCACGCTATAAAAACATCTAGGTCGGTATTCATACGGGTCACTAGGGAACTGCACCCTAGCTAAGACTAATCTGACCCTAAGCGCTTTGCCAAACGCTATTGAGGAAACGCTGTCATGCAAAACATGACTCTTTTAGTATAACTTATAACCCAACACTTTTACACTGCCGTCCATTGTGGTGGTGTTTGTGTATGGGATAATAGTTGTACTGCTATTCAGTCACGGTTGCCCGGCCTACTCCCCAACGAGATCGTAGGGGACACTATGAAAAAAATCATTACATCAGCTATCGCTATTTTGGTTAGTCTTATGACTCCATCAATAGCAGCTCCCCCTTCTGCTCCGATCCCGATCGAGCCTATTATATATATAGAAGTACCGGTTGAAGTACCGGTTGAAGTTACCCTACCCATCGGTGACGTAAAAAAATACGCCTACAATCTAATTGTAGAGCGTTGGAATGAAGACCAATGGCCATATTTTGATGATCTTATACAAAACAAAGAATCTGGCTGGAATCACTTGGCACAGAATCCGGGCAGTACGGCATTCGGAATTGGTCAATTTTTAGACGACACTTGGCACACTGTTGGTTGTGTAAAAACAGAAGACGCGCTCATCCAAGTGGACTGCACGCTAGAATATATCGCAACGAAGTATTCTACTCCTCAAGCTGCTTTGGCGTTTTGGATTGCTCAAGCAACTGATCCTCTCCATCCGGTAGATGGTTGGTACTAGATTTTTTATACAAAGCAGTCAGGCTTATTTGACCTCTAACATCTACTTCAGACTTAGTATCAGGCTTTCCTTCAGCCATTTCCCAAATATCTCTCTTGTTCATTCCTTCCCAGAAGCTTATAGCTTCCTCATCAGATAAGCCGGCCAAGTAAGCCTTGGCGCGATCTTTCAATGATCGCCCAGGTGGTCGGCCCAAAGGATTTCCACTAACACCCTTTTTAAATAGGTGTGGTCGGAAGTTCTCTGGAATACGACTGTTTTTTCCTTGTTCTTTCAGATCCATATAAAAAGTATACCCTACATATTATCTTTTAAACACAGGGTGATGACACCCTAAGCAAACTGCCATCTCCACACTATCACCAGTCGCGGTGTCAGAGTGACCATAAAATATCCAAACCAACCAGCATTTTAATGTTTTCTTTTTCACGATGTATATATCTTATTGATAATGGCTTCTATGGTGCGTAGGGCATCATTATATGCCATTTCCATATCTGCCTCGTGTAAGTGACCAATTCCAATATGGGGTTCGTTTTTCTTCTCCCCCTCAATAGCCTCTAGCATAGCTGTCTTGTGGGCTAGGCGATCCACTCCTCCATATAACCCTGTAATCAACGTGGGGACAGTTTGTCCGCACGTTATGTCTTTATTCATGGTCTTGTAGCTTGCTTAGTTGCTCCAGGGCAAGCCTCTCCCTGCCTATGGCGTATGCAAAGTCAAACATATTCTCCATATTTCCCAGGGTCACAATCTTGTTATACAATTCGCTTTCTTCTTTAGTTAATTCTGTTTTTTTCATACTTACTCAAATGTCTTATTAATAATGTCTGTCATGGTGTCTAGACCAGCCAAGAAACACTCACAGTCACAATCCCCATCATTAAAACCGCATATGTGTTCTTTTGTATCATAGTTACCTATAGCCTCTAGCATAGCTGTCTTGTGGGCTAGGCGGTCGTTGGTTAGTATCAATGCCAACTCGTATTCGCCCATAGTATCTTCATACCCTTCTCTCACTAT
>Ga0075119_1001183_pt1 | contig 12955 bp, 21 predicted proteins | sample AntAceMetag02UK9_FD_69791 | JGI IMG/M metagenome (GOLD analysis project Ga0075119, IMG submission 69791) | Saline lake microbial communities from Ace Lake, Antarctica - Antarctic Ace Lake Metagenome 02UK9 | ecosystem: Environmental > Aquatic > Non-marine Saline and Alkaline > Saline | place... | reverse complement strand
GTCGTCTAATGCTTTATTATTATTTGCAGCTTCAATTACAGTCCCATAAACTGGTCGTATCTCTTTAGGTAAGTTTTGGTCATAGCCAAACGCAACCCTTTCGTAAGCCATTCGGTATTCGGAGTAGTCCTTGCCCTTCATGCCTTGGTCTATTTCAAACACCGATTTAACTTTGCCCTCATCAAGAATCGTCTCAAGAGAGGTTTCTGGAACAAACACCGATACTGGGTTCTCCGCTAAATACTTATTCATCATTTTATCTAGTTTCATAAAATCAGCTTCATTGGTTGCCTCATCTGGGAAAGCGACGGAAGGTAGTGAACGAAATTGCAATCTGTTTCCTGTTGCACTAATAACTTTAGCACTCAAAGGTCTGCCGTCATACATCCTCAAGTCGGCTAGAGCTTCTTTAAATTCTGCACTCGAACGCCCTGCAAGCTTGTCGTAGTCTGATGTATCAAAATTCCCTCCGCCTCTACGACCATGACTTGATTGGTCGTGAGTGCCATGCTTCTCGACTCCATTGGTAATCTTCTTTATCCGCTCAGCTAAAGCTATACCTCTTGAGATTGTGTCGGGGTCGGTGACGGAAGTAAATACTTGGTCTGTAAATCTTTCTTTCATCGCTGCTCCGTCAGAATCATGTCATAGAAGTTTTTACCCTCGCTTTGGGTAACTCCTACAATAGTAAAGGATGTGTTGGGAGGCAATAGAATTTCCGCCTCACTCCAGAACACTCCTGTTGGGGGTAATGCCCCGCCCCTTGCTCCAGCGGGAATCCTAATTCTAAACTGGTTGGCAAGCTCCTCGTATCCTGTATCTACGGGTGTCCCTGTGTAGTCGAAAAGGGCAGAGGTAGAGGTAAAGCCCTTTGATTCAAATACCTTGCCTACCAGCTCTTCGGGTGTTCCTCCAGATTCCGCTAGGAAGGGGAAGTCCTTTTGCCCTCTTGTAACGGTAATTGGGTTTCTGAAGATTGTTCTCTTTGTTATTTGCTCAAGAAGCTCGGTCTCAGCGATAAGTTCTTGGGTAAGCAAAGTGTCTGCTGGTCTGCCTGTTCGAAGCCATGCTTGCATAGGTCTGTGGTTGGCATCCTGATAGGAGTTTAGGGCTTTAGATTCTAGAGTCTCTACTGGAAGAGATGACCCTTCTATAAAGGTAGGAGCTGCGAGTATCTGCTCTACCTCGGCAAGCCTAGCCTCAGCGAAGTCCTCTTGCATGTAAAGCTCTACCGCTTCATCCTCGGTTAGACGGAAGGAGGGTTCGTAATTAGCCTCAGCTTGCTCCGTATAGGGACTTTCTGCGGTATCTGGAGGCATTATCACAACAGCGCAACGGCAGTTGGGGTGAGCGGGTGCCATCTTGAATCCGCTAGGGAAGGGTTTGTCCCAAGCGATAACCATGCCATCTAGGGGTTTGCAGATTTTACAAGCGTCTGGTTCTGAAATCCACTCCTTCTTAGACTGGTTATCAATGAGACCCTCTTGTATCCCAGCCTCCCATCCCATGTAACGCCCTTCCATTGCGGCATAGGCGGTCTCTGTGCGGGCTATTGTCTTGGCTCTGCGCCGAATCATCTTGTCGGAGTATCTATCAGCCTTGCGGTCAGCCTGTTCCCTAGCCTTAGCTTCGCCCATACCCTCTGCCAGATAGTTCTCAAAGTTTCTTTGGCGAAAGTTCTCTACGGCTCTGGCATCACGAGAAGTAAGTGGGATGTTTGTCTGTATACGCCTAGCAAGCTGGTCTACTGTTAGGTTGCCCGCTGTTGAGTCCGCAACTGTCTGTCTGATTGTCTCTCGAAGCTCTTCGCTTATCTGTCGGACTAGCTTTGCGCTCTGGTTGGATGCCCAATCTACTGCCCTCTGGTCGATGAGGTCAAAGGCTAGAGTGGCATCTACTCCGCCCATTGGGGAGAATACCTCTACACCAGCTTTACGAGCCATGTCAGCAAGGATGTTTTGTAGCTCTCCGAATTGCCCTAGTGTCTCCCACTCCACAAAGTTTAGAAACTGGTCTACATTCCCAAACTTGAGTGCGTTCATCGCCTCTGGGGAGAGTGTTCGCTTCTGCGCTTTGAGGGCTTCGAATACCACCTTGACAGCTTTACGTTCGGCGGATGTAAGCCCCTTCGGTAAGCCCCAAGGGTTCTTAGACATTTAGACCTCTGGGATTGGGGGCATGTCCGCTTGGTCTCTTGCCCAAGACTCTAGGTCTGAGTCATCCATTGTAAGGATTCCAGAATCAGCCAGAGTTCTAATGTATGGAGCAAGAGCGGCTAGGTCTGCCTTGGCTACTGAGCCGAATACTAATCGGGGAGGATACTCGCATTCCATGCCGTTCATCGCCAGTAGCTTGTCGATAGCGTGTTTGTTGAATACTTCACAAATCGACTTAGCCATAGACTCGACAATCATCTGCCATGATTCAAGCTTCTGGGAACCTAGTGCGAATGAGCCTACAGTTCCCTGCCCTAACAGAACAAAGTCTGCAAGCATGGATGTAGCAATCATCTTGTTATAGCGGTCAATAATGGCTCCAGTATCGAAGGAGCGTGAGCCACCTGAGCTTAGAAGCTCTAGCGTTAGAACCTTGCTGCCATTCTCATCCGTCATGTAAGGGATAACAACACCCTCGGACTCATTGCGCTTAATTTGCGTAACCATGTTCTGAATAGCTCGTAGGCTACTAACGGTTGCCTCATCAGCATCGGTAGCAAACCATTCCTGTGGGGCGTAGACAACTGGCAACCCTGCTAGGTCTCTCTCAATTCCGATAGCTTCGATTTCCTGAATACGCTTCTTGTAATACCAAGAGGTGTAAGCCTTGCGGAGCATCGATACGCCCTCTGGGTCGTTCTTCCATTCGCTAGTGCGGAACAAAAGAGCCTTGCTGGTTGGGATGTAGTGCATACCCGTAGTGATGTCAGACTGAACCATGCCCTCAATCTCTCCATGCTTTCCAAAGTTCCATTCGAAGAATGAATCCTGAGAGCGGATAGGAAACTTCTTCCATCCGATACGCCCGTCTGCAAACTTGGAATTGTATTTAGGGTCTTTGCTCTTGCCCCCTCGGATTTTGTAGACAATCTCCTGTAGCGACCAGCCATAAATAAGCATTGAAAGGATGGAGCTTAGAGTTACATCCCAAGTTTCCTCGGTATCGTTGAACGCTGAATCGATAAAATCATAGGCGTTTATCTCTTCGGCTGTAGCCTCTTCTGGCTTTTCGATTTTCCAATCCAGTCGTTGCATAACCTCATTGAAGGCTAGAAGGATGCCTCCGATAACGGGGTCGTTGTCAGACATCTCTCGGTATGCCTGTCGAGCCTTAGTGCCCTGTAGCTGTGGCAGAAACTCTTCAAGAACAAACCCACCAGCTCTGCGTAAGCCAGTTGTCCCTATTTCTGTAAACTTAATCTTCTTCGTCATCTATGTTTTCCCGCAACTCGTGTATGCCATTACCCATGGTCTCAACTAACAGATACATGGCTTGGTCGTCATTGAATCCAGCAAATAGGTAGGACTGGTATAGTTCGTGCATTGATACTGCCGCCATTTGCATTGGACTTAGCTCAGCCGTTTGGTCTATTTCCACTTCGGGTTCCTGTGCCTCATCGTCTGCCATCGTTTCAGTATAACTTTCGGTATGTGCGTGTTGTCTTACCACGCCCATAACAAAACTCGTAACATCGTAACACGGGCATGTAATGGCTGTCGACTACAGGATGAAAACCGCATGTCGGAATCTGTGGCACGAGGGTTCGATTCCCTCCATGTCCACTAGAAAACATCAACGCCATACTTTCAATAAACAATTCTTATCATCCGTTTATCGAACACTTGTTCGGATAGCCGTTCCCGCCCCTCAGTCGGGCAAGGAGCCTCGACCCCCATCTGGCTAGGCTATCTATCCCGCCATGTAGCGTTCTGCCCTCTTGAGCCATCCTGTGACCTCTCAATCAGCCTATGTTCCATGAATTACGCTGTCCGATGTTGATTGGAGCTACAGCCATTATGTTTCGTTTAGCTGGTGGCTCATAAAAGGCAAGCAGAAGGGCTTCAGCTCGGTCTGGGCTTCCAACATTTCTAGTTTTCATGTGCTTCTTTGCCTCGATAGCTATTCGACCTCCCGAATCGGAGGAGTATGTGGGAGCAGATAACTGAGCTTGCGTTCTCTGGTCTATGTCTAGGCGTATCTGTTGCGCTCCAGTATTATCTGGTTGCAATAGCTGTCTGCCTGTCCACCATAGCTCTGCCCGCTGGCTAGTAAAGCGGATTGCATCATGCGCTCGTTCTGCAACATTAACCCCGATGATTTGCGCTCCGTGCTTCTTCTCTTTACCCCAGTTTAGGAGAGTCGAGACGATACCCCAGCCAACTCCGATGGAGTCAATCTTTACCCGCACAGGGTCGGTGTAACCCCTGTCCTTATGAACCTTCTCTGCATCTAGAATGGATTGCAGGATTACTCCCGATACATCTAGGGCGTTAGCGTTAGCGGAACCAGACGAGCGATGCTTGATACTGCCGATGCTTCCATCTGCCCAAGCGATAACAAACTCGTCTCCGCCCCCCGAAGCGATGTCTACTCCTAGTCGGATACGCCCCTCATCAGCGAACTCATTATCGGCGGATTTCTCAATCCATCCCAGCGGAATCGTTTTGTTGTTTACCGCTCTAGGGAACTTGGCTAACACACGAGCTTCAACGAAGGCTGAGTCTGAGCCAAACTCTCTCGTTACCTCCTCTACCCATTCCCTGTCTACAAGGTGAGTCTTTACCTCATGCGGGGAAACCTGAGAAGGGCATGAGCGGCAGATTCCCGAATCCTCGCCAGTAAAGTTGGGGGTATCAAAGGCAGAGATTGGAACGATGTTGTAGTTAGGGCTATTGCAAGCTCTCTCGAACCATGAGCCTTCATTATCTGTAGGTGGGTTACCGAGAACTAACATGCGGGTATGTGCGCCAGTCATTAGAGCTTCTAGTGCTGTTCCTACCATAGGACTGATACCAGCCGCCTCATCAACAACGATTAGCAGGTGCGGGGCGTGGATACCCTGAACTACCGCTTCGTCATGCTGTTGTCCAGAGAATCCGTAAGCGGCAATCTCTCTGCCTATTCGCCATTCAGTAGTAAAGACCTCACCGGGGAGATTGTGCCTATCTTGAAGTCTTTGGATGTGCGACCAGAGAATCGTGCGAACCTGACGATAGTTCGGAGCTGTTGTTACAACCTGAGCCGTACCGGGAGGGAAGGAGGATACCCACCATGCTACTGCTCTTGCGGCGATGTGAGATTTTCCTGGTGCGTGGCAAGCTGGAACGGCTGTTCTTTTGTTATCCCGAACGGACTCCAGAATTTCCTTCTGCTTAGACCATAGGGTTTCATGTAACGCCTCTTGCACAAAGGCAACGGGGTCATCCTGATACTTGGTATAAGGGCTTACCTCAGATACGAACTTCTGTAATGCTAACCTCTCGTCTCTATTCAGTTTAGAGATTATGGATTTGCGCTCGTTAGGAGGAAGCCGAAGCAGGTTCTCCAAGCTCATTATGTTCTCCCATTAGTGAAGCTATCTTCGAGTTCAAGTCGTCTATTGACATGGAGATTTCTAAAGCCCCGCCGTCTGCACCTGTAACCTCACTATAGCTCCTTCTAGCATAAAGCTTAGGTGCGGTTCTCTCTAGGAACCATGCCGCCGCTTGCCATGAGCCATTCTGAGCTGCTGTCTGGATAAGAGTGATGTTTCTTAGCGTTGCTTCTGAACGAGCCTTTTCTATAGTGTCCCAGATTTCCCAATACGGGGTCTCTTCAGGGTTTGGCTCCTCGCCTTTTTGACCCCTTTCATCCTCTGCCTTGCCACGCTCTAACCAGCGATAGACCGATGATGTGCCTATGCCAGCGTAAGAGCAAGCTGTCTCCACATAAGCCCCATTCTTCAATGAGGCGATAAGAACCTTTACCTTTTCGTCATTGATTGTAGGAGCTTGTCTGCCAACTCTTTTAGACATGTCTAGCCCCAAACGCTATCGTTGCTTAGGTATTCCCGTTCTAGCTCAAACTCCTCATGGCAGTAAGGACACATGATGTCTATCTTGCCCTCACTACGCTTATCATTATCTGAAGAGAATTGGTCGTCTCTTTTCTCCCCGATTGCATCAATCTGTTCCTGAGTAATGGGAGAGATGGATTGCTGGTTAGAGAATCCGAGGTCTAGCTTTATCTCTGGGAAGAAGGCTTCTGCAAGCTCTAGGCTTTCAAACTCTTTCAGTTCCAGAACTAGCTCGTTAGTCCATGTGGCATACTCGCTGGTTCGGTTGTCAATAATGCGGTATTCCTTAGCCTTCTTCTGTGGCATGTCGGAGACGATTACTTCTACCTCTTCATAACCTAAGAGCATCAAGGCACGATAGCGAGTGTGACCAGCGATAATGGTATTCTTTTTATCTACAAGAATTGGTTGCTGGTAGCCATACTGCTCGATGGACTTCTTTACCATCTCTACAGCCTCATCGTTCTGGCGTGGGTTTCTCCAGTATGGAACGAGAGTAGCTATTGGGACTTTCTTGGTTACTATGTCAGATTGCTTGCTCATCTGGGTTCTCCTTTAGGTATTCTTTTCTGATTTTTATTTGCTTATCTGTTTCCCAGCTTTTGCCGTAGCTCGCATCCGAGAACAGCTTAGAGAACCCAGTTACATGCTTTAGCCTTATTAGCTCCTCTGCCTCCAGTCCTATCTCTCGACAGATAGCGTCATCTGCCATCCCGTTCTGGAGCATGTTGAAAACAATCTGTCCCATACCTGCTACTGAGTGTTTACCCCTAGCTCTGTTATGGCGAATAGTAGAAGCCATCCTGTCGTTTATGTCCTTCTTTAGAACAACGATTGGTAATAGCCCTTGGTTCATGTCATAAAGGTCTTGGTTGGTTCTCATGGTTGTATAGCGGTGAAAGCCGTCTACGATTACATACTTGTCTATTGCCTCATCATAGATAGTCACAATGGGCTGAGTGTAACCATCGTGGCTGATTGAGGTATACAGTAGCCTCATCTCATTCTTTGCTACCGAGTTAGGGTTGTAATCGTTGGCTTGAACCTTCTCAATGGGAACCCATCGAACATTATCAATCGGCTGGCTGTTGTGAGGTGATACCTCCTCATGTAGCCAATCTCTAAGGGCAAGCATCCATTCAGCTTTGTTTTCCGCTTTATCAGCGGCTTTAGCTATGGACTCCCTTATTTCCTTTTCAATTTGGGGTCGAACCATGACTTGCCCTGAACCTTTCTTCGTATGTTGTAGTTCTGAGGCGCACGCTCCCAGTTGTCTAGCTTAACCATGTCCTCATCGTGTGCAAGAATTGAGTTTATCTGGACTTTGCACATCTGCTCTTCAGACACTTCGCCCAGATAGATGTCATCCATTTTCTTGAACCGAGTGCTGAACTTCAGCTTTAGCTTATCTTCCTGAATCAGATTATCCACAAGGTAGTTTCTATACTCTGTCCAGCTCATAAACATGAACGGCAACTCTTTTACGAAATAATCCGCCTTGCCCGCTTTACCTGCGGCATCAATACCCGATAGGCGTTGCGTTGCCTTCTCATAGGTCTCTGGCTCTATTTCCTGTAGATAAAAGATAGCCTGAAGTGCGGCTTCATGGTGGTAGTTGCTAACTCTCATCTTAGTAACTGGAACGCCGTATCTATACATGGCATCATAATGGGTGTTGTATTGCCAGTCATAGTCATGGATAGCCTTCCAGACATCTCTGTAAGACCAGTCATAAATGGGGTGGAAGGTGTATTGCTCATTCTTCTTATTAGATACCTTGCCCCATGTAACCCATTTGTAGGTAGCGGCATTTGTGGCTCCAACTGCACGAGCTGGATTCTCTTCTCCCCTAACTCCAGTTAGATAGCAAGCCTTTTGCTTGGGATAAAGCGAATTAAGGATAGCGGGGAACATCTCGTAAAAGCGGTCTGAGCCAACGGGGTCTTTGATTGAGAGCGGGTCTTTTTCCCGAACCCACTCTACCCCCTCGCCCCAAGCCATTGTAAAATAGTTCTCATCATTAGTTGTAGCGTTTACTAGGTTAAACGGAATCTGATACCAAAGAGGTTTTACATCCTCCCGATACATTACATCCTTCATGTAGTCTGCGGTAGCTTGGAACTCTAGCTCTTGGTCTAACCACGCTACGGGGAGCGGAAGCCTATTCTTCTCCTTAGCCACCTGCAACGCCAGTTCGAATACAACAGTAGAGTCCTTGCCTCCAGACATAGAGACAACAACATTCTCAAACTCATCGAATAGATAGCGTATGCGCTCTAATGCAGCCTCGTGGACATTCTGCTTCTTGAAAATCTTCAAAGGGTTTTCCTAACCTTTGTGAGAGTGCTTAGCTTCTGCACTATAACGGCTCCTCTTTTTAGATAAAGATTAAGGCTCATGTCTGTGCATGTAGCCTCTATAGCTTTAACGCTAGGTCTGGCTTTAGTAACCCATTCCCTGTAGTCATACATTACATGCCATAATCCGTTTTTGCGGTATTCGGGCAACACATAATCGTTTTTGAAGATTGCCTTATGGCTATAGAACTGGATGCCACAGAATCCTACAGTCTTACCATCGCCATTCCTCATTATGTAATGAGAGGTTGTTTTTACCTCGCCTATCGTAGTCGCAATTCTTTCCGCTATTGCCTGTTCCCAAAGCTCCTCGAAGTCGGTTGCCTTACATGGGGAAAGGGTTACTACCTGTTGAACCCCATTAAGAGAAACGACATAGCTCTTTGGTCTCATCCCGCAAAGGTCTTACTGACTCGCTTGCTACTGCGGCGGGGGTCTATGGCACTCTTGCCTATTTGATGGTCTGCCAGATTGGGAACAACTACCCAGTAGCGTTCCTTGCGCTTCTTCAGCCAATCGCCAATCATGGTATCCAATCCTGTTGGATGAGCCTTTCTGTTGCCCCATACTGGGAAATAGGAGAGTAGCTCTTTGCTATAACCTTCTGGGAAATAGAAACATACTGCGGCTAGGAAGTTGCCATCCCACCTGCTACCGATTTCTATGTCGCCCTTACGCATTGAGAAGAACTGGATAACTTTGTCTGGTTGCTTAGCTATCTCCTCTTCGACTCTCTCTCGGAAGTTTGTAGCTAAAACGGCATCATCCTCCATGTGGATAACGGCATCGTCTCCAGCCATCCGTAGAGAATCTAAAAAGGTATTCATAGCGTTGCGAGTAGAGTCCCAGCAGACTTCTGCGTCTGGCAGGTTTTGCTGTAGATAATCTACATAGCCCTGTCGCTCTTTTACTGCACGAATAATTATTCTCGTCATCAGAACGGAGCCTCTCGTTCGAACTCCTCGATTGGATGTTGTGAGCCATAGAACTGATTTACATCGGCTCGATTGATAACTTTCGTAATCTCTCTAACGGGGTAGCCCATTGTCCAATACTTCATTCCATCAACCTCGTAGTAGAAGTTTATCTTTTTCCAGAAGCGTTCTGGGTATCCATAGGTTCTGATTATCTTTACGAATCTTATGAACTCTTCTTCCCGCTCTTCATCCCACTCTCTTATTGTGTATTCATGGGGAGCGGATTTTGCATAGGTCTTAGCAAACTTCCATCTCACGCTATCGATGTAGTTCTTCATGAACTCAACATCCTCTTCAGGCGTTGGTTTATTCTTGCTCATAGATACAGCCTATCCTATGGTTAGAAGGTCGTTGTCTACCCTTAGCAGATAGCCGTTATCTCTTTCCGTCTGGATAAGATGCCCATTTCCACGAAGCTGCTTTCTCAGGCGATGTAGCACTACTCTGAAGTTTGTTCGACTTGTTGCTGGTAGTGATTGAGCATCCAGCCTCTCCACAATCTCTTCATAAGACAGTTGCTGGTTGGGGTTGTCTGCGAGTATCGCAAAGATTCCTTTGTAGATTCCCGATAGAACAATCTCTTCTCCACTAGCTGTCGCAAGGATGCCGTTGCGCCATAGAAGCTTTTCTTGTCGAGTATCGATTACATGAGCCATCGCCCCATAGTTGTCTGCAACCTTTTTGATTTCTTTTATCATTGGGGCGTGCATGTAAGGCTGTAGCTGGTCAATCTTTATTGAGAGTTGATTAGTCATTATCGTTAATATCCTGTCGCTTGGCTAATGCCATCGCCCCGCCTAATAGTATGAGTATTGCTCCAACTATTAGGACTCCTCCGAGTCCAAGCAGGATGAGTATCCCTACGGCTATGTAGTCCATTAGGCGGCTCTCCATACAATCGATTTTCTGCCCGTAATGTTTGCTTCGACTATGCCAGTATTTTCTATTAGCCCCTGTCGCACAAGTCTGGCTCTTAGTGTTCGCAAGCCAGAGTCGGATGCCCAAGGCACTCCCTTTAGCCTCCTGTAGGCGTTTGTCATTTGCTCGTCAGTCATGGGCTTTTTTAGAACCTTGAGGATGCCCTCTTGCTTTGCGGGCTTATCTATTACCGAGCGTTCTGCGGCGTGGCTTGTCCAAGGGTATTCTCTAGCCATTTTGTTCCTTCCTAATTGGGTGTTGCGTTCTCCATCGTTGGAGCGTTTCTTTTTTGGTGTAGAAGTAGTAGACATGGCGGGCTAAATCGTGAGTGCCGTCGCAGTCTAGGATGTAGGCTCCAGAAGGATGTGCTTTTTCTATTTCCTTCTCCGTTGGTCTAGGCATTGTCTCTCCTAGTAGCTAGGATGATTAGCCCGATTAGCCCCGCTCCGATACCTGCGGTTAGCATTAGGTTATTCGCTAGTTGCCCGATGCTCAGGCTTGGCATTCCCTCAGATACGGCGATTAGTGTTATTGCTGTTTGCCCAAGGGCTAGGACTGCTGTTGCTTGTAGGGCAGATACTATGGCTCGCCCTCTTCGATTTATTGCTCTCATGCTTCCTCCATCTCTGTTAGATACATGCTATCAAAGATTACGCTATGTTGCAACATCTTTCGTTACAATCTTTTCCCAGCTAGAAAGGCATGAGCCACAGTGCATTGGGGGGTAGCTCTTTACATTCCCTCTACTGCTAACCATTTGAACGAAAGTGAGCTTATGTTTATTAGGGCAAACTAGGTGGTTATAGCGGAGACTAGAACGGAGCATCCGTAAGCTGTTGCGCTCTTGGCTCTTCAGTCTTAGCTATACGGCTTAGCCCAACTCCCAGCTCTTGGATGTCCAGCTCAAAGTTTGTTTTCTTCTCGCCATCCTTCTCATAGGACTTGGATACAAGCTTGCCCTGTGCGATGACTAGGGTTCCCTTGCGAACTGTGAGTGCGATGTTCTCAGCTAGGGTTCTCCATGCCGTTCCTCGGATAAACATTGTTTCGCCGTCTATGTAACCGCTGGTGTTCTTATCGTAGCGGCTAGGGGTTGAGGCGATTGTTAGGTTAATAAGAGCGTTGTCTCCATTGACCCGCTTTAGTTCTGGTTCATAGGTTACATAGCCCACTATGGTTACTAGGGTATCGTTAGGCATTATTTCTCATTTCAGTTAGATTCATTTGATTGTCTAGGTAGAACCATCTTTGTCCCATCTTGACTGGAACTGTTTCGGGGTCTATGGCGGGGTAAGCGTTGCGGCTTAGCTTCCATCCATTTCCCCTTCCTAGCTCAGCTTTTTCAGGGTTTGATTCTAGTTCTATATTACACGATAAGCACATGGTTATCAAGAAGGCGGGGGTGTCAAATTTCTTCGAGCCGCCCATTCCTTTAGATACTCGATGCTGGATAGTAAGGCTATTTGCAGTTAGGCAAGCTACGCATCGGTATCCGTCTCTGCTAAAAATAGCTTCACGAAGTTTTGTGGTTATCGTCATTAGCTTGTTAAATCGGAGTGCTCTTCAAGCCTGTCACTTATCCCCTGAGTAATCTCCAGCATGGAATCAATAGCCGCTACTCCGCCTAGTAGTCTTTGCCTATCAGCGGCTTTTAGTTGCTCTCCTTCAGAGACTGCCGATACTAAAACACGATACTCATGAAGCTGTTCAACAACTAGGTTTACTCCTTGCGCTCTACCCTCGTGTAATCCTTGTCGATAATTTCTGCGTGGCTCGCTCATTTTGGTTCCATCCATAACGCCCATAGGTGTTTCCCGAACCAGATGTCCAGAGTCCATTTTCGCTTTTGTCCATAAGTAGACGAGTGCCATAGTTGCCACCCATATGAGCGGGCATTTTTACCTTCGCTTTTTGTTAGGTCGTAATGCCTAGTTCTCAGTTTCATTGCTCTCCTCGGCTTTCTGCTTGTCTTTGATTAGTTCAAGGGTATCTATAAAGTCGGCGTAGTCATCTGCCAGCCATGCCTCCAGCAGTTTAATGATGCGTTTACGCTCTTGCTCTGCTCCGTAACAGATTGGGCAGGTGAACATCTCTGAGTAGCAATACTGACAAACAGAGCAGAATTTGCGCTCGCTAGTAGTGCGGTCAAGTAGCTCTGCTTTTTTGGCAGACTTCGTAACCTTTAGTCGTTTAGGGTCAGTCATCTTGCCCCTTCTTGATGGCTGCTTCTATTTCCTCAGCAAGAAACGGGTAACTTAGTGTCTGCAAAATGTCTCTGGTTGCAGCTAGGTCTTTGATAACTTTCGTGATTCGTTCACGCTCCAGCTCAATCCCAGCTTCATAGCCCAGTATCCAGTAAAGCTTGTTGCTGTGGTCGCTTTCATCAGTCATCTTGTGCCTCCTTGATTAGAGATTTAACTCTCATTTCCTCAATCCTTTTTATGAGCTTCAAGGTATTTAGCGAGGGTGTAAAAGGTAGTGTAGATACATTGTAGATACATTCTTACAATCGTTTAGCCCTCTAAACAATCGCAAGGGGTTTGATAACACTTGTAACCAATCGGTTACTATGGCGTTTGTGCGGTATAGGTTACATTCCATTATTGTGGACTGTTGTGCATTTTTATGGATGCTGGCTTTTATGTTTTTAT
>Ga0075119_1001175_pt1 | contig 12989 bp, 14 predicted proteins | sample AntAceMetag02UK9_FD_69791 | JGI IMG/M metagenome (GOLD analysis project Ga0075119, IMG submission 69791) | Saline lake microbial communities from Ace Lake, Antarctica - Antarctic Ace Lake Metagenome 02UK9 | ecosystem: Environmental > Aquatic > Non-marine Saline and Alkaline > Saline | place... | reverse complement strand
GCCGGAACCCCTCAAGGTTGATGGCGACATCGGGTCCAAGACCACGGATGCGTTCCGTTTGAGCCTCGCTGAAAACGGCCCTGAGAAGCTCGCGAAATCCTATGGCAGCATGCTCGGGTTCGGATAATAGATCTGAACAGCTGCGATAAAACAGCGCTGGCCTTTGTATAGCCTTCCTTATGACTATAAGGAGGGTTTTGTTATGCCTACATCACTAAGTGAACAGTCATCGACATCTGATGAGTATTGGTCTGGGGCACGGCTCTGGATCAGTGCCACGATTGGTGTGCCAATTGCCGTTGGTACGGGATTGGCGCTGGTCTTTTTGCTGACTCTCACCGAGCCAGTTCCACCTGACGATGATGGATATCCAGAAGTCGTTCAAACCAAATAGGGCCTATGCCCGATTGGGATCACGCGTACATTATATATGTATGTGTGATCCCGGTTCTTTTTTGCGTTTGGGCTACTCGGCGGCTTGGCGTGCGCCAGACAAACGATCGATGATTTCCTGAGCGGCCGTCGGGATATGTGTGCCGGGGCCATAAATTGCGGATACGCCTTTGCCATAAAGGAAGTCGTAGTCCTGTGTCGGGATCACGCCACCACACACGACCATGATATCGTCGGCACCCTCTGCCTTGAGGGCGCTTATCAATTGTGGGACCAATGTCTTATGACCTGCGGCTTGTGACGACACACCAATAATATGGACGTCGTTCTCTATTGCTTCACGGGCGGCTTCTTCAGGTGTCTGGAACAGCGGTCCAACATCCACATCAAAACCAATATCGGCAAATGCAGTGGCGATCACCTTGGCACCACGATCATGGCCGTCCTGCCCCATCTTAACGACGAGCATGCGAGGGCGACGACCTTCGGTCTCAGCAAATGCAGCAACATCATCGCGGATTTTCTTGAAGCTTTCATCGGCATCGTAAGCGCCACCGTAAACACCTGAGATGGATCTGATCTCGGCCCGGTAACGTGTGTAGACAGTCTCGAGCGCGGATGAGATTTCACCAACAGTCGCACGCTTGCGTGTGGCATCAACGGCCAATGCAAGTAAGTTGCCTTCGCCGGTATTGGCGGCATCGGTCAGGGCGTTAAGTGCTGCATCGCATGCCGTTTGGTCGCGGGTGTTGCGGACAGTATTGAGGCGGGTGATCTGACTTTCGCGAACTTTGTCATTATCTATATCAAGCACATCGATAGTTTCTTCTTTGTCGCGTTGGTATTTGTTCACACCGACGACAATTTCTTCACCGCGATCAACGCGGGCTTGCTTGCGGGCGGCGGCTTCTTCGATACGAAGCTTTGGCAATCCAGCATCAACAGCTTTGGTCATGCCCCCCATGTCTTCGACTTCGGCGATGAGCTTGCGAGCTTCGGTGACCATTGAGTCTGTCAGTGCCTCGACATAATAACTGCCGCCAAGCGGATCAATAACATTTGGAATGCCTGTTTCCTCAGCAATGATCAATTGCGTGTTGCGGGCAATCCGTGCCGAGTTGCGCGTTGGCAATCCGATGGCTTCATCGAGCGCGTTTGTATGCAATGATTGCGTACCACCCAAGACAGCTGCCATCGCTTCGATGGTGGTGCGAATGACATTGTTGTAAGCATCTTTCTCAGTCAGTGAGACGCCGGATGTCTGACAGTGCGTGCGCAGCATCGAAGAACGTGGGTCCTTTGGATTGAACTCTGTCATTAACTCTGACCACAAAATTCTGGCGGCGCGGAGCTTGGCAATTTCCATAAAGAAATTCATGCCGATGCAGAAAAAGAACGAGAGGCGCGGCGCAAACTTATCGACATCAAGGCCGTTGGCACCCGCAGCGCGCACATACTCAATGCCATCTGCCAGGGTGTAAGCTAGCTCCTGCACACATGTCGCGCCAGCTTCTTGCATGTGATAACCCGAGATCGAAATCGAGTTATAGCGTGGCATGTGCTCGGCCGTGTATCCAATAATATCGGAGACAATGCGCATCGATGGTTCTGGTGGATAGATGTATGTATTCCGCACCATGAACTCTTTAAGAATATCATTCTGAATTGTGCCTGACAGTTTGTCAGCGCTGACTCCTTGCTCTTCAGCAGCAACGATGTATCCGGCGAGAACAGGAAGCACGGCACCGTTCATTGTCATGGAGACAGACATTTCATCCAAGGGAATGCCATCGAATAGAATTTTCATATCCTCGACGCTGTCGATGGCGACGCCGGCCTTACCTACATCACCAGCGACACGCTCGTGGTCGCTATCGTAACCCCTATGGGTCGCTAGATCGAAAGCGACCGAGAGGCCCTTTTGACCTGCGGCCAGATTCTCGCGGTAAAACTTGTTGGATTCTTCAGCTGTCGAAAAGCCTGCGTATTGGCGGATCGTCCAAGGACGGTTCGCATACATCGTCGCGCGCGGTCCTCGCAAGAAAGGCTCGAAGCCCGGTAACGTGTCGATGTGCTCAAGACCTTCAAGATCGGCGGCCGTGTAGAGTGGCTTAACAGTAATGCCCTCTGGTGTTTCCCAGTTCAGATCATCGACGCTTTTACCTTTCAGCTCTTTTTCAGACGCTGATTGCCAATCATCAAATGTCGGTTTTCCGGTAGTCGCCATACTTGATCCCTCCAATCCTTTTATGAACACATTATAACGGCAAGCACATGTATCTCGCCAATTATTTCGCACATGCGAGATGGCAAATGGGTTTAATTGGACAAAACCCCAAAATATTGTGCACTTATCCACATGATGTGATTGCAACAAACGTATAAACAAAATATGGTGTTTTCCAACGCAATAGGCGCTTATTTAGCGTCTGCGGGGGGATTTTAACACAACGCCTAGTCAGGCACCGAGGAGATCAAGATGGCCTTCGAGTGGACACCAGATCACATCAAGATGTTAATTGCGCTTTGGAATGAAGGTCATACCACCAGCGAAATCGGATCCCGTATGGGGATTACGAAGAACGCTGTTGTAGGCAAAGTTCATAGATTAGGTCTGCCAAAGCGTGGATCTCCAATCAAACCAAAGCCGGAAAAGAAATCCAATGTTGTATCTATGGCGCAACTTCGCCCAGGTATGTGCGTTTGGCCGACTGGTGATCCGTCGACTGATGATTTCCATTTTTGTGGCGACAGAGCGGCAGCTGGACGTCCGTATTGTGACACCCATTGTGATCGTGCATACGTGAAGCCATCGAAAGATGATCGTCGGCGACGTACAGCAAACGGCTAAGATACTTTCTATTAAGAATGCTACAGGAGGGCGCTTGTCGCCCTCTTGACGCATCTGGGCTACGGCGTATGCTTGAAGCCATGAACACAGTGAAATCGATATTACAGATTGGTCGAATTACGGACCCGGTGACCCTTTAGGGCCGCCGGGAGATGCCTTTGTGCATCATCGCCAATCAAATATCGAAAGGACTGTATTATGAATTCTTCCCTCGGCGACGAAACATCGCCCAAGCACTCAAAATTATTTACAGCATGCTTTTCTGTTGTTGCGGAAAACAACCCAAATGCGCTGTCGCGAATTTTAGAGCCTTTTACAAAACGTGGGCTGTCACCATCTCATGTCTATGCGAAGCGCATTGGCGCTGATGGTGAAGCTTTGCAAGTTGATATTCATTTGGATGAAGCTGATGAAGAAATAGCATGGCGGCTTGCAAATGATCTTCGTGGATTGTGGTTGGTTCAAACGGTTTTAACGTCGGACAAGCATTGCCAAGCTGATACAGCTTGAGAAAGAGAAGTATCTATTCATGAGCTTTCGAGATCGTTTAGAGGTATGTGCGCAGTTTACACCAAGCGCTTATCGTCCGCTAATTATTGCTGGGAGTGCTTTGGGCCGTGTGACGCATGCATTTGCATCTTCGCTGCAGAATTACCCTGATGTATTTACGGTCTACGAGCATGCAGTGACCTTATCTCCCAACTTCAAGACGCCTGAGGCGAGAACAGAAGCTGTTGCCGGCGTACTTGAAGATTTAAAAGAAAAAGGCCTTATCCATGGATGGCGCGGCGAGCATTATACAATAGCTGAGAGCTTTTATGACGAGCCGCTACTTACTGTGGAACGTGCTGCCGTCCCGTATCTGGGAACGATGGGATACGGGGTACATTTGAATGGTTATGTACGCAAAAAAGATGGCATTCATATGTGGATCGGTAAGCGCTCTATGCAGAAACCCACCGGCCCAGGTAAGCTCGATCAGATGGTTGCTGGTGGGCAGCCTATTGGTATCTCTATTTGGGATAACCTGATCAAGGAATGCGGCGAAGAAGCCAGCATGCCAAAAGATATTGCTGAGAAAGCTGTTGCTGCCGGCACAGTATCATATTTAACGGAGCAAAGGGATCGTCTGCGGCACGATGTTATTTTTAATTATGATATCGAACTGCCGACTGATTTTGAACCTACACCGATGGACGGTGAGGTCGACGCGTTCTATCTATGGCCTATCAATGACGTGATGGAGCGTATCCGCAGTACGGATGATTTTAAGTATAATGCTGCCCTCGTTATTATTGATTTTGCTATTCGCCATGGGGTTTTCGGCCCAGAAGATCCTGAGTATATTTTGGTCAACGAAGCCCTGAGGCTTGGGCGGGCAGGAGAGCTTAGCGCTCGTTGATACTTTTCTATGCCGGTGCTGACTTGTTAAGGGAATTCTATGGACACCTCACCACGCCCGATGGATTTATATCCGAAAATAGAACCGTATGATCGAGGTATGCTCGATGTAAGTGATGGGCATCGACTTTACTACGAGCAATCCGGAAATCCTAAAGGCACGCCGGTTGTCTTTTTGCACGGCGGGCCTGGTGCAGGATCAAACCCTGCGCATCGCCGGTTCTTCGATCCCGCCTTTTATCGTATTGTCATATTTGATCAACGAGGTTCGGCGCGTTCCCGGCCTTTTGCATCGCTTGAGAATAACACGACTGACCATTTGGTTGCTGATATCGAAGTGCTGCGTGCTTATCTGGGTATTGAAAGTTGGCTTGTATTTGGAGGCTCTTGGGGTTCGACCTTGGCGCTTGTTTATGCAGCTCGTCATGTATCGCGATGTCTTGGTCTTGTCCTTCGTGGAATCTTCTTAGGTTCGAAGGCGGAATTGAATTGGTTCTTGTACGGAATGAAGACGGTTTTTCCGGAAGCATGGCGACGATTTTCCGAGTTTGTTCCCGAGGAAGAGCGAGGCAACTTGATGGTGGAATATCATCGCCGCCTGATTGATCCGTCACCGGATATCCATATGCCTGCAGCTGCTTACTGGGCTGGTTATGAGACGTCATGTTCTAATTTATTGGCGTCACCAAGCGAATCGCCACCGCATGTTTCAAGTGGCGCACTTTCATTAGCACGTATTGAAGCACATTATTTCGTCAATAATGTATTCATTGGTGATACTGAAATTATCGATAGTGTTCCCGACCTCAGACACTTGCCATGTGTTGTTGTACAAGGTCGATACGATATGGTCTGCCCGATTAAAACGGCAGATGCTCTCGTTCAGGCTTGGCCTGAGATAGATTATAGGATTGTTCCGGATGCGGGTCACTCGGCGATGGAGCCAGGTGTCCGATCCCAATTGGTGCGCGCAACAGATGCCATGAAAGATCGTATCTAACATCTTTTGAGTATGGTTAATTAAACAGTAATAGTTGGAGTTCTAGAGTCTCGTGACGCTTCTGGGGGACTTCAGTTTTGAGATCACAAGTACTTATTTGGCTAACCGCAATTATCATTTTTTCCTCCTTGCCGGTGCAACGTGCATGGGCAGACGAGAGCATGTTTGCGTTGGCGAAAGACCCGGCATACGTCACAGTCTCTGGTGGATATTTTGATTTTGTCCGAGGCAATGATACTGGGGCTGAGATTTCCCTAGAATACAGGTCTGATTTTAAACTTGGATGGTTCAAGCCATTTGCTCACGCTGCTTATGTCACGAACGGTATGACGTTTCTTGGAGCGGGCCTCTTGCTTGATCTCCAGGTCGGAGACAACTGGATTGTTCAACCGTCGTTTGCGCCGACATGGTGGCGTGGAAAATCAGAACAGTTTGATCTTGATTTGGGGTCAGCATTAGAGTTCCGGTCGAGGCTTGAAGTTGCTTATCGATTTGAAAATAAATCCCGAATGGGCTTATCAATCACGCATACGTCTAATGGCGGTTTTGCCGATGCCAACCCGGGCACCGAAGCTGTGATGCTTAATGTCTCGGTACCCACATCGATGTTTGTTCTCCCTTAATAATCAATTTTAGAACCCTTTGGAGTAGGCACAATTGTCATGATGAGGGAGTTTAGACAGCACATCAGGATTTTTTTGCGGAATTTCAAACACTGTAATCGGCATATCAAACTAATTTAGAAGTTATGCTCGCAACGATGCGCAAATACCAAGAGGTTGCTTAGAAACTGCATAGACGTTAATTGAAGAATAATCTCCCCGTAGCTCAGCCGGATAGAGCGCCAGATTCCTAATTTGGAGGCCCCGTGTTCAAATCACGGCGGGGAGACCACTTACTCTCTGAAATAGTAAGCACTATAATCCATATCTCCTATTACCCAATATTCAATGCTGGCATATTATAGTTCTGTTTTAAGAATTAAAATCTTGAGGCATTGAAGGAATGCATAGTACGACACATCCAGTGAATTACTCGCCTAAACGCCGGGAACCAACTATAACTTTACTCCGAAATGATGGTCATCTAGAAATTGTAGGATTATAATTTTACGCGATATTTGGCAGCGCCTTCACCTAAAAAGACGGAACTTCTATATGAAATTTTGGCTCGGTTATTACTCGAAAAAAAGAATTGTTCAGCAATGGCTTCAGTTAAGTCTTCTTGGTGAGACGGATGCACATAAAATACTTGAGGTTGGGCCTGCACTTGGGGGGGTAACTGCGCTACTTGTAAATGGAGGGTGTGACGTCACCACACTTGATATACTACCAAAAGATTTTGTGTATCCAGATGTTCCGCATATACAAGAAGACCTAAGATTACTTGATCCAAATAATATTAAGGGTTTCGATGCCATTATATGTTGCGAAACTCTTGAGCATATTGACTGGAATGACGTTCCAAGCGTTCTAAATAAATTTAAAGAGAGTGGCGCTAGATATTTAATCTTGTCAGTACCTTATATGGGGTTCCAATTTACTCTGGACGTTTACTTCAATAGGCACACATTCAAAGAATATTTTTCGATGAAGAAATTCCGTCATTTGAAAAACTTCAAAACGGAACCGGCTCCCGGACATCAATGGGAGGTCGGATACAAAGGGTATGGCGTCGAGGATTGGGAAAAGGTTCTAAAAGGTAGCGGTTGGAATATTAAGACACGAGATTTTAGTGAGAAAACCAGATCTATTTTTCATCTGCTTGAGGTGAATAAATCTTCTTCTTGAATTTAAAGAAATACACAGGTGTTAAATATTTAAGACAATGGGATGTGATGCAAAAAATAACGATGTCACATCAAAACTCTGACGTTTGGTGCAACAGAAAATTGTTTAAAGAATACATTTAAAAATGAAATATACATAAACCGCAGGCTTTTATACTTGGGGTCGTAAGTAAAATTTCCGCCAGACGTTACATAGTTAATTCAATAGGCCAGTATTATGACTTTCTCAATTTAGCGAAAGTATTTCTTTCATAATTTTAAGATTTCCAGTTCGCTTTTCATTATTAAAATCCCTGTTGGAGACATAATTTTCGTTCAATTATGTTTCATATAAGCCGCAGGCTGAGACATGAAGTGTTACTTAAGGAAATGCGTATAGAGATTACATGCTGTGCAAAAAAGCACAGCTACGTGCAAATTTTATGAATTGCCGCGCATACTTACAATGAACATTATGAATAAGGCTACAGTCGTAAAGCTTAAAAATCGACAGGCCATACGACAGACAGGGGTATTTTACGTTGGACTTAGTCATTGCTTTAGGACTCAACGGAATTGTATGGGGGCTTATTATCGCTCTCATCGCACTTGGCCTGTCTATTATTTTTGGCCTTCTTGATATTATCAATATTGCCCATGGCGATTTCTTTATGGTCGGTACAGTGCTTGCGTGGGCCGTCTTAGAAACAACCGGCAATTATTGGTTAGCGTTTTTTCTGGTCCCCATCATCGGGTTTGGTATGGGGGCATTAATTGAATACGCCGTCATTCAGCCAATTAAAAATGCTGCTGCTTTATCTATTGTCGCGACATTCGGCCTATCGATCATTCTCCAGGAAAGTGTGCGCGCAACCTATGGTGCTGCACCGAACCGGATTGCCGCACCCATTGAAGAAACGTTCTTATTGTTTGGTATTCAGTATGAGTATTACCGGATATTCGCAGCACTCGTCGCTATTTTTGCGATCTGCGTATTCTTTGCTTTCTTACATAAAACCAAACTCGGCACATGGATGCGTGCCGTTCGCTTTGACCCTGAAACAGCAACCGCAATGGGCATTCCCGCACGTCGTATTTATATGGTGACATTTGCCATCGGTTTCGCGATGGCTGCATTGGGTGGGGTTGTTGCAGCACCAATAACGACAGTCGATTTCCAAGCGGGTATCGATATTCTGCCGTTCTGCTTTATGGCAGTCATCATTGGTGGGCTTGGTAATCTAGAAGGAACTGTCGCGGCAGCAGTCCTGCTCGCATTTGTTGAAGGCATAATCACGAGTTTCGCTGATCCCACATTTGCAAGGATTGGATCGCTCTGTTTGATGAGTGCAGTCCTCATGTTTCGCCCGCATGGTATATTTGCAGGGGCCACGCGATGACCACAACAACTATCCATCGTGTAGGCACACTGCTCCTGATTTTATTCACGTTGTCGGCTCCCTGGGTTTTGCCTATATTTGTGGATTCCTTTTGGGTCGATATATATTCAGAAATTTTGATTTGGTCATTACTGGCCGCAAGTGTGAATTTGCTTTTTGGTTATGTCGGACTGTTATCATTTGGACAGGCCTTGTTTTTCGGTTTGGGTATGTATGGTGTTGCTGTTGGGATTGCGAAGTTTGATCTCAGTTTTTGGCCAGCGTTCATGTTTGGCGTTGCCCTGGCAACGGGGATGGCAGTCATAGCAGGGGCGCTCGCAGTCCGTTTAACATGGCACTACTTCGCAATTATCACCGTCGTATTCTCGTTGATTTTTTATTTTACCGCGTTGTCTTGGAAGCAGATAACTGGGGGTGACGATGGATTGCCCTTCAGCGTACCGCCAATCGTTTCTATCGGCGATTTCGAGTTGGTCATCACCAACCCATTCACCCAGTATTTCTTTATAGTCCTAATGGTTGGTGCCTGTTATGCGTTAATGAGCCGCGTCATTAATAGTCCTCTTGGGCGCGCATTTGTGACCGTCCGCGAAAACGATACCCGCGCTGCACTTATTGGCCTCAATGTTTATCTAATTCGGCTAAGTGCGTTTGTGTTGGCAGGATTTATCGCCGGCGTAGCAGGTGCATTATTTGCATTCTTTGGCCGTTATGCCTCTGCCAGTTATATGTTCTATCACGTGTCTGGTGAGGCCGTAGTTTGGGCAATTATCGGCGGCGTTGGCACATTGTTTGGTCCTATCTTGGGTACAGGCTTACTTATAGTGCTCCGCGAGGAGTTATCGAGTGTCTGGGACCACTATCTATTACTCGTGGGCGTTGCTGTTATCGTAACGGTAATCTTTGCGCCACGTGGGGTAGGCGGTGTCTTTGTGGCATTGGTCCAAAAGTATGCAAAGCCATCGTCAAGCGATAAGGAGGGTAGCCAATGACCGGCGTGCCCTTACTCGAAGTCAACGGTGTCAGTAAACGTTTTGGCGGATTGAGCGCGCTTGACGGCGTGAACCTCTCTCTTGAGACAGGGAAATTGCACGCCATCATTGGGCCGAACGGCGCGGGTAAAACCACGTTCTTCAACGTTATCACTGGAACACTTTCAGTCAGTGGCGGTCGTATTAAATTTCTGGGCGATGATATTACAGACAAAGCGGTCCATCAGATTAGTCATCATGGTCTCGCCCGAACGCTGCAGATTAAAAGCGTGTTTGGAAGTATGACTGTTCGTGAGAACCTGTGGATTGCGGCGCAATCGCGTGAAGGCGTGTTCTCAGTCTTCAAGAACTGGAAGAAATGCACTCGAGCTGCTGAAAAAGCAGATGCGATCTGTGATCAGTTGGGGCTAACGTCATTGGCCAATCAAACAGCTGCTAATCTTTCGTACGGCGATGTGGCTTTATTAGAGATTGGACTCGCGTTAGCAACAGATCCGAAATTATTACTATTGGATGAGCCTATCTGCGGCATGGGTCCTGCTGAAACAGAGCAAACGGTTGCAAAAATCCAAGAGATTTCAAAGCATACAGACATCATCATCATCGAACATGACATTGAGGTTGTATTCAAAATTGCAGACCAAATCACTGTAATGGCGAACGGCTCTGTACTCGCCCAAGGTAAGCCTGAAGAAATTGCCGAGAACGCAGAAGTGCGTACGGCCTATCTTGGAGATGAAGACGATGATTGAACTCCGAGATCTCAATGCACATTACGGCAAAGTGCATGTACTTCGTGGGGTTAATCTGAAAGTTCAGCCTGGTGAAGCTGTTGCGCTGCTGGGACGTAACGGCGTTGGTAAGACGACAACGCTTAAAACGATTATGGGACTCGTGCCACCAACGGGCGGTACGGTCACCTTTAATGGCCAAGAAACATCTAGCATGCAACCGCATAAAGTGCCTGGAACAGGTATTGGTTATGTGCCTCAAGGTCGTGGTATTTTTCCAATTCTGAGTGTAGAGGAAAATTTATTCTTAGGTGTTTCTAAGCGACCACCGCAAGCAATTATCGATTACGTATTTGACCGGTTTCCCAGATTGCAAGAACGCCTGAAGCAACCCGGCGGCACGCTGTCGGGTGGTGAACAGCAGATGCTCGCGATTGCTCGGTGTCTCGTTATGCAGCCAAAATTGATCATCCTTGATGAACCGACAGAGGGGATCATGCCGATCTTAGTTAAAGAAATTCGCCGCGAGATTGAAGCCGTTCGAGAGACCGGCGTTTCAATACTGTTGGTTGAACAGAACATCAAAACAGCCCTTCGACTATGCACAAGAGTGTACCTGATGGAAAAAGGTCAGGTCGTTCACGAAGCTGCAGCCGAAGACCTTAAGAACGATAAAGACACCCTGCATCGATATTTGGGGGTCGCCGTATAGGCGTAGAAAACGCAGATCTAATGGACGCTTTACATAGGAGAGCAAAAGATGAAATCGCCAAAGAAAAAAGATACGAAAACAATATCCCAAGGAACAACACGCCGATCATTCTTGCAAACCGCAATGGCTGGTGGCGCACTTGCCTCAACAGCATATCTGGGATTGACCCGTGACGTTTTTGCTAAAGAAACAGGCCCTATCGTTATCGGACATCATGCCGAGTTAACTGGTGGTTTCTCTTCATGGGGTTACTGGCATGACAAATGTGCTCATGCAGCGGTAAATCTGATCAATGAGGGTGGTGGTATCGCCGGCCGTGAACTGAAACTCGCAACTGAAGATACAGAATCCAACCCAGCTATTGGTGCCCGAAAACTCCGCGCGCTCATCCAGCGCCGTAAAGCATCTTTCGTCGTTGGTTCTGTGCACTCGGGTATCATGCTTGCATCTATCCCCGTCGCAACAGAGCTCAAAACACCGTATTTCTCAGCGGGCGAAGCAACTGAAGCAACAGGTTCAAAGGGCTCACGCTACAGCTTCCGAACTGGTACTGATACATATGCGTTGGCAGCAGCAGGTGCACCATGGGCAGTTGAGAATTTAGGTAAGAACTGGACCATGATCTTCCCTGATTATGCATGGGGTCACAGCCATCACCAAGAGCACAAAAAACTTATCGAAGCTATGGGTGGCACGGTGAATGATCCAATCGCTGTTCCTTTGGGCACCAAAGATTTAGTGCCATATCTTGCAAAGATTCCTGAAGAAACAGAAGTATTGTTCTCAGTCTTCTTTGGCGCACTCTCTGTTGCGTTCTATTCGCAGTCCAAGTCAATGCGTCTAGATGAGAAAATGAAAATGTACTCTGTCAGCGGCACAATAGAGGCCATTGATCCACGCGATATTGGGGGCGCTGCTGAAGGTGTCTACTTCCTTGAGAATTTCCCGCGTCCACTTGAGTACAAGAACGATGATTACCATAAGCAATTCATCAAAATGATGAACATTGATCCGGTACATGCAGAAGAAATTGGATCTAAAAAAATAATGGCGAAAAGTCATGCATGGCAGAGTTATGAGAATTTCTTTGCATTGAAGTCAGCCATCGAAATGTCAGGATGGCAACGGGATAAAGATACCCCAGGTGTGATTGAAGCTCTCGAAGGGTTGGAAATGAAGAACTCTTTGGAGCACCCGCAAGGGAGCAAATTACTCCGTGCTGAAGATCACAGCGGCATGGTTGATTGTTACATCAGCAAAGTCGAAGATTCCAAGTTCGTCGTAAAGAAGACAATCCCGCGTGAAGAAATGATTGCGAAACTGCCTCCTCGTTACGATTTCCGTAAAGAATCGTTATAAGTCAAACTTGCTGTTCCCTCTGGCGGTAATGCTAGGGGGAGCATTTTTTTAGGAATTAAATATGGTGCAACAAATCAAGGTTGCCGCCGCCCATGTCGCGCCGGTTTTTTTGGATGCGAAGGCAACGGTTAAAAAGGCCTGCAAAATCATTGAGAATGCAGGAAAAAATGATATTGAGCTCTTGGTGTTCCCAGAATCATTCGTTCCAGGGTTCCCTCTATGGGCAGCAATTTCTGCGCCGATACAGAATCATGATTTCTTTGTCGACTTTGCGCGCGAGTCTATTTCCGTTCCAGGCCCTGAAGTGATGAGCATTTGTGCCGCAGCCCGCGAAGCGAACATCATCGTATCGATTGGTATTAGCGAATCTGCGCCGCAAAGT
>Ga0075119_1001163_pt1 | contig 13049 bp, 14 predicted proteins | sample AntAceMetag02UK9_FD_69791 | JGI IMG/M metagenome (GOLD analysis project Ga0075119, IMG submission 69791) | Saline lake microbial communities from Ace Lake, Antarctica - Antarctic Ace Lake Metagenome 02UK9 | ecosystem: Environmental > Aquatic > Non-marine Saline and Alkaline > Saline | place... | reverse complement strand
ATGCCAGATGGTAAAAATTTTTATTTAAATAAGCCTGGAGCAAGTTTTCAAGATGTACTACAAACTACCTCTCAAATGCTACAGTATATTCCTGGATATAACATGGTAGCAAAAAAATTAGCTAAAAGTTACTTTAAAAGAGTGTTAGCCCAAGGTGCTGTGGGTGGCGGTACTTCAGTTGCTCAAGATTTAGCAGCAGGAGCAGCAGGATCGGAGACTGGAATTTCTGGCACTAGAGCATTAATAAATACAGTTGTCCCAACTGTATTTGAAGGAGTTGCAGTACCTATAGGAAGATTGGCGGGCAATATATATAAAAAAATGGGTAAACAAAGGGACTATGTAACTTTAAACAAAGACGGAACGTACGCTTTAACGGAGAAGGGTAAAAAAGCAGCAAAAGATGTGGGTGTAGACGTAGATAACCTAGATGGATCAGCCTTAGATGCTTTCTATCAAAAATTAACTTCAGGATTTGAAGGAGAGGCATCAGCAATCATTAATCAAGGTGGGGAATTTGGAATTGATTTAGCAGTCTCTCAGACAGGTAAGGCGGTGGACAAAATCAGTTTAGCTAATCTTTATGAAGCAGCAAAAGGAAATTTTGGTAACTCTTCCGCTAAAGCAGCTGGAGAATTCTTAGAGAAACAAAATATTCAAATACAGACAAGTTTTCAAAAAATAATAGATAAGTTTAATAAAGGTCAAATTGACGTGGGAGATATAGAAAGTATAGGTGGAAATCTTTTAGATAGTGTTAGAAAACAATTTATAAAAGCTTCTGATAATGTGAACAATATGTACAACTTGGTAGATAAGAAAGCCATCTTTAATGGAGAAGGATCAAATATTCAGTTGTTGACTAATAGTGCACGGAAAGCCGTTATAGATTCGGTAGGAAGTATCGATCAGACTATCATGCCAAAGACAGTAGCTGTATTAAAATCTTTGGATGATTTTGCAAAAGAGATAGATCAAGCTGCCACAGGAAAAGTAACCGCTGTAAATTTTGATAGATTTGAAAAAAAAAGACAGTTTATAGGTGATTTAATAAACTCTGCGTCCAGAGCGGGAGAAAAAACAGAAGTAAGAGCTTTAGTTAATATTAAAAAAGAATTTGATAAATTTTTAAACGATTCTATTGATAATGTATTATTTAGTGGGGATAAACAAGGAATGCAAGCAATTCTTAAGGCAAGAAAATCAATGGTGGATCTTGAGAAAAATTTTGGAAAAAATCCAATTATAAAAAATGGAACCGTAATTAAGGATAAAGCAGGTCAAGTACTTGGTCAAATTATTAATGATCCCGCAATTACTCCTATAGAAGTAATTAATTATGCTCTGGGGGCAAAAGCAGTAGGCATAGGGGGAACTCCTTTAAGAGTTATCCAAAGATTAAAAAAAATTATGAATATCTCTAAAATAGATGACACGGCTTTTCAAAATGCGGATTTTGTAGGATTGAGAACAGCTACTCTACAAAGAGTTTTTGAAAACGCTATTAACACCACTACTAAAAAATTTTCCCCTGAAGTTTTAGTGAAACAATTTAACGAAGTATTTAAAAATAATAAATCTTTTATGGCTGAATTATTTACTAAGCAAGAGATTGCTCACTTAAGAAAATTTGTAGGAGTAGTGAAGAATACGCTGGCTCCAAGAGATTTGGTTAACCTATCCAACACTTCCAGCACTTTGCAAAGAGCACTGCAGAGTGGAACTAGAGGTTTTTTAGGAGCAGCAATGATTAATATGGGATTTGGAATTAATGGTCTATTAGCTATTAGAAATGCTTTTGATAGGTCTTTAGATATTATTGGTCAAAACCAAGCAAAAAATTTAGTGCAGAAACAGTTAACTGGGGGAGTTAAAAAAGTAACCCAAGGAATCAGTTCTGCTTCTACCCCACTGGCAACAATTGGTGGAACCCCTATCCCAATGGTACCCGTTGCTCAAGGAGCACTGAATCAAGGAATAGGACAGTCTAATTCACAATTAGGTGCCCCTAAAATCAATCCTTATGAATTAGACAGAAATATGTTTGGTTCTTTATTTCCTGGAGATACTTTGGGAGCGGCTATTTCTCAAAGAAAACAAGGAAGCCAATAATGCTTAGAAAATCTAATAACACTGCTTCTCAAAGAATAGACAGTCATGAGAAACTATGTCGTATTATGCAAAAACAAACCTGCAATCAGATTATGCAATTAAGTAGAGAAATCAATAGCATTAAAAAAATTTTAGTTATATCTGCGGGAGGTATAATTGGAGGTTTATTTACCATTGTACTTATGCTACTAAAGTAGCAGTGAAATTTACAAAAGAAAATGGAATCATTAAAATAGAAGACCTGAAGAAGGTTCATAAATATCCTTATAAACATTACAATAGATTTTCAGACGAGAAGGGTAGAAAGTATCTAGTAGACGAACAAAAAGTACCTTCCGTAACTACCATCATAGGAGCCACTAAAGACCAGTCTTTCTTAGACGACTGGAGAAGAAGAGTAGGAGAAGCACAAGCAAAAAAAATAACTAAAAACGCTTCTGATGTAGGCACGGAAATGCATCATGTATTAGAAAACTATTTTAATAATACCCCTTACTACAATCTAGATCCCCACGCCCAACAACCACGGATCATGGCACATAAGATATTAGAAAATTTATCTCCTATTACAGAAGTGTGGGGGAACGAAGTAAGCCTATCTTATAAATTGGAGTACGCAGGGACAACGGATATGGTGGTTCTGTACAATGACAAGCCAACCATCGTAGACTTCAAGCAGTCTAATCGCCTTAAAAAAGAAGAGTGGATAGAAGATTATCGTTATCAGCTAGGTGCTTACTACTTAGCCCATAAAGAAAGTTACGGGGACATAGAGCAGGGACTCATTTCCATATGCGTTAGAGACTTAACTTATCAACAGTGGCTCTTGAATGAATCGGACTTAAAAGAATATGGAGAAAAATTCTTACAGAGGGTAGCAGAATACAAAAAACTGCAATAAACTCTCGAAATGAAAGAAGGTTTATTAGTCCATAAGCATTTGATTGTAAGAGCGGAAGCTGTCCGTCCTCCCATGGATGAATCATATCTAACTGAATGGCTAAAAGATTTTATCTCTTCTATTAACATGAAAGTGTTAATGGGTCCTTACGTTATTTATCATAACGTTCCAGGCAACCGTGGAATTACTGGTGCGGCTATTATTGAAACCTCTCATATTGTCATGCATGTTTGGGATGAACCCTCTCCAGCACTAATGCAATTTGATGTGTACTCTTGTGGAGAGTTTGATCCTGAAGTGATCTGTAAAAAAATTACAAAAGATTTTGATGTTACTAAGATAGAATATAAATTTTTAAATAGGGAAACAGGTCTTCAAGATATTGGAGGAGCTTATTTAAAACCTTCCGCTTCTAAGAGCCAAGTAGATAAAATATTATTTAATAACAGAAAAGAAGTAGACATCAATACTAATGGATCTGGATACACTATCAAAGAAGGATCTAACAAAGGAAAAACATTGGGACACATACAAATCCCAACTAAAAATTTATGACTAAAGAAAGACCTAAACCAAGCAATCCAAATCCTAAATAATGAAACAATATATTTTTAAAGTATACGCTGGTTTTTGTCTTTTATTAAAAGACTGTAAAGGTGACAAAAATATGGACTCTACACTACAGGACTGTAACCCTTTCAGATATAGTATTGATATTTAATTAATTCAGATGAGGGGGGTATTTATGTACTCCTATTCTTAAGTTACTATACCAACCTAACCTGGAGAAATAACATGCCTAAGAGAAAAGAAGATACTATCCACGATATCCTAGACAGAATAGAAGAAGACCTTATAGCAGTAAGAGATAAGGTAGATGAACTTGAATCTGAGGATGGTTACGAAGACCCAGACGAAGAATAGTTTTTAAAACAAAATGGACAGGGAAGATATCTTTCCTGTCCATTCTTATTATCTTTATTTGTTAACCACAACAATAAAGAAGTCGAATTTTACCCAATTGCAAAATTCCTTTTTAGTATACAGATTTTTTTATTTAAGCCAAGTCTTTATTTCATCGCCCATAGTTTTAGCGGATAAAATTAATTTTTTATCTAAGGCGGATACTATTTTTTCATCTACCGTATTCTCAGCAATAATATCTATATATAGAACATTCTTAGTCTGCCCAATTCTGTGGGCTCTATCTTCCGATTGTAATCTCACTTCTAGGTTGTAGTTATTAGAGAAATAAATAACGTAACTAGCAGCGTGTAAAGTTAGTCCATAGCCACCTACCGTTGGATTGCCTATAAAGAACCGAACCTTGTCGTTATTTTGAAAGTCAAAGCACATTTGTTTACGAGCATCTACTGAGGTGGCTCCATACATTGCCACACAGCTTTCTTTACCGTATTCTTTTTCTATTTTTTCTTTAATGGCCTCAATGTTTTTAATATAGGTAGCCCAAATAATGGCTTTACCATTAATCTCATCTAGGACGGTCATTAGTTCATCTAATTTAGGATTATTGAATTCTTCTATTACCCCATCGTCATTCTTAACAAATCCATTAGTTACCTGATGGAGCCGTAGTATTTCTGTTAACTGATTATTGAAAGATACCGTGCTATCGTTCAACACGGTCATAGCATGTTGCTTTAACCTATCGTACACTTCCTTTTGCTTACCTGTTAAATGTACTTTCCTCTGTTCATATACTTTAGGGGGTATATCTAAACAATCTTCTTTTTTAATCCTAGTGCTAAACGTTTTAATTTTTTGCTCTAACTCACCTAAATTTTTATAAAACTTAGGTATCATAATCTGAGTATTAACACCTGTATAAATAGATTGCATCTCGGCATATCGGGAGCGGAAAGCATAATACGAATCATATCCAAGAAGTAACGGAGATAAAAATTTACATTGAGTGAATAAATCTAAAGGAGATTTGGTTACAGGACTACCTGTTAGAATACGCCTGATCACGGCTGACGGAGCAAGCTTTAATATGTTCTTTGTTCTTTTTGCCTTTTGATTTTTAATACTAGTAGACTCATCAATCACAAAAGCACTTTTAGGATGTTTATTAAAAAACATCATAGCACCCTCAGTGCCGTTCTTAGTAGAAAAGGCCTCTACATTCATCAACAGAATGTTTAAATGATCAGGGATTATTTGAGTCATTAAATCATATTTTGATTTTTTAGTGCTATTCCAAATTTGAATACAAGTTTTAATCTGGCTGGATAAGTGATTCTGTATCTCCGTTTCCCACATGGAGTAAACAGATTTAGGAGCTACTATTAAAGCCGAATCAATCTCTCCCTTTAGATAAAGAATACCTAAATTATCTATGGTTGTTTTTGTCTTACCCGTACCCATATCCATAAAGAATGCCCAATTATCTTTATTAGCACAATCTTTTAAGGCATCTAATTGATGTTGATAAGGTAAAGTTTTAAATTGATATTCCATTGAAATAGTTTATAAACTTTTTATTGACATGTGCAACAATTAAAATATAAGGAGGATCAATATGGATTTTGAGAATATATCAATAAACGTAGACGAAAATAAAATAGGTACCATAAGTGAAAAGTGCAATGAACTATTAAGTCTACAAAAAGAAATTGTAACTAAGAAAACAGAATTGTCTGTCGTAGAAGACAGGGCAAACCTACTTCAGGAACGGGTCATACCCGACTTGATGCAGGAAGCAGGAGTGAGTTCTCTTAAACTTACCAATGGGAGTTCGGTAGAAGTTAAACCTTCTATTAAAGCCTCTATAACTTTGGATAATGCCGAGAAAGCGTATTTATGGCTTAGAGAAAACGGACATGGTGATATGATAAAGAATACACTTACTGCTTCTTTTAATAAAGAGGAGGACGGTAAAGCGTCTCACTTAATGAAACTTTTTGAGGAACAGGGATACAACTATCAAAGAAAAGAAAAAGTTGAACCTATGACTTTAAAAGCATTTGTATCAGAGCAAATAGAACGTGGTAAGAACGTACCTATGGATTTATTTTCTGTATACATATCCAACAAAACAACAATTAAACAATAAGGAGAAAACATGAGTGACGAACAAGTAAAAAGTGTTGCGAAAAAACAAAACACTGAAGTAGCCCCTGTTAATTTAGAACAGTTCGCAGAGCAAGGATTTGAAAATGTAGGAGCAAACGATATTGCTTTACCATTTTTAAAAGTCCTAGGTCAATTATCACCTCAAGTTACCCAGGGTGATTCTAAATTTTTACCAGACGCAAGACCTGGTATGATCTACAACACGGTAACCAATCAACTGTATGATGGTCAAAAAGGAATTCAAGTAGTTCCTTGTTATTATAAACTGCAATATATTGAATGGAGAGATAGAGGATCCGAGCGATCTAATGCTCCCGTAAATATATATAGTAGCGATTCGGATATTATGTCTAAAACTACTAGAGCAGATGATAATAAAGACAGACTGGAAAATGGTAACTATGTAGAAGAGACAGCAAGTCACTTCGTTCTTTTGGTGGATCAAGATCTACCCCAAGAGACTGCATTAATTACTATGAAATCTACTCAAAGAAAAAAATCTAAAAAGTGGAATTCAATGATGATGTCTGTTAAGGCAAAGAAAAAAGACGGATCCATTTATAAGCCCGCACCGTTTACTCAAGTATACAACGTAAGAACTGTACTAGAGAAAAATAGTTTAGGAGCATGGTATGGATGGGATATTACTCATACATCGCCAGTGCCTAATGCGAGTATATTAACTGCTGCACATGATTTTTATAAGTCATGTTCGGTAGGAAGCGTTAATGTTAAATATGATACTGAAGAAGGAACAGAAAAAGCTCCTTTCTAATGAAAGACAATTTAACAATCTTGGAACAGTTCAAAGAACTGTTCCAAGGCTCCGCTACATATTATGGAGAATCTAAACCAACGGGTCAGAAAAAACCTAATGGTAAATCCGAATATAAAAGCTGGATTAATCAAAGACCTGTAACAGATCAAGATTGGCAAAACCATATTGATGGAAATAGACATATTGGATCTGTTCCTATTAGAGATGACTCTACCTGCAATTGGGGGGTTATCGATATAGATAGATATAATATTAATCATGTAGAGTTAATCAAAATTATAAGAGAAAGAAAATATCCTTTAGTTCCTTATAGATCTAAATCAAACGGATTACATTTATTTATTCATTGTAAGGGAGTAGTTCCTGCTAAATTAATGCGTCTAAAGCTGATTGAGATTGCAAGTGATCTCGGAGTAAGGGACGAAACTACCGATATTTATCCAGCACAGGATGTGGTGGATCTAACTCCTGAATCATGGGATGAAAAAAGAAAAGGTAACTTTGTTAATCTTCCTTATCAAAATGCAAAACGGTCTACTCGTATGGCAATGTATGATGACGGAAAGAGTGTTCCTATAGAAGAATTATTTAATCACGTAGAGAATTTTAAAGTAACGGAAGCAGATCTAAGAAAAACAAATGCGGAGGCATCTTCCGACCCCGAGACAAAAGACTATCCTCCTTGTGTTGCCCACTTTATGAAAAATAAAGTTAAAGAAGGACAAGGCCGAAACGATGCTATGTTTAACTGTGCTGTGTTATCTAAAAAAATTAATCCAGACCCAGATTACTGGCCAGAATTAGTGAGAGACTTTAATAAAAAAGTTGGTGAGCCCCCGTTAGACCCTAAAGAATTAAATGTATTAATAAATCAGCATATTAAAACTGATTATAATTATAGATGTAATTCTTCCATTGCTAAAATGCATTGTGATGCAAAGAAATGTATTACTAAAAAATTTGGTATTAACCCTAATGAAGCAATGCCAGATGTAGGTAAGTTAATTAAATATAACGTATACCCAGAACCATATTGGGTGATACCCGTAAATGGAGTAAATATTAAATTAGATAATAAAGAGTTATACGCTCAACGGTTATTTGCAGAGAAGCTACAAACAGCAGACATTGTATGGAGAAATTTAAAACAAACTAAACAGAACCCAGACCCTTGGTCTGATTTTAAAGATGAATTGATTAAAAATAAAATGGATATGGAAGGGTACGATGCCATGGCAGATAAAGACGACTTGTTTAATTCTAAGATGGTTCAATTTTTTGAAGACTGTGAGGTTCATGAAGAATTTGATCAAGTGGATAATGGTTATATTTGGATAGATAATCCAAATCCATCTAAAGCCACAGAACTAAGATTTAAAATACAAGCCTTCCAAAGATTCATGAAGAAAATGGGAAGTAATTGGAATAACAGAGAATGCACTAATTTCTTACAAGTAGGAGGAGCCGAGCCTAAAAAGAAACATGCTAACATACAGACCAGACATTGGAGAAGTCCTATGCCTAAATTACCTGAATATAAAAGGAAAGAAGTAAAACATGATAAATCAAAAGCTCCATGGCAAGACAATTAAAATATTCGGTCCTCCTGGAACTGGAAAGACCTACCAATTACTAAGAAGAGTAAAATGGTTCATTAAAAATGGTATCCATCCCTCTGAGATAGCTTATTTTAGTTTTACTAATAAAGCAGTGGACGAAACAGTAACCAGATTAAAGTTAGCTTTACCAGATTTAACTGAAGATGATTTTCCCTACTTCAGCACTATTCATAGTTTTGCTAGAAGGCAGTTCGCTCATATACCCGTGTTAGATCCAGCAGAAGACATGATTCAATTTCATTCTGATTATGGAACTATAAAGATTAATGCACAAAGAGGATTTGAGGATCAAAAGGTATTTAATAATTGGTCATTACAGATATACGACAGAGCACGGAACACGAAACAGGATCCAATGAAATCCTATCAACAACAACCACGCAAAGAAGTAAGAAGAGCTCAGTTTCAATCTATTATAACGGCTTACGAAGCATTTAAAACTATTGAGACCCATCCAGGAGTAAGGGAAAAAGATAAATTAGATTTTACGGACATGATCCAAAAATTTATTGAAGAAGGAGTGTCTCCTAAACTAAAAGTATTAATGGTTGACGAATCTCAGGACTTAACTCCATTGCAATGGGATCTAATTATGAAATTAGCAGAGAATGCAGACAGACTATATTTAGCGGGAGATGATGATCAAGCTATCTATGAATGGAATGGTGCAGACGCAGATTTTTTTGTTCATTTTCCAGGTAAGATAAAAATATTAAAACAATCTAGAAGAATACCAGATAGAATACATTGTTTTTCTCAGTTGTTATTGGTTCCTGCTAAAGGATTTAGACAAGAGAAAGAGTTCCATCCAAGAGCAGAAGAAGGATCCGTTCAAACTTATTCTAGTTTAAAGCATGTGGATTTTACAGAGCCAGGTAGTTTTATGGTATTAGCTAGAATTAGAACCATTAAGGAAGAGGTGGAGCAGGATCTATTCACACGTGGAATTTACTTCCAGGACGTACAAGGACGTAAATCATTTGAGATAGAACAGTGGCAAGCCATCAAAGGCTGGAATCATCTAATGGAGGGTGGTGCTATTACTAGGGAAGAAGCATGTTTTGCATATCATTATATACAAAACATTGACCACGGCTACCGAAGCTCGGACAGTATTAAATGGAGTTTTGCTCATCCTAATCAATCCTTTACTTATGAGGATTTAACTTTGAGAGCGGGGTTAAGAGAACCTAAAGGACATTGGATAGATGCTTTTAAAATAAGATTTAAAGACAAAGAGAAACAATATTTAATAAGATTATTAGATAACCAGGTTAACTTAAACGAATCAGCGAAAATTATTGTAGATACTATTCACGCAGTTAAAGGAGGTGAGGCTGATCATGTAGTTCTGTTAAGTAAATCTAACTGGCCATCTCACTATGAGAACAAGAATCTACAAGATAAAATTAAGGAATTGAGGGTGTGGTATACAGGGGTCACTAGAGCAAAAAAAGCTTTACATTTAATCAATACTGACCATAAATACCATTTTCCTTTGGGAAAATTTTATAATAACTATAAGGCAACCTATGACAACTAAAGCAGACATGGAAAGATTATTTCCAACGTCCAGACAAGAAGGGGGAGATCATTACTCTAAACATAAAATTCAACCCTATACATTTATAACGGTTAATCATTTATCTTTTTTTCAAGGAAACGTTATTAAATACGTAGTAAGGTATAAAGATAAAAACGGTATAGAAGACTTAAAAAAGATAATTCATTATTGTGAATTAGAAATAGAAGAACTTAGAAAGGAAGATAATGAAACTACGAAAATGGTTTTGGGTAAAAGTAAGTAAGTTAGCTTGCTACTTATCAAACATAGCCTGGAGAAAAATAGATAAAAAATGAGTTGGAAAGATTTTAAAGCACAAGCTAGAATTGTGGAAGAACATTTTTCTAAATGTTTAATAAATCCAAAATGGGCTAATAGTGAACAAGATATGTTTGAGCATTGGGATGTAGAGGGAGAACTAAATGGAAAACTATTAAAATTTGATGTTAAAGGAATGAAAAAGATTAATCGTTTAGATGTTAATTATCAAGACGATATTACTTGGGTGGAAGGAACAAATGTTCATGGAAAAATTGGTTGGATCAAAGGAAAAGCAAATATTATTGTTTTTGAACGTTTTTTTTGTTGGCTATTAGTAGATAGAGAAGAATTATTACATCTTGTTACTACTAAGCTAAAAGAAAATAATTATAAAAAAGGTAAAGGTATTTATATGATTTATCAAAGAGAAGGTCGTAAAGATAAGATAACTATGGTTCCTTATCAAGATATAGAACAATTAACCCATATACAAAAAATAATGATAGGAGAACCACATGACACACCAGCTTAATTTTACATTTCAAGAATCAGATTGGGTATGCCCATCTGAATATCCAGATCTATCTCACGCAAATGAAATAGCTATCGATCTAGAAACAAAAGACCCTAACTTAAAAACATTAGGACCTGGCTGGCCTAGATTTGACGGAGGTATAGTTGGTTTTGCTATTGCTACCGCAGGTCAACAATATTACTTTCCTATTCATCATGATGCAGGGGGAAATATGGACGAGGGAGTTACTGTTGCTTACATACAAGATTTATTAAACTTACCTTGCACTAAAATATTTCATAATGCCTCTTATGATGTGGGTTGGTTAAAGATAAACGGTTTTCAAATTAAAGGAAAAATTATTGATACTATGGTAGCGGCAGCGGTAGTAAATGAAAACAGATATTCTTATTCATTAAACGCCCTTGGGTTTGACCTACTAGGAGAAATTAAATCAGAAGTTTTTTTAAAAGAAAAAGCAAAAGAATGGGGTTTAGATCCTAAAGCGGATTTGTGGAGAATGCCAGCGGGGTTTGTAGGACATTATGCAGAGCAAGATGCTGCCTTAACCTATAAACTTTGGCAACATCTAAAGGGTGTTCTTGTAAAAGAAAATTTACAAGAAGTTTTTGATATGGAAATGGAATTACTCCCTATTCTTATTGAAATGCGAATGAAGGGCATACGGGTAGATTTGGATAAAATTAAAGTTCTCAAGAAAGAATTTATTACAGATGAAAATAAAATACTGAAAGAGCTGAAGGAATTAACTGGAATGAGTATTGATATATGGGCTAGTCGGTCTGTGGCTAAAGCATTTGATCACTTAGGAGTAGAATATCCTTTATCGGAAAAAGCAAAAGAACCTAGTTTTACCTCTAACTGGCTACAAAATTGTGAGCATAGAGTAGCTAAACTAGTTAGGAATGCCCGAGAGGTTAATAAATTTCACTCTACTTTCTTAGACTCTATTGAGAGATTTGCTTTTAAAGGACGTGTTCACTCTGAGATACATCAACTAAGATCAGATGGTGGAGGAACCGTTTCAGGTAGGTTAAGTTACTCCAATATGAACTTACAACAAATACCTTCAAAGAATAAAGACTATGGAAATAAAATAAGAAGTTTATTTTTACCTGAAGAAGGTAAACAATGGGGTTCTTTTGATTACTCTCAGCAGGAACCACGGCTAGTGGCTCATTACGCAGCTTCTATTGATTCTGGTCTTACTTCTGGAGCCGAAGATTTTATCAAATCTTATCAAAATGAGCAAGCCGATTTCCATCAATTGGTTGCAGATATGGCAGGAATACCACGGTCGGCTGCAAAAACTATTAACTTAGGTATCTTTTATGGGATGGGAAAAAACAAATTATCACGAGAATTAGGTATCTCTAAGACCGAAGCAGAGCACTTGCTTCAGAGGTATGACAGCAGGGTGCCTTTCGTTAAAAAATTAGCTACTGAGGTGATGAATTCGGCTAGTAAATTTGGCTTTATTAGGACTATTGGTGGCCGTAAATGCAGATTCGATATGTGGGAGCCAGTTACTTGGGGGATGTATCAATCTATGAAATACGAAGAAGCAAAAGCTCATTATGGAAACAATATAAAGAGAGCGGGTACCTATAAAGCTTTAAATAGGCTTATTCAAGGGTCAGCTGCGGATCAATCTAAAAGAGCAATGATAGATTGCTATAACGCTGGATTTAAACCTTTATTACAAATTCATGATGAATTGTGCTTTTCTATTAACGAAGAAAAAAATATTAAAGAAATCTCTACTATTATGGAAAATTGCATAGAAGGTCTTAAAGTGCCTTTTAAAGTCGATGTAGCAATAGGGAATAGTTGGGGTGAGGCTACCTAATGAACTGTTGGCATTGTCAAGAAAAATTGATTTGGGGAGGAGATGAAGACATAGAAGATAACGAGGATTATGATATGGTAAGTAATTTATCTTGTCCTGAGTGCCATTGTTATATAGAAGTTTATCTACCATCAGAAAGATTAATTAAAGAATATAAAAAATATGAAAATAAAAAAAAGTAGAATTCAAGGATACTATTGGGATGGATGTCATTCCTGGGTTATCTATCTAACCCAAAATAGTAAAGAACTTCGAAGGAAGATGCAAGTTATTGTAAAGTAACCAAAATAATGTTAAGATTTTATGATAAAAGCATATAGATATCAGACTAGAT
>Ga0075119_1001156_pt1 | contig 13101 bp, 11 predicted proteins | sample AntAceMetag02UK9_FD_69791 | JGI IMG/M metagenome (GOLD analysis project Ga0075119, IMG submission 69791) | Saline lake microbial communities from Ace Lake, Antarctica - Antarctic Ace Lake Metagenome 02UK9 | ecosystem: Environmental > Aquatic > Non-marine Saline and Alkaline > Saline | place... | reverse complement strand
GACTTTAACATTTCTTTAAACTATATATTAAAAGCACCAAGCCCCTTTTTAAATGGTTATGGTGTCACTTACATCACACAAGCTAAAGACTTGTGTGTTTTACGTTCCGTCATATAAATTTGTAATGCTTCGAGTTTATTAAACGTATTAAATCCCTCGAAAAGTTTTATATATTTAAGATTTCTTCTCATCATCATCTTTCAATCGATCTAAGCTATCCTCAACCTGTTCTTGACCAACATCATCTAATTTACGAGTAACTTTATTATAGGTTAATTTACGTTCTTTCTGGCCTATACTGAGATCATTCTTTTTAAACGAACGTCTAGTTTTCTCAAGTTCTTCCTTTTCATTCGGAAGTTTCTTAATGAAATCTTTAAAATCTGTAACTTTTCTATCGTCTTTTGACATAATCTATATATTAGTTTTATTTTCTGGTAATGGTCGTAACATGATATTTATCTGAATAAAAATTACCAGAATCATCTTCAGTCTCTTCTTGTTTCACATCATAATCATCTAATTTGAGTCCTTTTACCTTAAATTTAAATTTACGATTACTATACTCATCTACTGGATTGGTTTTAATTACTATTTTATCATCTTCTAATTTAACCGTTGTCCAATTTGCATAATCTGATGTAGAATTACTATATCGGGAACGTATTTCATTGTATAGTAATTCCAGTGGATCGGTTACTTTATTAATCTCTTCATCAGTAAAAATAAATATATTAATCATCGATTTAAGGAATACTACTTTGGTATCGGTAGATTTTGATATATTGTGTATAGCATCTATAATACCACCCTCGATACAGTTAAGTAGAGAATAACCATTTCCTACCTTTAAATCCACTTCTTCATTATTCCATAAATCAATCTGTAACATGTAACAGAACCTATCGGTATCAGTAACTGGTTTTTTAAATAGAAAACCCCACACTTCACCAAATACCTTTCTATTATATGATTCCATTGAATAATAACCCTCTTGTATGTTATATCTTATCAACTCATCATCCAGGTTTATTTCTATAAGGTCTTTAATATTTTGTCTTGATATACTTTCGTTTATCGATTTATTATTGAAGCTATTGTAGTCGAATATCATGTAATTATATATTATTTTTTAACCTTTTAATTTATCATCTAAGATTTTAGCAATATTATAACCCATCATAAAGTGTATGTTCTCTAGTGTATCGGATTCTTCGGTAATTACTTCATCCATAAATTTAAACTGGTATCTATACACATCAACATTCTCATCCTCTATATCATTCTCAATCTTTGATATAGAAACATCAAATTTGTGATTATTATTTACATTTACTTCAAAGTCAAATGTAGTTTCCTCACAGGGTGTCGTTTTAAACTTTGGTTGGTATATAACTTCGTGTACAGAATACTCAGTTACTTTTTCTCTTCTCAAATAATGATTCAAGAACATGGCCGGTGCTTCGATGAAGTCAGATAGTAATTTAATATCATCACCGAAATTATTCGATTCAACAATACCCTCTACTTTAGTTTTCATATCTTCTAAGCCCTGGAATCCTATATTATGATAAACACAATTTATATCATATAGATATGTAAATGAATCCTCCGTCACTAACCTCTTTTCTAAATCTGTTTTAAATATGAATTTAGTGTGTATTATCATTGTATCTTCAACTGATAACCCATGTATTGACATAACGAGTTTATAGTATGATTCATCATCACCCATTTCATATACTGTCTCTATTGACTGCACAAGACTCTCATCTTCCTGAAAGACATTTTTAAACGTTTGCTCTATTTCTCCTATACTTACCATATATCTATATATTTAATTCAAATTTTAGTTTACCACAATCATATACCCTAGGTATGGTTAAAGTCGACTCAGATACACCGGTATTTGATTTACGATATCTAGATTTATGAATTCTTACGTTATTAACTACATATTTATAATCAACGGTGGTGTGATTTACACAAGTGAATCTAAGGTTTGTGTAAAAGTTACCAATACTCCATGTTTTATCAGCATAACTTATAATTCTTTTAGTATTATAATTTTTGATAAAGAATTTTAATAATTTAGAACCACCACCTATAACTGACGTATCTAATTTATTACAAAACCTATTTAAATTCCATTCACTATCAGACATCTTTTTACGTCCTTCAAATTTATTAAATGTCATTATCGATACCAAGTTAGATTCATTATATAATCCTAATTTTATTATTGATGGTGAATTGCCCTGGATGTGATTATTATTTATGAATTCCTTAGTTATTTTACCATCATCAATTACACGAACTTCACATTTTCTAGCATATATTCGATTACCTACAATACCTAACCAATTACGTATTTGACTTTTAAGTATATCTGTATTATTCACCCAATCATCTTCCCATATATGGATTATACGAATACCTCTATCTTTAAAGTGGTTGGTTTTATTCAAGTGATAATTTTTATCTTTATATTTTTCGGAGTGCCAGTACAACCCATTAAATTCAAACCCAATATTCAAACCCGGTAGGTAAATATCAATCTCCAAACCATCTCGATATGATTGGATTACCTCACCATCATAAATACTTGATATATATTCAAACAACTCCTTCTCTTTTATTGACACAGAATCACCGATTGGATTACAAATTGTACATAATGGGATGTTGTGATTTTTACGATCATGATAATTTGTACTACGTATTTCGAAATTGTGATTTTTGTGTTTATCACATGAGAATAGTGAAACACCATTGGAAATATACTCTATGTAATTATTATCATTACACATATCAAAGTTACCCACTCGATATTCTTCATTTTTAAATATATTATCCACCCCATATCTTGACGAACATGTTTTTTTCATATTGATCACGTAATCATCTGTTGATTGATAGTATTCGAATCCATATCTTTCTAAATTGGTTTGTTTAACCTTTTTTAATAATTCATCGGATTGTAATGTGAATCCACCATATTTCTCATTAAATGTTTTCTTGGTTTTATTCTTAATTATATCTGATTTATTTGGACACTCAAAACCATATCTTTCTAAATTGGTTTGTTTAACCTTTTTTAATAATTCATCGGATTGTAATGTGAATCCACCATACCTGGATATATTTGTATCACGAACCTTTATTTTACACTCAGTAGTTTGTGAGTAATATTCAACGCCATACTTATCGATATTATTCTGTTTAATCTTATTTTTAATTTCATCAGACTCAAAAACATTAACAACACCATATTTCCCCAAATTGGTTTGTTTGGATTTTATTTTATACTCTACACTCTGTGCATAATTAACAACGCCATGTTTTTCTAAATTGGTTTTCTTGATAGCATCTTTAATTTCATCAGACTCAAAAACATTAACAACACCATACCTTTCTAAATTGGTTTGTTTTCTTTTACATATTTTACACACATAATTAGGGTAAATATTGAATCTATTATAATCCTTATATGTTAAATTGTTACCCACCTCACACACATCACAAATAACATCAATTTTCTTCTTTGAGCCACCTGATAAGTGTTTAATATCTATGATAAAGGAATCACCTGAGATATCATATCCCAAGTTCTCATAATGTTTAAGGTTACGAAGTCCCCTCTTATTTATTATTATTTTATCAGTTTTTATCACTTAGAATTGATTATCATATGATTTAGTTTTCAAATCGATGATTTTTTGTATATATAAATTTCTGCGTAGTAGCTTGAAAACTAAATTACCTACACCATACTCACCCTCTTCTTCGAGAGATTTCTTACGTAGGTTCTTCACCTTTGTCCAAACAGCCTTAATACGTTTTTTTATTGTGTCGTATTCTAATGTTTCGATATTCTCTTCAATATCATCTACCTCCATCATAATACTCTTAGCTTTCTTCTCAATAGCCTTCTCATCCAAGACAACCTCCACCTTCTCTGGTTTCTTTATCCAATTCTTATCTTTCAATGAATAAACACCGCCTATACGACCACCATCAATACCACTCTTCAATTCCTTCTCATCCTGTATCATTACTTCACACTCATAACCCTCTACTTTAATATCGTGTTGTATGTTCCACAATTTCTTTGATAAATCACATAGACTTTCAACTATTTCAAGGTCTTCGTCTACTTCTTTAAAATCTATTATTATGTGTAAGTCATAATCAGAATATTTTTCTGACCAGTTATAATTACACAAAGAACCAACCAGTGTATAATCAATAACCTTAGCTTTTATATCGGTTCCCTCATAAAATTCTTTCGAAATCTGAAGTAACTTCTCACGTACTTCTTCTCTCATTTCGAAACCATCCCACACTTTTGTGTTTAATTCATCCTTAATTCTGAACGATTTTACTGGTTCAAAATCCTCTTGTTTGAATTCAAAAAATTTTCTGAGCATTCTAAGTCGAATTTTTTTAATATATATTAAATATGATTCTCGACTTTCGGGTTTAATTATCATATAACTTAAAAAATTAACTAACTGTTATGCAGACACTTAACGATGTGGAAGACAAAAACATCCTAAGTGAGATTTTCGATAATGAACTAATTGTTTTCGAAGATGTCCAAGGATCAAAAATATGGGTGAACTGGAATGGTAAAGAGTTCACAATAAAACCAAAAAGACTTTCTAACGAACCAATCAATCTTGTTGATTTGGCCATGCAGAAGTTCTATAATCCAGCAATGAATTATTTCGAAAAACTAGATGATAGAGTAAAAGGACTAATGCCATTTAAATGGTGGTTTTGTTTCGAATACTTCCCAGACCCTCAACCAGCAAACATAGAATATTCACGATTACCTAAGCATGGACTTGTTCTAACGTCTATAAATAAAAATAATAGGTACGACTACTCCATGGAAGAGATAGTTGAATACGCTCGACTTTTCGATGTGGATCACCTACCAGTAATTTTCCAAGGGAAATTATCAGATGATATGAAACAAGGTATTGAATACTTTTTGAATACATCAGAGGATGATTTGGATTATGTTTTTGGGGAAAAGAATTTTGCATTCTTTTTCTATAACATGCTTAATCCATCAACTGATGGTTCGTTCCTAATGGATGGTGAATTCCAAGATAATATTGAGAAATTGATATTCCGGGTAAATGACCAAGATAAAAGTTTTGAAATCCTAAACCCACTCTATAAAAGAGTAAGTCAGGATAACAATACGGATTTCGTGGAAATATACACACTCATTCTACTAAACTTCCTAACATTCTGTCAAGGGATTGATCTGGATTCTATGAAGTTGAAGGGAGATAGTAGGGAAGAAATGTATATCTATATGATGTGTAAGCTATTCAATATGTATGTTTCTGATGTTAAAGAAGACCTTTTGAATTTTGAATTCACACTACCGGAATTCTGGACACAGGATAAATTCAAAATAAATAAAGAACTAATCTCAAACAAACTGACTAATGAGATTATAGAAGAGTCAGATAAATTGGAGTATTATTTTAAGATAGTTCTATCATCATTTAATAAGAAGAGAAAAAAGCCACTTGGTATATTTACTGAGAATACAGTTAAACTTTTCAATGGGTTTGTTGATAGATTGGATATGTTAGTTGATAAGGAACTTAAAATGTTAAGAGATGTTCATTTAGCTCAATCTGGTTTAGTTGATTTCGGATCATTCATTGATTTTTCAGTGGATGTTGATTCCACAGGAATGGCATATCCGAGCGTTTGGGATGAAATTGAAAGTTCGAGAGATGATAAGAAAAAGAAGAAATTAATACCTACTACGAAGAAGAAAGATGGTGATATGTAGTGATGATATCACTCATTTCTTTTACGATATCATCATCATATGATATTCTGAATAGTGATATATCATTATCATGACAGAAATTGTCTTTTATGGTATCATTTTTCTTTCTGGTTACAAACCCTGATTCACCACCAAATAATGAAACTGGTCTGAAGTGTTGAACACCATCAAATTCTATGTAGATATCAAACGACTCTATATAAATATCGAAAAAGTATGGTCTATTCTTAGGTGAAACACATCCAGGAATTTTTCGTTCTATTTCGAATAAGATATTATTATCTTCTAGTATATTACATATTTTATTTATACCCTTACTCTTAGTACATCTCGGACATCCCTGTGAAAGAGTTATGTGTTTATTTGGAGTTTGTTTAAATTCACCATGTTCTTCACATATAATTATTAGTTTATTCAAAGCTGATGAATACACACTCTTGCTATAATCATATCTATCTCTATGTACTTCTCTAGATTTGTGTATGAAATCTAGTATTGTACATTTAAGATTACCAGCACACTCACGACACCCATTACCACGCTTATGTGAGCTTGGTAACTGTTTAAACTCACCGTGTTCCCTACATATTATATTGACTTTTTCATTACGATTAGTGTATTTAACCAGTGAATAATCATATTTATCACCATGTATAGATATAGACTTCTCAATGAACTCCTCTGTTGTAAATCTTATATTATTAGCACACACTGGACACCCAAGGCCGGATAAGTGGTCATTTGGTCTCTGTTTGAATATACCATGATCCGGACACATAATATCAACCTTCAGTTTACTGTTTTTATATTCAACCAATGAGTAATCATATTTTCCTTTATGTATATCATTGGATCGTTCAATAAAATTTGATGTAGTGTTTCTACCGGTCTTACTATTTTTAATATACCCACATGCTCTACAACCAGAACCATTCAAATGAGTATCTGGTCTCTGTTCAAAAACACCATGATCCGGACACATAATATCAACCTTCAGTTTACTGTTTTTATATTCAACTAATGAGTAATCGTATTTATCACCGTGTATTTTTTGTGATCTCTGTATAAATTTATCTGTTTTATCCTTGTACATGATAGAAACTTAATTTACTGTATATATAAAAAAGTTTCCCTCCCTAAACTTATGGTGATATATTACATAGAATGTATATGAAAATAGATATACACTTCATAGAGTTTTACATTAAGAGAAAGTACAATAAGAAAGTTGAGGAATACTTCGGTGTTAATAAATCGATAGCTTCTAAGTGGAGGAATACAAAATTCCCCGTTAGTAGGTTACACGAATTTGTATATAATGAGGGCACATCAGACTTAATAGAACTTATTAAGAGGATTTATTAGTATTTAACACCATCTATATAAATGAACTTATCGGTGTTCTTCATAGAATTGAAACATTTGAATCCAACTGATTCTATCTGTTCTTTTAACTCATCTTCCCTACCTTCCCATTTAGATGCTGGCTCACAGACAAATATGTTCCCATATGTCTTTAGTGTTCGGTATGCTTCTTTGAAGTAGTCCATGTGATTTGAACCCATCAATGCTAGTGAAAAAACGGCAACATCCAATATACCATCCTCGATAGGTACATTTTTTATATCACAAGATATGACATCATCATCCACGGCAACGTGATCAAAGGCGTGTACGTGGTTAGTAATTTCCTTCGATAATAAATTTTCACCACATCCAAAATCACCAACAACCCAATCAGTTCTTGGTTTTATTTTCTTAGCAATTTCAATATATGGTATTTCTGTCCAGGTTTTTCTTTTTTTGGAATAGAGTGTGTGATAATAGTACCATTCACTTGGGTCTTTTGACAACCTTTCATGTGTATTATCTGACCTAGAAACGCTCCAGTTCTTATTTAGGTCTGAGAAATCACCCAGTTTGTTTCGACTTCGTTCAATTTGTTTTGGATTTAATGGTATCATAAATTCCTCTCTATCGAACGTTATGATATCACCACTCTGTAATCTATTAACCCAATCAGATAATTCTTTCTTAGCATCTTCAATTAATTTCGTTCTGGATGGTAGTAGATTTTTTGGTACTTTGCCATCGATAGCTAAGTCAGCCAATGTTGCTTTAAATTTAATGATATTATGTCTTCGTTTATCCCAACTCCAAATACCATCACCCAACGGTATAATAACTTGTGGTATGTATATATTCACATGGTCGAAATTAGATCCTTGTCTATTAACACGACCAACCAACTGATCATACTCACTACTTGTCCATGGTAGTATAATAGGAATAAGTGTGTTACAAACGTTTTGTATACCATCTACACCAGTTCCGACCGGAGCCGATCCAACCAACACATCAATTTTACCCTCTTTGAAAAGTCTAAGACCGCTCTTATCTTGACCGGTATAATATCCAACGGTGAATCCTAGGTCAGTGATGTATTCTCCGATTAATTGACTTAACTCAGTTACGTAATGTGTATAGATAAGAGTTCCTTTTTTAATCTTACTAGAAACCGCATCAAGTTTCATATCAATCAATACTTTTTCAAATTCAACAACAGCACCCTTTTTAATCTTAATTATCTCATCACTTAGTTCAGAACCATCAACCTCAATTATCTCCTCATTTACAGATATACCATAATCTGGTTTATACCTCAATCCATGTCTCGTAAGAGCTTTATACATCTCAATACCATTGAGTATGTTCTCATCGGTCTCAAGGTCTGTGTGTGATTCACCAGTCAGTAACTCTATTAATTTTTTAGGCTCTGTTAGGTTGTTAATTATTGGAGTTGCTGACATAGCCATCACCATAAGATTATCATTCTTTTCAGAAGCGTGTATTAATAATTTATTAACAACATCTCGTCTTGTGGATTGTATATCATCTTCTCGTTGCTTTACATTCTGGACCTCATCCATTATGATATAATCAATTCTATTATTCTTCAGTAATTCAGAAACTACATACTCACTATCTTCTTGTTGAAAAGTTTCGTAGTTCAGTATTAAATAATTATTATCACTATCATTAAATTTTATAGTTGATTTATCGGTAACCGTGTATAATGATTCATCAGTATTTTCGAGATTCCGTTTCGTATAAACTTTGTTATTGCTGAAATATTCATTTATGGAATTGACCCAGCCCTCGACTGTTGAATTGTTACATATTATAACTGTGTTCTTTGCACCAGAATATCGACCAGCAAATATAGCTGATAGTGTTTTCCCGGCACCAGTACCCGACCAGTTACCATATCTTTTCTCTTTGACTAACCTATACGTTATCAGTTTCTGCATCAAGTTTGGTTGGTATTTAAAGATGTAACCCTCTGGTATCTTCATCTTATTTACCTCTTCATACTCATCAAAGAACCAATTCTTTATTATTGTAAATCTATCACCACCTGTTTCTTCTCTGAATTCATCTAGATTGATTTTATCATTGAGTACTTTATTCCAAATCTTTTTCAACTGGTTTTTCATCAAGAAATCAATATTCTCTACATCAAGTGATGATGTTACCAGGTTATTATCATATGTATGTAATTCCTGTGTCGGTGATAATGTTTCTAGAGCCGTTTCGGTTGTCTCTTCTGTTATATCGGATGTATTTCCTGTTATGAGTGTTTCACCTAATTCACTAGATGTGTCTTGTGTTTCATTTTCGGTTGTTTCTTCTTGGTCTTCGATTGTATTAATTATCTCATTCACAATCTTCTGTCTTTCTTTACTACCACCAGTTGATGAAACAAGGTCTTCCAATCTCCCGATTTCTTTCATTTTTTTGGACAAATTATTGGAATTGATTATTGTTATCAATTCAACAGATTCAAGGTTTGTTAGTTCTGATTTTAGTGATTTTATGAATGATAACATAACATTTTTACTCCAGTTATGTTTACCATTTCCCATATATCCAAGCCAGTCACTCCATGATACCCACTCACTTATATAGTTTTTATCTGGGGCTGATGGTATATTATCTGGTTTATTACCGGTTTTACAATATTCATTCCATTCTACAACATTCACAAGACATTCACTACTAACATATTCTTTAGCCTCACTAAACGACAAAAACCCATCAAATCCAATTTTATAACCCAAGTAATCACCCATAGAAATCCATCCAGAATTAATATAAACTCCTCTTGGGTAATTTGGTATATTATCTGGTTTATTACCGGAATTACAAAACTCTAAATATTCAGATTCCCTTTCAAATGATAGCTTCCTAACATATTCCCTGGATTCACCAAATGGTAAATAATGTTGGAAACCAGGTTTTGTACCCAACCAATCAGATAATGATAACCAACCATCATTTTTATATATAGTTTCTGGGTTTGCTGGTATATTCAAAGCATGACCGTCATGTGATTTACGCCACAGATACCAATCAGATTGATTTTTTAAATTGAGTGACCTAACATATTCTCTAGCTTTTTCGAATGGTATGTAATCAACAAATCCATTGAATCCAATTTTGGTACCCAACCAATCACCCATAGACAACCAAGAACCAATATACACCTTTCTGGGTTTCTTCGGTATATTATCCGGTAAGTTATCAGATTTACACAGTTGTAACCAATCAGATTGATTTTTTAAATTAAGTGACCTAACATATTCTCTAGCTTGTTCGAATTTTGAGAATTTTTTCTTCTGTGTAGAGACAACACCGGTCCCAAACCAATCACCCCACGATACCCAACCACTATTCTTATAAACTCTATCAGGAACTGATGATATATTATGTGGTCTATCACCAGACCGACACCATATTTTCCACTCTCTATGTGAATTAAGCCCGAGTGTGTGAACATATTCACTAGCCAGTGATAACGATGTATATCCATACCTAAGGTTCTCACCAACACACTTAGACCCATGTAAAAGGCTATACATACCAATTAAGTGTTCTGTCATAAACCTTTTATCAATAACCAAAACCTTAGTGCTATTATCAACATACTCAACCTTAGAATAATCATAATCATCATTCCAGTGTCCTGAGTCTTTAAGTTTTTGTAAAAATTGTTTTGTCTTATCAGTCATTTAATATTTATTATAATGTTTGGATTTCGTCAGAAATTATTTTATAAAATTTATCAGACACACTTACTTGATTATTTGTGTAAATAATCTTTTTAGATACTTTAGTGTTAAGACATTCAATAGTATTATTTATAAATATGTGTTTGAAAATAATCCAATAAAAGGGTATAGGTAAGTTACTTCTATAAATCTCAAATATTTTATAATCCCATTCACAAAATTGATTCTCAATCTTATATCACCTACGAATTTTATAATATGTATATGTCCTTTCTGGTTGTTGTGGATATCAATATCAAAATAGTATTTATTGGATAGTGATTTATCCATATAACCAAAATACCATTTATTGAATAGTTTTATGAATATCAAAGAGATTATTGTATATCCTAAATTTTGTAGTAATGAAATCATAACATTATATGAATAATAATCGGGAATGTTTATCAGATTATCGAATAAATAATAAAGCCCGTTATTTTCATTAATCCGATGTATCAAACTGTATTTCCTATATATAATAAGAAAAGATTTGTGAAAATATATGGTGATAGATAAAATAATTCCCCCGGAAGAGCTTGTACGTAAAGCACTGGAAAAGAAAAAATTCATAGTACAATACTTACCTAATAAATTAAAGCCTCTTACACTAATTAAGAAGTTACAATATAAAGGGCATAATTTAAAAACGGTTTATCTAATCGACATTATTCACAACTTAATACAGAAGTATTACCATAAGCGTGAGAATTCATTCAAATTGAATGCAACCATTCTTAAAGAGAAGTATGGGTATAAGTATAATCATTATATCAATTATCTAAAAGATGAGAATATAATACACCAGACAGGCAAACATGTTGCTGGTAGGACTTCTCGTAAATACAGATTGGATAGTGATGTACTGAGTAGTGACATCACCCGTTGGAACAATTCGGATAAAATTCTCATAAAGAAATGGATTAAGCGTAAATACGGATTTGAATTGAATGAGAACCCGATAATACCTAAAAATGTGAAAGCAAAGATGGTGGTTGATTTATTCTCTGTTGAGATTGATGGTCTTCGTTCAATGTGTTACCTAAATACACTGAAGGATCCAGATAATGACATCTATAACAGAAATGCTCACTCGGTTGAGTCAATAGATAAGAATCACTTATTCTTTCACTTTGATGGATATGGCCGTATGCACACGAACTTCACAATTTTAAAATCATTTATACGTAAAACATGTCTTTTTATGGATGGTGAGGAAACATTCGAAGTTGATATAGCTAACTCACAACCAAGGTTCTTATCAAAAATGATAGAAGATTCTGGAACGAGATGGGTTAATAAAGAAGAGTTTGATGTGTTTAAGACATTATTGGTTAATGGTAATTTCTACCAGTTTCTGGTTGAAAAGTTAAATCTAAAAACTAAGAAAGATGCTAAAAAAATGACATATAAAGTGTTGTTCGGTCGGAATCACATCAATTCAAAACCTGATATAGCCTTTTGTAAGTTGTTCCCATCGATACATCACTTCATAACACTGTATAAGGCAGAGCATAAGAACTATCGTATGTTATCTTATAAGTTACAGGAAATGGAGTCGAATGTAATCTTTAATCGTGTAATACAACGAATAATGTTAATTGATCCAAATATTAAGATGGTTACGGTACACGATTCCATAATCGGTAAGCAATCAGATAGAGTAATAATCGAAAGTGTATTTAATGATGAGTTAGATAACTTCTTCAATTAATTGCGTATATTCGTTTCATGTTTAAAAATGGAGTCGAGATAAACCCATCACTTAAAACAACTAATAAATCTGTTAGTTGTTTATCATATTGCAATTTGTGTGGATGTGATAAATATTATAATGTTGTCAATGACGTTAGTAATAGAATGTGTTATAATTGTGAAAATGTGGCTTATGAATTTTGTTGGACAGTATTGAGAGAATTTAGAAATCGTAAGTTAGACCGGTTATTAAACGATTAATCAATCAATTTATAAGACGGAACGTAAAACACACAAGTCTTTAGCTTGTGTGATGTAAGTGACATAAAAATAAAAAAAAGGGGAGGATGGTAATATAATATATAATATGTCTGGGTTGAGGGACCAATTTCGGACTTTAAACAAAAAGGCGGTGAGGCGTTCTCGTTGGAGAAGTCTATGAAACGTTGAAACACACAAATCTTTAGTTTG
>Ga0075119_1001138_pt1 | contig 13198 bp, 9 predicted proteins | sample AntAceMetag02UK9_FD_69791 | JGI IMG/M metagenome (GOLD analysis project Ga0075119, IMG submission 69791) | Saline lake microbial communities from Ace Lake, Antarctica - Antarctic Ace Lake Metagenome 02UK9 | ecosystem: Environmental > Aquatic > Non-marine Saline and Alkaline > Saline | place... | reverse complement strand
AAGCTAGCGAGTAATTACGAATGACTTGATTGCCAACATACAGGTCATTAAGCACCAACAAGCCCATCGCCGATATGGCGCCAGAGCCAAGTGCTTGGGTAAATCTGAGGCTGATAAGCTGCGGCGCAGAATTGGCATAGCTACAAAGAAGACTACTTACAATATAGAGGATCAGACCGCAAAGAATAATGGGTTTGCGGCCGGTTGCTTCCGATATTGGGCCAAATATCAGCTGTGACCCTGCAAAGCCTAATAAATACATTGTCAGCGATTGCTGTATCAGGTTGATATCTGCCTGCATTAGTTTGGCAATGGCTGGGATGCCTGGAAGGTACATAGTCGTAGCCAGAGGGCCAATAGCCATCATTGTTCCTAGCAAGATAACAAGTCCGTATCGAGTTGGTTGAGTGTCTTTTTTTGTCATAGGACCATTATCTCGAGAAACATTATTCGACTGAAAATTGAATTGGCGTACTAATCTATCTAGGCATGTTATAGCTAATGAATGGAGCACATTTTATAGTACGGGATGTTCTTTCATGTAGCTATTTGGGAATAGTGATCTCTCACGGTGTAGTAAAAATAAGGCATTGATAAAATCATTCCGGACGGTTGGCATACTATTTAGATCAACCACTTTTACTCTATCGATAATGCTGTCTAGCTTTACTACCGCGCTACTATCCAGCGATAGCAAGCCCTTTAAGAGAGATATTGCTACAAATTTCGAAATTGACTCTGTTGCACTGCCCTGGCTGCGCACAAGGTAGCCGGGGTGCTTGAGTGCTTAAATATAGTGTTTTACATCGCCTACCGGGCCAACGGTATAGCGCGGTAGCGGACGATTCAACCAGCGATCTTCTTCAGTTGATAGCATTTGAATGCGGTGAGTCAAATCCCGTTGCAGGGTGCCGTCTTTAATGTAGACGGCTAGGGATTCTTTTGATTTAGTGGCGTAGCGTAATTGATCTGCGCAGCAAAACACCATAGTGCCTCTAGGAAGGGCTTCGCGGTTACCACTTATTTGCTCCATGATATCTGCAGGTTCCTGTAGTTCACAAAGCGCTTGTTTGCCGCATACCTCGGGGCTGGCAGCCGGGCCGGTATAGGTAGTAAGCTCAAGGGTGGTTAGATGTTTAGATAAATTAACAAATCGCCAGGCGCTTCTAGATACCAGCATTTGTGATGATCCGAGAGAATTGCCCCTGGTGTTTACTACTGCGCCGATACTAAATAGCACTCCACCGCCCGCAGCCACTAGTACATATCCGGGCGTAGATTCGAAAGGTTCATTGGTGAGTTGTATCTCCACCTGGCTGGAAAGTTGATTAGTCGGTACCCACTGCGTGGTATTGCCAGTATGGATGGCTACCCGGTCAATAATAATGTCTGGGGTGGTGATATTATTACTTGGACCTGTGACGTGCGGCCTGTAGAGAAAAAAAGACATGTGGAATCTACTCCTATTAATTTTATGTAATGCTGCTTAGTTGGGCACATCATTAGCTTGATTACTGACTGGGCTCCCAGGCGATCATATTTATTTCGCCCATTTCACGTTTCATTTTCTTCCAGGTCTCACCGCCATCTTGGCTACGGAAGATTTGCCCAAAAAGGGTGGCGACGAAAATAATATTGGGGTCGGCAGTGTTGGTGCCTATAGACCAAATAGTGGTGTTGACTGGCTCAGGTACAGGTAACTTTTTCCAGGTCTCGCCATGGTCATGACTGATTAACAGAATGCCTGTATCCCCGGAGGGGAATTCAGCGACTGAAGCGAAGATAACGCCGCTATCATCAGCGCGTTCTTTAATTCCCCGCAAATAGGGCCATGGGGCCTCTGGGATGGGTGTATGGGTCCAGGTTTGGCCATTGTCGAAGCTCTTATGCAAGCCTGCCTCGGAGGAGCAGAGGATAGTGCGGCCGTTATCACCATCAACAAATACTAAATCGTGAGTATCACTATCCATGAGCCCGTCGTTTAATACTTCCCAGGTTTTTCCGCGATCCTGGGAGCGATATACCCCATCTATTTCAATCGTTAGCCAAATTGTATTATAGTCGAGAGGGTCAAAGTGAATCGATGTAACCCGAGGCGTGTTTATAAACCAACATTCGGTACTGGAGTCGAGATTACTCCGGGTCCAGCTAAGACCGTTGTCCTCAGATATGAAAATTTCTGCAGGGCGTGTACCGCAAACAATAAAATTTGGATCGTCGGGGGCTTGCTCGATATGGAGAATCTGAAGGCTGTCCATGGGAGACGGAATGTAATTAAATCGATTCGAGTCTTTGGTCCAGCGGTAAAGCCCTTGATCTGTTCCTACTAATAGCTCGCCTGGGCGTTGGGGATGCGTAGTAATTGACCAGCACCGCGCCTCGTTATACATTCCGCCAGTGGGAGTTAGCAGGCGTTTCCAGCTTTCCCCTTCATCGTGACTAAACCATACGGAACGCATAGTGGCTGCATAAGCAGTGTATTTCATATTATTATTCCTGAAGAAATTGCATGAGGGATCTTTATCCCACTATGATTGTATATCAATTAACTTTCTAAGGGGATATTTATTTGGGTCATTACGCTGGAAACAATAATTTACATCCTTTCTAAACCGGATGTAAAAAAATTGTATCAAAGGAGCTGCTGTAGGCGGGTGATTATCTAAGTGATATCCAGTCAATATTTAACTTAATTTATCAAATTCAAATGTGGTTTATGTCAAAAGATAAAGCGTTAATGAATGGGATTAACAATATAACATTTAGCTCCGCAGATAGTCACAAGACATAGCAGGTTGATTTATGGCATACGGTTAGCAAATGTAGAGTGCTCAGTCGTCTCCCTTACTTCAGCTGCCTCAGACGGGAGCGCGGTGCAGCTAGAGAGCGGAGACTTTTTTCATTGGCGCTGATACGGTTGACGACTAGGCCTGCAATCATCATTGGAAATGGTGTAGGGGGCCAAGGCGATGGCAACCACATCGAAGCTATTAAGTACGGTTAGGGTAAACCAGATCATAACAACCGCAACCTGCACTGGACTGATGGGGCTGCGATCAATAGCGGCTTTCACGTCCATTCCTTTTTTCATCATATTAAGCATTTTTGTTAGACGTTATTCAGCATTAGATAGGCAAGTAAAAGCGAGGTGCTAGAGGGGATTACTCTGATGAATCTTCCTTCATGGATTCAGTATCGCCTACAGGTTTGACCGGTTGCCAGCAGCTTTCAAGCCGTCCATGGCTTCGATATTTGTATTTATACATTATGGTATCTAAGCCCATACCTAGTGCTAGCCGATTTATAAATGGGAGGGCACAGCAAGCGGCAAGGCATCGTTTAGTGCGTCTTCATCCCACCCGGCAGCATAGACCTTGTCGGCGTCAGCCTGGGTGAATTTTGTCAGCGTTTTAGTTGGTTTTTGAATATCGTGAAATAATGGTTTTAGTGTTTAGTCCCTCTCCTTCGCTAAACTCTAGCAGTGCAGGTCCGAGTATCATGCCTCGAGCAAGGGTCTAGCGGAGCAGTCGCTTCTTAATTCACCTCATAGAGCAAGGAGAGCATGCTTGTCCCACTAAATCCAAAAATATATTTATATTGTTTAGTGGGATTTACTTTGTCGTGAATGTGAATTAAAGTTACCGTCCGTTCGTGACCCTATTAAATAATGCGCCGGTGATTGAAATAGGTGCCGAGTGTGCAATACACAGACTATTTATAGCGGTGAGTGTGAAGTAAGCGATGTTTAGATAAACTATTAGCGTAACTACGAGGATATTGACGATGATTTGTAATTCACTTGAAGACAAAATTCAGCAGCTGGGTAGCCCGGTTGAAATGCTCAGAAATGCACAGGATGGGCCTTTTCAGTTCCCTGTTAAGTCAGAGTTTACAAACTGGCGTGACGAGCAGGAAGCATGGCGCCAGACAGCTGTGTTTTTTGACCAATCCTACCACATGACGGATCATTATATTGAAGGGCCGGATGTAAAAAAATTGGTAGAAAGCTTAGCCATTAATTCGATGGCCAATTTTCGTAAGGATGTTGCGAAACAATTAGTCGTTTGTAACCCTGATGGTTATGTGATCGGTGATGCCATCATGTTTATCCTTGAAGAAAACTTAATCAACATAGTTAACAAACCAATTTGTGGTAACTGGGTACAATTTCATGCAGAAACCCATGGCTTTGATGTGGTTGTTACTAAAGATGACCGGAGTCTTGAAAATAGTCAGCCAAGGAGGGGTTATCGTTTTGAGGTCCAGGGGCCGAACGCCTGGGCAATACTTGAAAAATTGAATGGCGGACCTATTTCTGATATTAAATTCTTTAATATGGGTGAAATAAACATCGCCGGCCGGAAGGTCAGAGTACTTCGTCACGGTATGGCCGGTGCTGCAGGGCTTGAATTATTTGGCCCCTATGAGGAAAAGGAGGAAATTCGAGCGGCAATCTTTCATGTTGGTAAAGACTTTGGCCTTTTGGCTGCGGGATCAAAAACTTATTCGACCGTTGCGCATGAATCTGGTTGGTTTCCATCTCCAATGCCTGCTATCTATACAGGGGAATCAATGAAAGCCTATCGGGAATGGCTACCTGCAGATGGTTTTGAATCTGGACTTTCGCTAGGCGGAAGCTTGGTGTCGGATCGTATTGAGGACTACTACCTAACGCCGTATGATCTTGGCTACGAGCATATGATCAAATTTGATCATGACTTTGTTGGGCGTGCAGCGCTGGAAGCAATGAAGGACGAGCCTCATCGTAAGAAAGTGACATTGAAATGGGATAAAGACGATGTCATTAAAGTTTTTGCCAGTTTATTCGGTGAAGGAGATCGTTTTAAGTATATGGATATGCCAGCTTCTCACTACGCCACCTTGCCTTATGACTTAGTTACCAAAGACGGTAAGTCTGTTGGTATGTCACACTACCCAGTTTATACCTCGAATGTAAGCGGCTGGATTTCGTTAGCGCTTTTGGATGAGTCGGTTGCCGCGCCTGGGACGGAAGTTTCTATTCGATGGGGGGAGCCTAATGGCGGTTCAATGAAACCGTCCGTGGAGAGACATATTCAAACAGAAATTAAAGCGGTTGTAGACCAGTGCCCGATTTCGGTAATCGCCAGAGAGACGTATAAAAAGTAATTACATCTGAGCCAATTCATTAGATCCATGCACTAATGAATTGGCGTATCTAAACTGGTACGCGATGTTATTTGAGATATATATATTTTATGTATGAATTAATCGAGTTGTAGGCCGCTTGATGATTGTCGAATAGAGATACTCGCTATCATTCACCTAGTGAAAATATAATTCCGGCCTGCAAGCGCATCTAATATCAGATGCTATTGCAAATCTGTTAGCCATGTTCTTCTCATATCAATTATTACCGCTAAGAGGTGCAAGGCGTTAGCTATCAGGAGCCTTTATATAGACGACGCAGATATACAATCAAAAGGTTCGAAAATTAAGGTAGTAGAAATATGCGTATCGCAGTCTTTGACGCAAGCGGTAACTTGATTTTTTTAATCAAAAGAGCGTTGGTAAAGTGACGTCAATTACCATTCCTCGGGATAGCATTTTGGCAGCCGTAGCAGCCAAAATCCAGACTCATGACTATGCGGTTATATCGCAATCAAGTAAACCGAGCTAAAGGATATAGGTTGAAGTAAGAGGGCGCTTGACGGTGTTAGTGGGGTAATACTCCGGTGCTCTTGGTGGGGTATGCCCTATTTGCAGTGTTAGTCGATAATTTTAGGCTACTCAGTCAAGTTGACGAAGGGCGGTGCTTGAGAGTGGTTAGGGCGCCATATGGCGGTGCGCCGCCGTTAGCGAGATCAAAAGAGCATCTGGCTTAGTCGATTAGAATATGCTGTGTAGTCATGCGGATATTTGCTGGTAAGCCCAAAGCGGCAGGGCTCATCAATTAGGGTCGGCTATCTAAGGATGGGTGCTCCACGCGGATAATTACCATGGCTTGATTGCATATTTATCTATGCGGCCTCTATCTAAGGTAGCTTAGCTGCGAAGATAGCTCGCCAATCCCACTATTTTGCTAAATAAGGAATAATTTCCTAGTGGGGTTTACATGTGTCTAAATTATTATTATAGTAGGAAAAATTTTATAATTGAACGGAGAAATTTTATGTCAACTCATTCACCGAAGATGCTTGTATTGGTCGCTTCTGCTACAGCTTTAATAACCTCAACAGCGGCGTTAAACGCTTTTAGCGCGACTCTAGAAGAAATTGTTGTCACGGCTCAAAAACGTGCTCAAAACGTGCAACAGGTACCGCTGGCTGTATCGGCATTCACTCAGGATAGGCTAAACAAGATTGGTGCTGACAATATTGAACGTCTGGGAGCGCTGACACCCGGGCTGGAATGGGGGCAGTACGGCCTCGGGGCCAATGTAAGTATACGCGGTCAGAGCCCTGCGAATTTTGAAGCCAATACGGATAGCCCCGTCGGATTTTTTGTTGACGGGATTTATTTGGGGAGAGGACAGCAGGTTTGGTCGGTTATGACCGATGTTGAACGCGTTGAAGTTACTCGTGGCCCCCAAGGCACATTGTTTGGACGCAACACCTCCGCTGGAAGCATTAATGTGGTTAGCAATAAACCCTCCGGAGAGAAAGAGTTTAATATCAATCTAACGCTTGCTGATTACGACCAGGTCGGTATATCTGGGTACGTGAATACACCAATCAGTGACAATCTTGCTGCTCGTGTAACCTTTTTCACACAGGAGCACGACGGATACCTGGAAAACACCTTTGATAGTGGAGAGGATTTCCTTGATGAAGATATCCAATATGTGCGTGGCTCGCTGCGGTATGAAGATGGCCCGCTTACAGTCGATCTCGCGCTGGATACATGGACTCAAGGGGGTAACGGTGCTGCGTTCTCAGGCGTCAGGTTCTTCGATCAGGATAACCCATCGATAAATACCTGGGCAGGCGCACTATCAGGAATAACTGATATTCCCGCCCAAACAAAGGATTGGGAGATGGAGGCCAATGATTCCTATAGAGATGTTGATTCGGCTAACACAACCCTGATCGTATCCTATGACTTAGGTGAAGTTACTTTTAAGAGTATCAGCGGATTTTCAAGCTATGAACAATTGGCTGGCGGTGAGAGTGATTTTTCCAGCTTGGCGTTGGCAGATCTTTCTCTCGATAGTGACGCCACTATTTTTAGCCAAGAAGTACAGCTTGCCTCCAGTGGCGGTAGCGACCTTGAGTGGATCGTCGGCCTCTACTATCTAGACGAAGAGATCGACGAGTTATTCCGCTTCTTTTTTACACCTGGGGGTTATGACTTCGCTACCCGCGATGGAATCGCCACAGCTGAGTCTGTTGCTGTCTATGGGCAAGCCACCTACAGCGTTAATGAAAGGGTACGGCTAACGTTTGGCGCTCGCTACACAGAGGACGATAAAGCGTACCGCTCTACTGATGTCGCGCGCGCGGATAATCGAGGTAGTGTAGACGCTAGTGCAACCTTCGATGATACGACCTGGCGAGTAGGCCTAGACTATATTATTGATGACGCCAAAATGCTCTACGCGAATGTTTCGACTGGTTTCAAATCGGGCGGGTTCAATCGCTACCTACCACCATCTGACGGTTCGCTGTTGTATGACCTGACATTTGAGCCGGAAACTCTTATTAACTATGAGGTGGGGTTCAAGGGCGACCTGTTGGATGAGACCCTTCGCGCGAACATTGCCATGTTTTACAACGAGATAGACGATTTTCAGTCTTACGCATTTGACAACTCGCTTCCGTCCTCCATCACGACAAACGCAGCCAGTGCGAGCACAAAGGGTCTTGAGTTAGAATTAACCTATATGCCCGACGAGCAACTGGAAATAACGTTGATAGGCGCTTTTCTTGACGCGGTTTATGATGACTATGCAGAATTCTCCAATGGCTCGCTCAATATTGATGCTTCCGGCAATACTCGAGAGTTATCACCTGAACGGAAATTTACATTTGGCGCATCCTATGACTTTGATCTAGGTGATATGGGCACCCTGACCCCCTATCTGCAAACCACTTACAAAGGCGAATACTTTGTTACTGCTGCCAACAGTGCTGATGGACTTGACAAGCAGGACTCCTACACACAATCCGATCTACGCTTGATTTGGGGCTCAGCAAACAACCACTGGCGGGGCGAGTTATTTGTAGAAAATATTGAAGACAACTTCGTTAAGACTGGTGGCTTTCTCGCCACCAACGGGTACTGGCTAACATATGGTCCACAACCGCGGTTGTTTGGTGCTAAGCTTTCCTATACTTACTAAGCAATATATTTGAGGGCCCCATGCAGGGCTTGTCTGATCATGGCTTATCTCTGGGACTGTAGAAGGAGCGAAAATGGACCACTATAAATTTTACCTCGGGGGGAACTGGAGCGAAGGTATTGAAGGTAAGGTGATGAAAAACCTGAATCCTGCAACCGGTTTACCGTTCGCGCTAGTTCATGTTGCTACCGATGCAGATGTTGACGCGGCGGTTTCAGCCGCGGTCTCTGCTGGCGTGCAGTGGCGTCAAACCGGTCCATCACTGCGCGAAGCTTTACTTTTGAAGGTCGCGGATATTATGGCGAGGCGCCAGGGCGAGATTATTCCTCTTCTAATCGAAGAATCGGGGTGCAATTTTGGCAACGCCGCTTACCAAGTAGGTTATTCCATTGAGTCGGCCCGCAGTGCCGCCGGCGAGTGTCGGCGCATGTGTGGAGAAACCATTCCATCAGACGTTCCAGGGCTGTTATCCTACACTGTGAGGGAGCCGTTGGGCGTCATCGCAGGAATAGCCCCTTTCAATGTACCCTTCGTCTTAGCCGCTAACAAGATAGATAAGGCAATTGCAGCAGGAAACAGCTTTATCTTAAAACCCTCCGAGATGACCCCGATATCGGGCATCTTACTCGCGGAAATTTATGAGGAGGCAGGGCTGCCAGCGGGGCTGCTTAGCGTTCTTCCTGGGGACGGCCAGATAGGGATCAAGTTGGTACAGCACACAGATGTACGCATGATTACCTTTACCGGCTCCACCGGCACTGGCCGCAAAATCGCTGTTGCCGCGGCGGAAAATTTCAAGAAAACCGCGATTGAAATGGGTGGCAAATGCCCCCTAATAGTATTGGCGGACTGTGATCTAGATTATGCGGTCAATACCGCTATATTTAGTATATTTAACCATCAGGGCCAGGTCTGTATGGCCAGCTCGCGAATAATTATTGAAGAGGCAATTTACCCTCAGTTTTGTGAAGCTTTTACGGCCCGGGCAGTAGCGCTCAAGGTCGGTGATCCGACACTGCCTGATACCGTCATTGGTCCACTGATCAACCCTAAACAATGTGATTTTATAGACAGCCAATTAGAAGAAGCTATTGCCGAAGGGGCCCGATTATTATCCGGCGGCAGCCATGACGGCGCCTTTTATGAGGCGACGGTTGTATGCGATATAACGCCTACGATGCGGATCTTCAATGAGGAAAGTTTTGGCCCTGTGGCCTGTCTCGTCTCGGCTAAAGACAGCGCTGAAGCCTTGACGCTTGCCAATGCCAGTTGCTACGGTCTTTCCGCGGCAGTAATGACCAAGGATGTTAGCACTGCTATGTCAATGGCACGGGGCTTACAGTACGGTATGGTCCATATCAACGGAAGCACCATCCAGTGCGAACCAAACGTTCCCTTTGGCGGCCTTAAAAGTAGCGGCGTGGGACGCGAAGGTGGCCACTTCAGTATCGACGAAATGACCGAACTTAAGTGGGTAACCATTCAGGAAGGTCAAAGCTCCTATCCTTTTTAGCGAAGTCCTTTTAAGGCAATCCAAGCAATCGAGGTAGTTATATGGCATTTATATCAGGGATTGGTACAGACAATGTAGTAATGGATATTTTTAGCTGGAGCCCGGAAGCAGGGGACTGCATTTCCAAGTGGCACCAGATTGTGATGCGTGGTGAGTCCCCTCTTAGCGTTGCAGAACGTGAGTTGATTGCTGCCTATACCTCGGGCTTGAATTCTTGTGCTCTTTGCTATGGTGTACATACCATGATTGCGGAATCTTTCGGCATGAAAGACGGTCTATTGGAGGCGCTGGTAGCATCCATCGACTCCGCCGATATCGACGAAAAATTAAAACCCTTGTTACGATTTACTAAAAAACTGAACTTCGAACCTACCAAGTTGGTTCAGGCTGACGCCGATTCGGTCTTTGCGGCAGGCTGGAGCGAACAGGCGCTGCACGACACAATTAACGTGGTTTGTATGTTTAACTTTATGAATCGTCATGTACTGGGACATGGTGGCACCGAAGGGGATATTAGCCCTCACTTCGCCACTAGCGCAGTTCACCTAACCACCCAAGGTTATTTTTCAGAATAGTAATACCCTCACAGGAGAAGAGACTATGACAAATTCCGCAGTCGCGGCAATACTGGAGCAGGCAGGCGGTCGTTTTTCGCTACAGCAGGTTGAGCTCGATGACCTGCGACCGGATGAAGTGCTTATTCGCAATGAAGCCAGTGGTGTTTGCTATACCGATATTTCGGCACAGGCCTCGGCAAAGATGCCTGTGATTCTCGGTCACGAGGGCGTGGGTGTGGTGGAGAAAATTGGCACTGGGGTGGTCGGAGTGGGTCTAGGGGACCGCGTAGTGGTTTCCTTTGGCAGTTGTGGCTGCTGCTCTCTTTGCAATAGTGGCAAACCCTACGTTTGCGACAATAGCGTGGCGCTTAATTTTAATGGCACTAGGTTGGATGGTTCACATACCGCCTCATTAAAAGGCGAGTCCATTTCCGCGGCATTCTTTCAACAGTCTTCTTTCTCTTCGCATTCAATCAGTTCTGAGCGGAATTTAGTTAAGGTGCCAGGCCAGATCGCGGCAAGTAATCTTGCGCCTCTGGGTTGCGGAATCATGACAGGGGCGGGCGCTGTACTGAACACCTTCAAACTTAGTCCTGGGAACAGCTTTGTTATATTCGGTGCGGGCGCGGTGGGACTCAGTGCAGTTATGGCGGCTAAGTTGGTCAATGCAAACCCCATCATAGTGGTAGACATCAATCAGGCCCGATTGCAATTGGCCAAAGAGTTGGGAGCAACCCATACGATAGACGCCAGCACCGGTGAAGTCGCCGCCAAAATCATGGAGCTCTGCCCCCGCGGTGCGGATTTCAGTCTGGAAACAACCGGCGTGGAGCAAGCTCTAAATGATGCCATCGGTGTTTTAGCGATGGAGGGCGAATGCGGCATGGTAACCGTTCCGAACTATGGCGAAAAATTTGATTTCACTCCCTTCCCGGTATTTGTTAGGGCCGGCAAATTACGTGGCATTTTCTTTGGATCTTCAGTACCTCGTTTGTTTATTCCCAAGCTCATTGATTTTCATCAACGCGGACTATTTCCTTACGACAGGCTTATAAAAACCTATCCCTTTGCTGATATTAATCGGGCCTTTGACGACGTGAAAAATGGCTTAACGATAAAACCAGTACTGGAGATGAAATAGATGATGAGGAACTGGAGCAACCAATATGCATAACAGTAATTATTACAAATGGTTCGTACTATCCGTCCTGTTTTTAGCCATTGTATTCGGTTTCGGGACCATGCATATTATTGCTCCCTTGGCCCAAGAAATTGATAAGGACATTGGGCTATCGCTGGCACAGGTCGGTGCCGCCGTAGCTATTTTTACACTTGCTTCTCCAATTTTCTCTCCAATTGCGGGGATACTAGTAGATTCTGTTAGCGTACGCTCTATCTTAACGTTCGCAGTTCTATTAGTTGGTGCTTCCTGTGCGGCGCGTGGCCTGGTTGACAGCGCCGACATGATGCTCTTGATGATGTTCCTCGGTGGGGTCGGGTTTGCTTGTTATGGGCCGATCATACCGAAGGTGCTGGGCGCTGTTTTTTCTCCACAGGAGTTTGGGCGTGCCAACGGGATTGTATTCTCAGGATTTTGGGTCGGAACTACTTTAGCACTCGCATTAAGCGCCAACGTGCTTTCTCCGATGTTTGACGGTTGGCGCGGTACTATGGTTTTTGTAGGCGGCTTATCAGTTGCTGTAGCAATTATATGGTTCCTGCTATTTAAGGACAGCGCCGATACTTCTGATTCCAGCGCTCAACTGCCAAGTACGCCGAAGTCTTTCGCCGAAGTGATTAGATTGCCGGAAATTTGGTATTTATCGCTGTACTACGCATTTTTTGCCGCTGGTTTTTATTCCATTCTAAGTCTCTTGCCAAGCCTGTTACTTCAGCGTGGTATAGAAAATGGCGGTGCTTATACGTCGCTGATCCCACTCACTATGATAGTTTCAAACATTGTCGGCGGTATGCTTTCAGACCGGTATGGCCGAGTTCGCGTACTCGTTGTCTGCGCCTTGTTATTTGGCGTTACCATCCCCACACTGCTACTGTTTGATGGACCACTGTTGGCCTTCTTTTTGATTCTAGCCGGTATCGCCGCTGGGCCGATCATGCCTGTTACCACGGCATTGCCAATGGAAATGCCTCGAATCGGTCATGTCTCAGCCGGAACTGCGCTCGGTATATTCTTCATGATTGGGAACACCGGCGCATTTATAGGCCCTTTGTTCGCTGGCTGGTTAACTCAATCATCCGGTTCTCCCTGGTTAAGTTTCCTAATCTTTATGGTACTTGCGTTATTAGCACCACTATTTATATTACAGTTGAATAAAACTCAGTCACTAGGAAAAAGTCAAACTGCTTCCGGTTAAGAGTTTGACATTACAAAAAGCAATAAGATTTTACCCATGAGATACAATCCATGATGATTTTGAAGCCATCGGGAATGATATGACTTGCTTTACTACGACAGTGACTAGTTCTATTAGATCAGAACACATACTTCGGCCGCACTAGATGTCGTGGTGTATTCAAAAAGACCCGCAACCCAAGCGCGAGAATGACTATATATTGAGCAGGCCTATTGGCGAAGTGCATGTAAGACTCGATGGGATTGAGGGGACTGCTATGCTAGTTTCTTCCAAATAGAAATAATAGCAAGTCTTCGTGCTTGATGGTCTCGCTCTATTGGTTTCAGGTCATCTTGATGTGGGTGAGATGTAAGAAGGGGATACTACAGAAATATTTCCAGTTTAATTTTACTTTCGCGGCCACCATTTTACGCGCAACCCAGTCGAACAATGA
>Ga0075119_1001117_pt1 | contig 13359 bp, 10 predicted proteins | sample AntAceMetag02UK9_FD_69791 | JGI IMG/M metagenome (GOLD analysis project Ga0075119, IMG submission 69791) | Saline lake microbial communities from Ace Lake, Antarctica - Antarctic Ace Lake Metagenome 02UK9 | ecosystem: Environmental > Aquatic > Non-marine Saline and Alkaline > Saline | place... | reverse complement strand
TCCTTTTTCTACTGCTGCTAAAAGGGAGTCTTGTTGAGACTTACTAAATCTATGAATCTCATCTATGAACAAAAGTGGGTTTTTTGTGGTAAATAATCCTCCAGATTGCTTGGCTTTTTCAATCACTTCCCTCACTTCTTTTACCCCAGAATTAATAGCACTAAGGGCATAAAAAGGTCGTTCTGTTTGGGCGGCAATAATATTTGCTAAAGTGGTTTTTCCAGTACCGGGTGGTCCCCATAAAATAATGGAGGGAATAATACCCGCTTTTATTTGCTTGGTCAATACACCAGCAGGACCCACCAAATGAGTTTGACTCATATAGCCTTCTAGGGACTTTGGGCGGACTCTTTCTGCTAGTGGTTCATTCATATTATTTTCTTTGTCTCACCGCTTCGTATAAGAAAACACCGCAGGCAACAGATACATTTAATGAGCTAATAGGTCCTTGCATGGGTAATTTGGCTTGGGCGTTGGCTACTTTCAAAATAGAGGGTGTAATTCCCATGTCTTCAGATCCCATAACAATAGCGGTAGGTCCTGTAAAGGACACTTCATATAAGTCGTTCTTGGCTTTCTCTGTGGCTGCGACTACTTGAATACCGCAGGCCTGTAAGTGAAATACGGCGTCTTTTAGGTGATCTACTTTAATGATAGGTACTTGAAAGGCTGCACCTGCTGAGGTTTTTATAGTGTCTGCTGTCACTGGAGCAGTACCTTTTTTTTGAATGATAATAGCGTCTACTCCCGTGCAAGAGGCAGTTCTTATAATAGCACCAAAATTCCTGACATCTGACAGTTGGTCTAATAGTAAAAATAAAGGGGCTTCTTTTGTTTCTAAGACACGCTCTACAAAAGGATCGAGTTCGTGGAATTCAATGGGAGAAATGCTCGCTACAACACCTTGGTGGTTGTTGTGTTGTTTGGCCAAACGATCTAATTTTTCTACGGGCACATAAGAAGTGTTTAACCCCTGTTTTCTAATTAGGTTTTCTAAAGTTTTAATTAAGTCTCCTTGCAGTCCCTTTTGAATAAAGACCTTGTCTAAGGTTTCTTTGGCTTCTATGGCCTCAATAACAGCCCTAATGCCATATATATACGTTTGTTTCTCCATGATGCAAAAGTAAACAAAAAACCCCCTGCTTTTGGCAGGGGGGGTTTGAATATGTACATTTTTTATAAGAATAAGTTATTCTTATTAATTGAGTGCTTTAACTAGATTTATTACATCCTGAATTTTATCTAATTTGTATTTATTGGTTTTTCTTTTTTTTGTTTTCTGGGCATAATTTTATTAAATGATAAACGAAATTTTTGAATATATTTTTATTCTTAAACAACTTACCTTTATATAAAACTTGATGTAATGAAAATTTCTTTCTTTTTCCTTTTGTCTTTGATAATGATATCTTGCTCTACCAATCAATTGCAAGAGGCTGATTTTTATAATGTTATTTCTGCTTCAGTGCCTATTGAAGGTGGTGAAATTGTCTTTAGCGATAATCCCCCTTACGAAACTGGCCAGACTATTACCATTACCGCTGTGGCAGCGCCTAATTATAAATTTTCTCATTGGGAGGGTGCTTTAACGGGATTAGATGTGTCTAAGCAACTTGTTTTGAGTAATAATATTGAGGTTGTTGCTTTCTTTATACCATTAGAGCGTTTTGCTCAAGAGAACATTGTGCTTTACAATGAGCAAGGGATAGACCAAAGCGGGTATATTTTTATGATGGAAAACGGACAAAAAAATGCTTATTTGGTGAATCATGAGGGTGAAAAGCTCAAAGAGTGGGCTTTTGAAGAACGTTTTGGAAATGATATAGAAATAACGCCATCTGGCGATTTACTGGCTTGTTTTAAGTCTTCAAATCCTGTTATTACTTTTGGTGGTTTTGGAGGGGTCGTGTCTCTCATGGATTATACTGGAAAGGAATTGTGGCGTTATGAGGTGAATACCGAAAATGAGATTGCCCACCACGATGCGACCCAATTGCCCAATGGCCACGTGATGATCATGGTTTGGGAAAGAATTACTGAATTACAATTAGAGACTGCTGGTCAATTCCCAGGGCATGATATTTTCTTAGAGAAATTAATAGAGGTAAACCCTCAAACCAACAAAATTGTTTGGCAGTGGAGGAGTTGGGATCATATGGTCCAAAATACCGCTGTTGACGATGATTTATATGGCCAGCTCTCTGATTTCCCCAATAAAATTGACCTTAATCACAGTGATTTAGAGAATGGAGATTGGATGCATGCCAATGGCATTTTCTATGATGCTGCTACTGATCTTATCTATATGAGTGTTAATTATTATAGTGAGGTTTGGGTAATTGATCACAGTACTTCTTCTGAAGAAGCTAAAACATCTCAAGGAGGCAATTATAATAGGGGAGGAGACCTAGTGTATAGATTTGGTAACCCTTCTTTATTTGTAAACACTATTGCCCCACAATTTTTATTTAACAACCACCACCCTTCTATAGTTCCAAATAATTATCCTGGTAATGGGAATTTCTTAATTTATAATAATGGTAGCGACTTAGAACAGTCTATTGCCTATGAATTGGCACTACCTACTTTCTCTAATACAAGTATGCAAAATTATATTGCTCCTGTGAAACAATGGTCTTTTACGAATACAAACATGTATTTTGATAAAATCTCCGGTCTTGAGAGGCTCCCTAACGGCAATACTTTAATTTGTGAGGGTGACTATGGTTATTGGGAAGTATCTGTTCAAGGAGAAGTTGTTTGGAAGTACGACGGTTTGGGTAAAAGCTTTTGGCGCCCTTATTATTATCTGAAAAGTGATTCGCGACTGTTGAAATTAAATCTTAATTAATTTAAATGATTATTGAATCTCTTTCATCTTTAACTTAGGTAAATTTATTTCATAAAAAAAGGCCCGCAATTGCGGGCCTTTTCTTTAATATAGTAACAAGATGCTATTGACAAACACTCAATACTTTAGTTCCTCCTGCAGAAGAAGGTCCGTCAGATAAAGCAGTTTGTGGAGATGTTCCATCTAGCTTAGTGTAAGAAATAGTATAACTTGCTTCACTGTCCCGTGCACCATTTGTGTATGCGAAAGACATTGTAGCAGCACCTGCTGGTACTGTCACTGTGTAAGAAGCAGTAGAACCATCATCAATTGTATAAGATGTAGTAGTTCCGTCTATAGTAACGTCTACAGAAGCACCATTCCAACCATCACCATAAGAATCTATCATGTCAATGGTATAGATTCCAGCAACTGCACTAGTAGGAATACATTTGATCACGGTGTTGTACTTATAAGGTGAAGAGAAGTAAGATCCTTGTAAAGATCCTGATCCATCTTTATCTGTAAATACCCTACCATCAGTTAACACTAATTCAAGTCTTACAGGCAAAGTGTCTCCACCAGTATATTGGCTTGAGCTCAAACCTAAAGCTGCAACTGCTTCAGATAAAGTGATTCTCACGTTTGCTCTTGGTAAACCAAATGGCCCTGTGGTAAAATTAGATGCTGTTAGTGTAGATACCAACACTTCATTTCCTTTGAATTGTAAATATACATTTACTTTCTCCATGAGGCCTCCGTTTTCAACGTCTTGCACTTCAATGTCTACATCGAATGCAGAGTTCAGGTCATAACTGTTGAATTCTCCACTGTTAAGCGATACAGTCCTTATGATTGCACCATTTGTGGTACCCTCAAATACTTTGTCAATCGCATTATCCGACTCTTGACAAGCTACCATAAAAATAGCCAGTGAAAAAGTCATTAATTTGAATAGTTTATTTTTCATGATATTTTTTATTTAAGGTTAGAAGGACCATTAGTATTCCAGAATGGACGCTCAGAAAGGTCTGCTCTCTGTGTTACGTTTGCATTTGTATTCGCATAGTTTGCAGGGTAGTACATTAACTGTGGGAAAGTCCCTGGCTCTGGTTCAATGTTTTGTTGCAGGTTCGTTGGTAAACCTGTTTTTCTATAAGTATTGTAAGCGTCTATTCCGTTACCCCACATAGAGATCCAATACTGTTGTGCCCAGATGTTAGCTTTTTCAGAAGCAGAAGCTGCATCGTAATCTGTTTCTACAAGTGCTACATAATCAGTCACTGTTGCAGCATCTAAAGCTGGACCTCCAACTGAATCTGATTTTTCAATAGACTTTTTAACTCCTGCTAATACAGAAGCTTTCATGTCTGATGGATTCATGTAGGCATTCATAAAGTCCATCCAAGAAGACAACATAACCGGAGTAATACCTTTACCTCCAAGGCCATCTCCATTGACTTTTCCTTTATAGCTTCTATCATCAAATGCACCTGCAGCAGGGTATACCCCGTGAAGTGTTCTTAAGAACCCATCTGGTGGAATACCGTCACTGTTACCATGGTCTCTACCCCAGTATCCATCACTTAGTCCACAGAAAGTCTCATTACTGGTTAAGTAGTGAAAAGGTGCAGTCTGTAAACCACATTCTAAAGTCTCTTCATTGGCTGGTGCACCTCCAAACCCTGGAGTAGCAGATACTTGTCTGTAGAAATAGTATGCCATTCTCGGATCCTTAGTGGAACCATGACCTACAGCCATTGTATTCATTAACCAGTTAGACATATAAGATCCTCCACCTGTAGCGGTGTAAGATGATCTATACGATGGGTGTCTTGTGTCTGGTTGTACCTCGTTAGAACCCCATTGAAATTGAAAATCATCTGCTTCAGTCTTAATATAATCTGTTATAGCATTGAATGCACTGGCGTTTCCAGTAGTATAATGGATTTTCTTTTTGATTGAGTTTGCAGCTTTTATCCATTTAGCAGTGTCTCCGCTATAAAAGAAATCTACAGATGGTTTTGGACCTCCAGCATTAAAGTTAGTAATGGCACTGTCTAACAATTCTAATGCAGCAGCATATACAGTGTCCCCATTGTCTGCGTTTGGAGACAGGTTGTCTGCTCCTAAAAGTGCTTCACTGTAGGGTACATTTCCGAAATGGTCTACCAGTGTAACTAAGGTATACGCTTTTAAAACCTGGCCCATTCCTTTGTGTGTAGTTAAACCAGATTCGTCAGCAAGAATATTCATTAGACGAATATCTTCCATCATTCCTTGGTACGCATTTGTCCATACTCCGTCAAACGAAGACGGCGCATAAACTTGTGCATAATTTCTGCCAGATAATTGGTTGATTCTTGTTAATGCAGCACTTCTACTTCCCATAGTATTTACCCAGAAAGCAAAATCTACCTGGACACTATTAATGAAAAATGTAGCATCTGCCTGAGCAGGGCTAAGTGCGTTTGGGTTATCTACCAGCTCTAGTTCCATTGTCTCACATGAAGTGAATGAAACCAAACCAATCATAATAACGGCTATTATTTTGTTTATTTTCATGATATATATTTTTTATTTATTAGAACGTCAATTTAAGACTCACACCATATCTCTTGGCACTTGGACCATTGAGGTAGTCAAAACCTCTACCATTACCAACACCCGTTCCAGCAATGTTTGGATCAAAGTTTGCCCCTTCTGGAGTATTGTAAGCGTCATACCAAAGGTTAAATCCTGAAGCAGTTAAGTCAATACTTCCAAAAGGAGTTTTGTCTAATAAGCTTTTAGGTAATTTGTAAGTCAAAGAAACCTCTGCCAATCTCCATACAGATGCATCGTAAACTAACATTTCATCCGGTCCGTAAAGTACGTTAGAAAAATAGTATGTTGAGTTGTTGATCTGAACAGTGTTTGGTGTTCCGTCTGCCTGTACCCCAGGTAAAATAAACGAATTTGCTCTTTCTGCCGTCTCTTTTAATACCCCTCTACCAAGTAAAGTTGCTACTGAGTAAGTGAATATATCTCCCCCACGCACATGGTTTACTAAGAAGCTCATTGAGAAGTTTTTGTATGCAACTGTGTTACTGATGTTCATCATCCAATCTGGATTTGCATCACCAATAATGTTAATTCCATTGTCTTCTACATAACTACCTTGAGAATTTACTAAGAAGTTTCCATTGTCATCTCTAGCTATTGCAGAGCCTACAATTGTACCTAAGTTTTCACCTACTCTGGCCAAATTTCCTCTATCCGAGAAACCACCGAATATAATTTCTTCTGTATCTTGGCCTAAGTCAACGACTACAGCTTCGTTAGTGGTCCAGTTTACAAATGTATTCCAGGTTAGTCCGTTTGGATTGTCAAACCAGTCCATTCCTAAATCAATCTCAATACCTTTATTCTCAATTTCACCAATGTTGGTCTGTGTTTGAGTATATCCTGTAGAAGGATCTAATGGTCTTGAAATAATCAAGTCTTTTGTGGTTTTGTTATAAAGGGATATATCTGCAGATAATTTGTTATTGAAAAATCTACCTTCAAGACCGAATTCTAATTCTCCAATTAATTCTGGCTTTAGGTTCGGGTTTCCTAACTGAGACCCCGATGTATTAGAGATCACCATATTACCCCCTTGGTCTTGAAAACTTTGCGTATTTAAACTCAAAACAGATGCAATTGGATATTGGTTTGGGAAGTTGGCAGAAGTACCGTAACCCGCTCTAACTTTTAAGTAATTTACCATATCTGATTTTAAACCATCAAATATTGCTGTTGGAATAATAGAGACACTGGCAGATGGATACGTAATAGAGTTATTTTCTGTGGCTAAGTTAGATACCCAGTCTTTTCTTGCTGCTACGGTTAGGTAAGCCATACTCTTATAATCTAAAGCTGCCTGACCGTAAAGACCAATAATGTTTCTCTTTTCAAAGTATTGGATCTCATCTTGTAGCTCAAAGTTAAAGTGTCTTAATACACCAAATACTTGTTGTCCTGTAGAAGCAACACCATTTCTGTCATAAGTATCCGATCTGGAAGTTGCTCCCAAAGTGAATGTAAGACCCATGTCGTCATTTAGTCTGTAATCTCCATTAATAGCCAAGTTATGGTCAAAAATAGTTTTAACGTTATTCCATGTGTCATAAACTCCATTTTGGTTAGATACAGAACCTGTCTTACCACCTTTGTTAGAGTAATTCACATTGTTTTCGTTATATACATCAATACCATAACGATAAGAAGCGTTTAAATTATCACTAATCTCATAGTTAAGAGATGCTCCACCAAATACCCTGTTTACTTTCTGGATCGTTGCTGCATTCGCTACGGTCCATAATGGATTTTGAATTGAGTTGTTCTGTCTGTAATAGATTGACTCACCTGTTACTGGATTTTGAAATGGCTCTCCCATTAAATCTACTGATCTAGGTGTATAGAAAATATTGGCAAAAATTGATGCACCATCACCACTTACATTTGATCCGTAACCTGCAGCAACTGGAGGAGATCTAAATTTAGTACCTGTGTAGTTAAGCGTTCCATTTACTGAGAATTTATTGCTCAATTTAGCGTTACCACCAAAACTCAAAGTGTTTCTAGATAATTTGTTTCCGGGTGTAAATCCTTCGTCAGTTAAATTACCATAGTTTACGTTGTAAGAAACTGATCCGTCAGAACTAGCTCCTCTTATGTTTAGGTTGTGGTTGGTTACCTGTCCTTTGTTGAAGAAATCTTCTACTGACGTGTAAGGTTTCCATTCTTTTATTGCATCAGACGCAATACCTAATGCATCTAAAACAGCAGGAATACCTGTTGTAGCAGAAGCGGTGGTGTAAGGGTGTCTTAAGAAACCAGGAGTTCCTGAAGTGGTACCGTTTATAGCAGATTGGTTTTCCCATCCGTCTACGCCTTCTTGTCTAAAAGAAGGACCCCAGTTAGAGAAAAACCATCCGAAGTTTTGGTCAAAACCTCCACCGTAATCATTTTGATATTCTGGCATAGAAGCCATCTCGTTCACAAATACTGAGGAGTTTACAGTAATTTCTGTTTTTCTTGGTCCACCTGCACCAGCTTTACCAGCTTTGGTTGTGATGAGGATTACTCCATTTCTACCCTGTGTACCGTATAGTGTAGAAGCAGCAAGTCCCTTTAATACACTTACGCTTTCAATATTGTTAGGATCAATATCTACGAAACGAGAGGAACCGTTGTTACCATCTACGAAGTTTCCTTGGTTGTTGGTTTCTGTAGAGAAAGGAATTCCATCTACAATAAACAATGGTTGGTTTCCTTGAGAAAAAGAGTTCATACCACGGATCATAATAGAAGTTCCTGAACCTGATAAACCTGACTGGTTGGTGATGTTTACCCCAGAAGCTTTACCAGCAAGCACCCTACCTATGTCTCCGTCTGCTCGTGACTCCAATTGAGATTGGTCTACTTCAGATACCGCATACCCTAAGGCTTTTTTCTCACGCTTTATACCTAGAGAAGTTACAATTACTTCATCTAGTTGCTGAGAGTCAGTGTCTAGGGTTACATTAATCGTATTTGAAGCTCCTACTACAACTGTTTTTGCTACGTAGCCAATAAAGCTGAAGGAAAGGGTTTCTCCTTCATTTGCAAAGATGGTGTAGTTTCCATCAAAATCTGTGGAAACACCATTCGTTGTACCTTGGACAATTACAGTAGCACCTGGGAGAGGAATTCCATCTCCGTCAGAAACTGTACCTGAAATTGTCTTTTCTTGTGCGAACAGAAGCTGCACAGCGAACACTAAGGCTAGTGTTAAAATTCCATTTAGTTTTGTTTTCATTGTTAGTTAATTTGAATTATCAAATGCTAAAATCTTAATTTAATGTTAACTAAACAAATTATTCGTGGTTAATTTTCATTAAATCGTAATATTTTAATAAATACATTAATAATCATAGGGTAAACTGCTTTTTTCTTTGATTCATACTCACTTATTGAATATTTCTTATGTTGTTAATATTTTCACAAAAAAACCTGCTGTTAGGCAAGGCTTTATTTTAAAATAAAAGTATCGTTTTTATTCTTTTTCTAGGGTGGTGAATACGGCTTTGAGAGTCTCTATGTCATTTCCTTTCATTTTCAACAATTCTTTTGCTTCGCTCTTATTTTTAAATAATTTTTTTAAACTTCTTTTAGAGGTGTTAAGATATTTAGGGGTTTCTCCTTCTTTGGATAAATAAAACACCTGACTGTCTACAAATCTTGGAGGAAAAGATCTTTCTAGGGAGGTTCTTGCAGGTTGTTGCTTCATGAACACCTTTGTTTGGTTTAAGTAAACATTGTATTTGTCTCCTTCGAATACTGTTTGTAAGTAGCCAATTTCTGGATTTCCACTTGATTTGTTTATGAAAGGCAATAATTTGTAAGTTACTCCCTCTAACTCACAAAATATGCCTTTTGTTTTTAAGAGAATCTGTTCAGAAGCATACTGGTATGGTGTGATGGCCATCTCTAGTTCATCTGAATAAGCGTTGTGTCTTATGTAGATTTGTTTTCCTTCTTCGAATCTTCCTCCGAAATACACTTTGGCTAGTTTGAATTCTTCCACAAAATATGGGGTTCCTTTAATGTCTTTAGCAGTGAGCATTTTTTTTGGTCTACTGGTAAGGTTGTTGAAAAAGTTAATCGCATCTGAATCTGTTTGTCCCCAAGCAAGACCTTGAGATGCCGGACCAGTTGTTGTGCCGTTTAAAGATTGTGCGTTTATGCCTAAGCTACTTGTTAAAAGTATGATGATTAGGTAGTTTAATTGATTTATTTTCATCTTATTTTTTTTGGAGTTTAAAATTACTTTATTTTATTGAATTTGATATTTTATTTTAATTATTAATCTTAAGTGCATCAGCCGAAGGCCAAAAAAAATCATCACCTTATTATATATACTATTAATTTTTTATAGGTTTTTTTGAAAAATGATAAATCATTGATTTTGAGAAAAAAAATGAAATTTTTTTAAAGCGTCATTTGATTATCAATAATTAATTCCTACATTTGCCAGCCCTTAAAAAGGGGTAATAGTTATTTATATACATTATATATGCCAACAATTTCACAATTAGTACGAACAGGAAGAGCCACAATTACTAAGAAGAGTAAATCGGCTGCTTTGGAATCGTGTCCTCAAAGAAGAGGGGTATGTACGCGTGTTTACACCACTACACCTAAAAAACCAAACTCTGCAATGCGTAAAGTAGCAAGGGTTAGGCTTACAAATGGTAAAGAGGTGAACGCATACATTCCTGGAGAGGGTCACAATTTACAAGAGCACTCGATAGTATTAGTAAGAGGCGGAAGGGTAAAAGATTTGCCAGGAGTTAGGTATCACATTGTAAGGGGCGCCTTAGACACCGCTGGTGTTGCAGGAAGAACTCAACGTAGATCTAAATACGGAGCAAAAAGACCTAAGAAAGCGTAAGACAGTTTAAAGAGAAATCATGAGAAAAAAACAGGCCAAAAAAAGACCTTTATTACCGGATCCTAAATTTAATGATCAGTTGGTCACTCGCTTTGTCAATATGATGATGTGGGATGGTAAGAAATCTATAGCCTTTAAAGTATTTTACGACGCCATTGCCATTGTAGAAGAAAAAAAGACAGATGAAGAAAAAACTGCACTAGAAGTGTGGAAAGACGCCCTATCTAATGTAATGCCTCACGTAGAGGTGCGCTCTAGAAGAGTAGGGGGAGCTACTTTCCAAATTCCAATGCAAATACGTCCAGACCGTAAAATTTCAACGGCTATTAAATGGATGCTAAGCTATGCGCTTAAAAGAAACGAAAAATCTATGGCTCAGAAATTGGCTTCAGAAATTTTAGCTGCTGCCAAAGAAGAAGGTGCTGCCGTTAAAAAACGGGTAGATACTCATAAGATGGCAGAAGCCAATAAAGCATTCTCTCACTTTAGATTCTAATCATAGCCATGTCAAGAGACCTTAGATATACAAGAAATATTGGAATTGCCGCGCACATTGATGCTGGCAAAACCACCACTACAGAGCGTATTTTATTTTACACTGGAGTGAGTCATAAGATTGGTGAAGTACACGATGGTGCCGCCACAATGGATTGGATGGAGCAAGAGCAAGAGCGTGGTATTACTATCACTTCTGCTGCCACTACTTGTTCATGGGACTTCCCCACTGCAAATGGTGAGAAATTACCAGAAACACTTCCTTACCACTTTAACATTATTGACACTCCTGGTCACGTAGATTTTACAGTAGAGGTAAACCGTTCTTTACGTGTGTTAGACGGATTGGTGTTTTTGTTTTCAGCAGTAGATGGTGTAGAGCCTCAATCTGAAACCAACTGGCGTTTGGCAGATAATTACAAGGTGCCACGTATTGGTTTTGTGAACAAAATGGACAGACAAGGATCTAATTTCCTAATGGTTTGTAAGCAAGTGCGCGAGATGTTAAAATCTAACGCGGTACCTATTGTATTGCCTATTGGTGATGAAGCAGACTTTAGAGGGGTTGTTGATCTTGTAACTAATAAAGCCATTATCTGGAATGAGGATGATTTGGGTGCTACTTTTCAAGAAGTGCCTATTCCTGCAGATATGGTGGCAGAAGTAAAACAATACAGAGCAGAGCTTATAGAAGCAGTAGCTGAATACGATGAAACTTTAATGGAGAAATTCTTTGAAGATGAAGATTCAATTACTGTGATAGAAGTGAATGCAGCATTGAGAGCAGCAGTAATGGACATGAGTATCATTCCAATGATCTGTGGCTCATCTTTCAAAAATAAAGGCGTACAGTTTCTATTAGATGCCGTATGTAAATACTTACCATCTCCAATGGACAAAGAAGGTATAGTAGGAATTAATCCAAATACTGACAAACCAGAAACTAGAAAACCAGATGTTAAAGAGCCTTTTGCTGCCTTGGCATTTAAAATTGCAACGGATCCTTTTGTAGGACGTTTGGCATTCTTTAGGGCTTATTCTGGTCGTTTAGACGCAGGTTCTTATGTTTTAAACAACCGTTCAGGAAACAAAGAGCGTATCTCTAGAATTTACCAAATGCACGCCAACAAACAAAACGCTATTGATTTTATTGAGGCGGGTGATATTGGAGCGGCTGTAGGTTTTAAAGATATTAAAACGGGTGACACATTAACTGCGGAGAAGTTTCCTATTGTTCTTGAGAGCATGGACTTCCCCGATCCAGTAATTGGTATTGCGGTAGAGCCAAAAACAAAAGCCGATATAGATAAGTTAGGAATGGCTTTGCATAAATTAGCTGAAGAAGATCCAACTTTCCAAGTAAAGACAGATGAGGCCTCTGGCCAGACTATTATTTCTGGAATGGGAGAGTTACACTTAGATATTATTTGTGACCGTCTAAAAAGAGAATTTAAAGTAGAAGTGAATCAAGGACAACCTCAGGTAGAGTATAAAGAAGCTTTTACAGCCTCTGCAGACCACAGAGAGGTGTATAAGAAGCAGTCTGGTGGTCGTGGTAAATTTGCAGATATTGTATTTACTATTGAACCAGCCACTGAAGCTAAATCTGGACTTGAGTTTGTGAACGTAATTAAAGGAGGTAACGTTCCTAAGGAATATATTCCATCTATAGAGAAAGGATTTAGAGAAGCTATGAAGAACGGTCCTTTGGCTGGTTTTGAAATGGATTCTATGAAAGTGACTATTAGAGATGGTTCTTTTCACCCTGTAGATTCAGACGCTCTTTCTTTTGAATTGGCCGCTAAAATGGGTTACAAAGCAGCAGCAAAAGCAGCCCGTGCAGTAATCCTTGAGCCAATCATGAAATTAGAAGCCCTTACTCCAGAAGAAAACATGGGTGACATTGTAGGAGATCTTAACAGGCGTAGAGGTCAGGTGACCAATATGGATGATAGAGCCGGCGCTAAAGTAATTAAAGCTTTAGTACCTCTTTCAGAAATGTTTGGATATGTAACTGCGCTTAGAACTATGTCTTCTGGTAGAGCCACTTCTACAATGGAATTTGACCACTATGAAGAGACGCCTTCTAATATTTCAGAAGAAGTGATTAAAAAAGCTAAAGGTATAACTGCATAATTAAGTACGATGAGCCAAAAAATTAGAATTAAACTTAAATCATATGATTTTAACTTGGTAGATAAGTCTGCAGAGAAAATCGTAAAGACGGTAAAGTCTACAGGTGCAGTAGTAACTGGTCCTATTCCTTTGCCAACACATAAGAAGATATTCACAGTATTGCGTAGCCCGCACGTGAACAAGAAATCTAGAGAGCAATTTCAATTGAGCTCATACAAAAGATTACTTGACATTTACTCTTCTTCTTCAAAAACCATTGACGCACTCATGAAATTAGAGTTGCCCTCTGGAGTAGAAGTTGAAATAAAGGTGTGATCTTAGGCCTTGCGGCCTAATGCCATTGAGCAGCTAGCTGCTCATTACTTGTCCCGAGCTTTGTGCAAGGGAAAAACGGAAAAAAAATAATCAGGGTTGAATTATTTTTTGACCCTGTTTTTTT
>Ga0075119_1001092_pt1 | contig 13509 bp, 8 predicted proteins | sample AntAceMetag02UK9_FD_69791 | JGI IMG/M metagenome (GOLD analysis project Ga0075119, IMG submission 69791) | Saline lake microbial communities from Ace Lake, Antarctica - Antarctic Ace Lake Metagenome 02UK9 | ecosystem: Environmental > Aquatic > Non-marine Saline and Alkaline > Saline | place... | reverse complement strand
TCTTGTTTCAAAGTGGCCTGTCCATTTAAAGAAGACCTATCAATTGCCTCAATTGGAATTGGGAAAAATTCATGTTTGCCTTTAGTAAAGTTACGCCCTTTAAGATATGTTCTTAGTTGGCCTTCACTAGCAATGTATTTTGTTAATACCTCTGAAGCAATTCCCCAGCGAGTAAGATCAAAATATCTATGACCTTCTAAAGCGAATTCCAATCTTGCTTCAAATCTAACTGCTTTTCTGGCCACTGTTGGGTCACTCCAAGAATCAGTATAAAGCGCAATATTATAATTAGCAGCTGGCTCATCTAGAACAGTAAAGCTATTTCTTTCTGCGCCTTGCAATGCTTTTTTGACATAGTCATTTGTGTTAGTAGCCCTCTCTCTTATTGTATTTACTAGTTGTCTAGCTCTTTCTAGATTTCCTAGTTCTACTTCTGCTTCTGCCAACCAAAGATAGATCATATCTAATCTCATTATTCTATAGTTATTAGCAGATAGGTTCCCCCATCCTCCTTGACCAAATGCCTCTGGTTCTGCAACGTGCTTCATAGAATAAAACGGTCCAGCATAGGTAAGGTCTCTAACAAAGTCTGTTTGATAAATTTTAAAACCTTTGTACAAAATACCTGGTCTTCCTACAGAGTGATCTATTCTTGGATCTAGTGTTCCGTTATAAACAGATAACTTAGTAGTAGGATCTACTGCTGATGGCACATTTGAATTGTTAAATGTGTCTAACATTGGCAGGCCATTTTCAGTTTTGAATGCATTTACCAAGTTTTGAGAAGCCTGATAAAAACCACAACATCCCCATGGATCAATATATGGGTGAGCCAGACCAATACCTCTATTAGAAACATCTCCTGAAGCACTGCTTATAGCGTATTGTACTTCAAATATAGACTCTGAATTATTTCTAGTACTCACTTTAAAGTTATCTTCAAATTTAGCAGTTAAAGAAAAAGGACCATTGTTAATGATATCGTCTAAAATAGTTTTTGCTTCTGCTAATTTTGATGTGTTGGCAGTTCCATTAGCATCCCATCCTTGGTACATTTTTGCTTTTGCTAAAAATGCTTTAGCAGCCCAGCTTGTTGGTCTTCCAACTTCTGACTGTGTTGCTGGCAGCACAGATGCAGCAGCAAGAAAGTCTGCTTCAATTAATGGCCAAATATCCCTGTCATTTGGAACTTTTGTGCTTTCTAAATCATTTAATTCAAACACATCGTCTCCAACGTAAGTGGGCATTCTCCACATTTTTTTTGCTTCAAAATGGAATAAACCACGTAGAAAACGTGCTTCTGCAATAATTTGTTTTTTATTAGCTTCGCTAATTTTCTCTACTTTTTCTAATGTTTTAATTACATTATTAGTAGCCATCACTCCTTTGTATAGTCCTCTCCACTTGTCGCGGATATGAACATTAAAAGATTGGAAATCATAGGATTCAATAAAGGATTGCTCTGGCTGGTCTCCAGCATCTGTTCCTTTTAAGGCGTCATCAGAGGCAATATTAAAAACCCAGTTATGAATGTCATTGTGCCAGGTTTGTCCTGTAAGACCACCACCTGGAACCATATTATAGGCACCGATTAGTAGACTTTGAACCCCTTCTTCACTTGCAACATCTTGTTCACTAAATTGCCCCAAAGGCTGTCTGTTCAAGAAATCATCACTACAGGCAATAAGCACCGCTATGAAACTGAACATCAATAAAGTTATAGAAGTTATTTTTTTCATCGTTATATTGATTTAATTAATTTTTGATTTATTTTAAAGTAATATTTAAACCTACGTTAAAGGTTTTTGCAACTGGTTGTCCCCCACCATCATATCCTAATGTTAAGTTTCTATTAGAGTCACCTGTGTTACCAAGTTGTACTTCAGGGTTTAATCCAGAATATTTAGTAAATGTCACTAAATTCTGTCCTTGAACATATACTTGGGCATTTGCTAAACCAAACATATTAAGTATAGCTGAAGGAACATTGTAGGTTAGTTGAATGTTTTTGATTCTAAAAAAGCTTCCATCTTCAATTAAATAAGTAGATGGTCTACTACTTACAGCGTCATTTGCATCCATTATTGGAGTACTTGCATTTGGATTTGCTGCTACCCATGTGCTAGGAGCTGATTGTGGATTTGTAGGCTGCCATGCATCAAACAATGCTCTTGTAGATCTATTTCCTTGGAAGGTGTTAAAGTCTGCAAAATATCTCACATAGTTAAATACATCATTTCCTTGAGATCCATTTCCAAATACATTTAATGCAAAGTCTTTGTAGCTCATATTAAGGTTAATTCCATAAGTGAAATCTGGGTGTGGAGTACCAATGATAGTTCTGTCATCATCATTGATCACACCATCATTATTTATGTCTGCTACTTTAAATTTTCCAGGTGCATTATAGTCTCCATAAGGAGCCCAAGCGTCTGCTTCTGCTTGCGTTTGAAATATACCTAAATTTTGAAACCCATAAAAAGAGGCAATTGGAGACCCAGCTTCTGTTATAGAAAGAGCAGGAATTCTTCTGCTTTGTCCAAAAATTCTAGTACTTTCTCCTTCTAAGGTATCTACATTGTTTTTGTAAACAGATATGTTTCCTCCAATATCATATGAGAAATCTCCTTTAGTGTCTCCATAGCTTAATGCTAAGTCAAAACCTTTGTTAGTCATTTGACCCACGTTAAATGCTGGCTCATTAGCTTGCCCAGCGGTATAAGTTACTGGAACATTAATTAACATGTCTGATGTAACTTGGCTAAAAACATCTAAAGTTACACTAGCCTTATTATCTAGCATTACTAAGTCTATACCAAAGTTATTAGAAGTAGTAGTTTCCCATTTTGCTTTTGGATTACCAAATGATTGTGTGGCAAAACCAATTGTAGGAGTTCCAGCAGAACCGTCTATAGGGTATCCACCAGTAACAATATTAGATTGATAAGTAGTATAGGCATTGTAATCACCAATTTCTTGGTTTCCAGTTTTACCCCAACCGTATCTTACCTTTAAGTTATCTATCCAACTTACATTTTTCATGAATTTTTCATCAGAAACTCTCCATCCTAAACTAGCTGCTGGGAATACAGCACTTCTAGATGCTAGTTGGAAACGTGAGGAAGCGTCGTTTCTCAAGGTAACCTGAGCAAGGTATTTTCCATCATAGTTGTAGTTAAATTGACCAAATTGAGACCAAAGCGTATAATCTCTATTTACGCCTCCATAATTGCTTGCAGTGGTTGCATCTCCAAGATCTAAGAAACTTAATATGTTTGAAGTTTCAAAAGCAAATCTTTGTCTTCCTGCTCCAAAACTTTCTTGATACAATTGAATAGATTCTGTTCCTAAGTACGCCTTGAAATTGTGTACTTCATTTAAACTTTTAGAATAAGTTAAAGTGTTGGTCCATGTCCATTGGTAATCGTAGGTTTCTCTTGCACTAGAACTATTGATAAAGTTTCCCTCTACGTATTCAGGTTGTGGTCTACCTAAATCTCTAGTCCTACTCACTCTTGTATCTATACCTGCACTCGTTCTTATGTTTAGATTTGGAATAATTTCATAATCAGCAAATACATTACCTAATAGGCGCAGTCCATATGTTCTGTCATCTTTATTTCTTTCCATAGTAGCGTATGGATTGAAGTTGTTTCCTAAGTTGGCACCTCTACTTCCAGCATAGTTTCCTGCTATGTCATAAATAGGTAGTAATGGGTGGTGTTTGTACGAACCAGAAAGAGCACTCTGTTCACTGTCATTATCTAGGACTCCTTTTCTATTGTCAAAAGAGGCGGTGAAATTTTCTCCAATAGACAGTTTTTTATTTAGAGCCTTAAATTCTGTATTGGCTCTTAATGAAATTCTGTCATAACTGAAAAACTTCATAATACTCTCTTGAGAAAAATATCCTAAGCTAAATGCATAATTAGCCATGTCCGTAGCACCTGAAGCAGCAATATTATGGCTAATAATAGGTGCAGTCTGAGTTACTTCATTCCACCAGTTGGTGTCTGCAGATCTTGTAATGGCATATATATTACCTTCTCTTAAAGAATATAAATCCGGATTTACTCCAGCATCTCCTTCAGAACCTCTACTTGGAAAAACATAATCAGGAATAGTCACTTGCCCAGTTGGACCAAAAGTATACTGCCCGTGTGATGGAGTTTTTCCAGCATATAAATCTGCTAAATAAAGATAGCTACCTAATTCAGTGGCATTAAGAGCTTCTGCGCCTTTGGCGGCAGTTTGTGTTCCATAAAAAGTATTATAAGTGATAGAAGGCTTTCCTAACTTACCTTTTTTAGTAGTGATAATAATCACTCCATTTGCTGCCCTTGAACCATATATGGAAGCTGCAGATGCATCTTTTAATATCTGTAATGATTCAATATCGTTTGGGTTTAGGTTTGATTGTTGTTGAGAAGGTACCCCATCAATAATATACAATGGGTCATTATTTCCCAATGTTCCAAATCCCCTTATACGTACAGTGGCTTCTCCTCCAGGTCTTGCATCATTTACGACACTTACTCCTGCAGCTCTACCTTGTAATTGTTGTGCAAAGGTGGTTGCTGGTACAGAGAGTAATTCATCTGTGTCTACTACAGTCACAGCTCCTGTTAAATCCTTCTTTACCTGCGTACCGTATCCTGTAACAATTACCTCGTCTAATTTGTTTGCATCTTCTTCTAAGGATACGTCTATGACCGTTTGTCCATTTATAGAGACAGATAAAGATTTATATCCAATATAACTGAATACCAATGTTTTGTTGGATCCAGCATCAATAAAATAATTACCATCAAAATCTGTTTGTGTACCGTTAGTAGTACCTTTTACCAAAACGTTTGCTCCTGGTAAGGGGCCGTTTTTGTCAGATACATTACCTGTTATTGTTTGTGCACTTGTAAGGCTTGCAAATAGCAATGCAAACACAAAAACAATTTTTGTGAATAACAATTTTTTCATAAAGTTAAATTTTAGTTTGGTTTGGTTTTAGTTTAAAAAGTAAAAATGAATCTATATTTTTAGCAGATTCATAAACAAATGCTAATATAAGTAAAAATTATGCAATTCATAATTTTTTGTTAATTTAATACTTTAGCTAAAAATCGTTAAAAGTTTAATGGCAGTCGTTTTTGGTTTAAATGCCTTTTATTATTGATAAACTCCTATTAGATGTGTTCTTACCTCTACTGATTTGTCTACACTTTTAACGTTAATTTTCATATTCTTAGATTTAGATACCGGCATGTGACAGCTAATGCAATCATTAAATTTTTCTCCACCCAACATGGGGTGTAGTTTTTTTGGTTCTGCATGACATCCTATACATTTGGAATTGAAGTACCCACTATTACCTCTCTGATTCTTGTGAGGATCATGACAAGTGGTGCAACTCATCGACGGACTTTTATTGTAACAGGCACTGCTTTTTAAAAGTCCGTATTGATTTCCATGGACATCTAATTCTGACTCAGGTTTTCCGCTGTAGTAGTTTTTAGTATAATTTTCCAAAGTATCTCCAACTACATAAGAAAATGGATTTCCTTTTATTTGATTAGACCTGAGTCCTGCATGGCATTGTGCGCAAACATCAATTTTTGACTGGCGGTCTAGGTCTTTTATTTTTACAATAGGGTCTGTGGTAAATTGCTCTGTGGTTCCCAGCCTATAATCTACATGTTCTTTAGATGGTCCGTGGCAACTTTCGCAATCTATGCCGTACATAAAGGATTCTTTATTGTACACATTTGAATTTCCTTTTAAATCTTTGTTTTTAGCAAAGGTAACATGGCATTTTATACAGTTGTCCTTCACTTCTCTCTTAAACGGATAGTTTGGATAGCCAGGACTATTTGTCACTACTTTCTCTGTATTAAAATAGGAGGCCTGCATTTGGTATAGCGAATCTCCTTCAAAGTTTAAATAAGATTGTCCTTTAGTGTTAGAGCCAATGATAATATCTATTTTAGTTCTATCTGTTATTTCTCCAAATTCATTTATAGTTAGTTGGTAATAGCCATCGTCTTCCATCTCTAACTTGATTTTTCCTCCTGCCAATTGAAATGAGTTATTGTGACTCTTAATAATACCCTCTAAATCTTTTTTACTCGCTAGTTTTGAAGACTTGAAATGTGGTGTTTCTATATGCGCCTCATAAATGTCTTGGTGGCAGGTGTAGCAGGATTGAGAACCCGCAAATTGTTTGCCGTTGTAATGAGTAGGGTATTCTTTGTCTAAAACGTGGTCCTTAATAGTGACATTGTTAAAATAGAAATGAAAGCCAAGGAAGAATATAATTAAAGAAATTATAAAAATAATTAGGCCGTATTTTTTAATCATGCGTCAAGTCTATTTTATCTTTATTCAAAATAAATTACAATTTCATAATTTGCTCTAAAAAGATATAAAAAATTAAAACTACTAGTTCTATTTTTCAAATGATTTTTTTAAAACACATCACATGGCTTTAATTACATAGGTGACCACTCCCCAAATAAGGAGCGTATTTTCCTCATTAACAGCTATGGGTTTATAACGCGTATTTGCAGGCATGAGATACAATACTCCGGCCGAGATTTTAAGTCTTTTCACTGTGAATTCTCCGTCTATAAAACAAACGGCAATTTTCCCGTCTTTAGGCTCTAGGCTCCTGTCTATGACCAGTAAATCTCCGTCATCTAGTCCTGCGCCCATCATAGATTCTCCGCTGACCCTAGCGTAGAAGGTAGCCTCTTTATTGCGTACCAGATTTTCATCTAGACTAATGCGGATTTCTTTAAAATCGTCTGCTGGCGATGGAAATCCCGCAGAGATTCCTCCTTCTATAATGGGTTGTTTTAAACCTGGAACTTCTGGAGTATAGAAGGTTAAGCCGGCTACTTCTTTGGTTTTTTTAAGTCTCATCCCTTTATTTTTATGACATCTCTTAGGTCTGTGGTATAGCGTTTGCTCAGGTACTGCTGCTTCATTTTCCAGGTGCGATTTAGGTCTTGGTTGGCAATTTTAAGGCCATTTCCATATTTTTTATTCATTTTATCTATGACCGCCATCAGTGCGTCGTGCTTGGGCTGTTCTCTCTTAAATAGATCTAATTGTTTGCCGTTTATAGGCACCAAGCCGCTCACTAGAACCCCTGCTTTTTTATAGGCCACTCCAGGCTCATACAAGGCCCTAATTCCCTTAATAGCTTCTTGGCTTAGCACTATGCTAGAGTCTGTGGGGTAGGCCAAAGGAATGGCCAATTGTCTATATACCCTTGGCACTTTAGGGTCAAAGGGATTGTTGCGTAAAAAAACAATTAAAATATTGGCGGCACTTTTCTGGACCCTTAGTTTTTGAGCGCAGTGGTTGGCAAAGGTGGCAATGCGCTCTTCTAGGTCTGAGAGCTCCGTGAGGCTGTTTTCAAAACTTCTAGTGGTAGCAATGCCTTTTTTACTTTTATTTCCTTCTTCTAGTGCCAGGGTTGGAATGCCTTTAAGGTCTTGTTGCAGGCGCAGCCCCACTACGGACATTTGTTTGCGCACCCAGTCTTCTGGCAGCTGTGTAAAGTCATAGGCTGTATTTATCTCTAAGGCCCTTAGTTTTTTAGCATGCCTGTAACCAATGCCCCAAACGTCTTCTATCTGGGTCCATTTAAGGGCTTTTGTAATACTATCTTGGTCTTTTATAAGGTATACCCCACCAGTTCTTTCTTTAAATTTTTTAGAAATTTTATTGGCTACCTTGGCTAGGGCTTTGGTGGGAGCTATGCCTATACTCACGGGAATTCCGGTCCATTTTTCTACCTTTTGCTGCATTTCTTTGCCGTAGGCTTCCAAGTCTATGTGGTCAAAGCCCTTGAGCTGTAAAAAGGCCTCATCTATGCTGTAGATTTCTATTTCTGGGGTGAATTGGCTTAGGATCTGCATGACACGCGCACTCATGTCTCCATACAGCGGGTAATTAGAAGAAAACACTTCTATACCTTTTGCCTTACAAAAAGCCTCATATTTAAAGGCAGGTGCTCCCATAGGCAAACCTAAGGCCTTGGCTTCATTACTGCGCGCAATAAAGCAGCCGTCATTATTAGACAGCACCGCTATGGGCCTTCCTTGGAGCGAAGGGTTAAAAACCCGCTCACAAGAGGCATAAAAATTATTACAATCTACCAGTGCAAACACTTAGTAAAATTAAATGCTTTGCAGCAAATTTTAAGTGCGTTTTAGAGGAAGTTATGAAGAAAATGCAGGGAAGCCCGTAATGTCTGCTCCAGTAATGAGTAGGTGAATATCATGGGTACCTTCATAGGTGATTACAGACTCTAAATTCATCATATGGCGCATAATAGAATACTCTCCAGTAATACCCATACCACCCAATACTTGGCGTGCTTCTCTGGCAATTTTAATAGCCATGTCTACATTGTTTCTCTTGGCCATAGAAATTTGTGCTGTGGTGGCTTTTCCTTGGTTTTTGAGTTGTCCTAGGCGGAAAGCCAATAGCTGGGCCTTGGTAATTTCTGTAAGCATTTCTGCTAATTTCTTCTGTTGTAATTGGGTAGCAGCAATAGGCTTTCCAAATTGAATGCGCTCTTTTGCATATCTAAGGGCCGTGTCATAGCAGTCCATGGCAGCACCTATGGCTCCCCAGGCAATGCCGTAACGGGCAGAATCTAAGCAGCCCAATGGCGCTCCCAAGCCGTCTTTATTGGGCAGTATATTTTCTTTTGGAATTTTTACATCACTAAAAATAAGTTCGCCTGTGGCCGATGCTCTTAAGCTCCATTTGTTGTGTGTCTCTGGCGTGGTAAAACCTTCCATTCCCCGCTCTACTATTACGCCTTTAATACGGCCTGCCTCATTCTTGGCCCATACTACTGCTATGTCTGCAAAGGGTGCGTTGGAAATCCACATTTTGGCACCGTTTAAAAGGTAGTGGTCTCCCATGTCTTTTATATTTGTAGTCATACCGCTGGGGTTAGAACCGTGGTCTGGCTCTGTAAGTCCAAAACAGCCCATGAGCTCTCCAGAGGCTAATTTTGGCAAGTATTTTATACGCTGCTCCTCATTTCCATAAGCGTAAATAGGATACATCACCAGTGAAGATTGTACAGAGGCGGTAGAACGTACTCCAGAATCTCCCCTTTCTATTTCTTGCATGATAAGACCGTAGCTAATTTGGTCCAGTCCTGCGCCGCCATATTGCTCTGGAATATAAGGGCCAAAGGCACCAATTTCTGCCAAACCACTAATAATTTCTGTTGGAAAAGTAGCGTCTTGGGCGTGCTTTTCAATAATGGGACTCACGGATCTTTTTACCCAAGCCCTTGCAGCGTCACGCACCAAAAGGTGCTCTGGGCTCAATAAATCATCTAAGTTGTAGTAATCTGGGGCTTCAAATAAATCTGGTCTCATAGCTTTTTTATAGGGGGCTTTGTCTTTTACAACTAGCACATACATTCTAGGGTCTAAATTAGTTAAAGAAACATAACAATACAAGGATGAAAAGTTACATTTTCAAATAAAAATCTTTTACCAGTGCTTTGTATTCTGGAGTGTATTGATGTCTGGTGGTTTCAATGACAAGCAAGCTCTGGCGGCAGGGCGCTTTTTCAAAGCCAAAAGCCATATAAGTGCGTTTTATTTCTGCAGTAGCATGGCCCTGAACGCGCATGATCTGCTGCGGAAAAAACCCAACGGCTGCGGCAAGCTTTATAAATTCAGCCTCTTCCTTAAAGGGCAGTACCAATGCAAACACCCCTTTTTCTGAAAGGAGCGCAGCGCTTGCTTTTAGCAGCAGCGGGAAAGGCAGCGCGCTGCTTTCCCTTGCTGCCGCCCGCTCCAGTTCATTCTTTAAATTGTCTTCACTGTAAAAAGGAGGGTTAGACACAATGAGGTCATAGGCCATATCTGCTGCCTCTTCTAAGAGTTCTTTTACATCTGCATGGTAGCAAAAGAGCCTGTCTGCCCAAGGAGAATTTTCAAAATTAACCACACACTGCTCATAGGCCATGTCTATGACTTCTATTCCGTCTATGGTTTCTGCATGAGTGCGTTGTGCCAACATAAGGGCAATGAGCCCAGTGCCAGCACCCATGTCTAAAATGCTATTTGGGAGGTGGTCTATAGGCACCCAAGCCCCAAGTAAAACACCATCGGTACCAATTTTCATGGCACAGTGGTCCTGGGCTACAGTAAATTCTTTAAATGTAAAAGGCTTAGACATACTACAAAAGTAGGGCTTAAAAAGTATTTACAAACCATCTAAATACAGTGCTACCAAACCGTCAGGAGTGCTTACCTCTATAATTTTTTGCGCCCGGTCTACCTTGGTAATAATCTGGTCTGTAATGGGAATGAGAAGGTCTTTGTCCCCTTTTTTAGCTAGAAATAAGGCTTGGCTTACGGAGTCATTCACTCCAGTAATTTTCCCAATATCTCCGTGAACAGCATCTAGGAGTGTAAATCCAATGACCTCATGGTAGTAAAATTTGTCTCCACTAAGTTTTGGCAAAAAGCTTAAAGGCAGGTAGAGTTCAGACCCCATAATCTTGTCTGCTGCGGCTTCATCTGCTACCGCTTCAAATCTAACTCTAAGTAGGCTGGATTTATGTAATGAACTTTGCTCAATAAAAAAAGGAACCAGGCTATCTCTCATAGAGATAAACACTGATTCCATATTTTCGTATAGTTCGGGCTCATCTGCGTCTAGCTTTATGAGCACCTCTCCTTTAAAACTGTATTTTGAAACGATTTTGCCTAAGTAGAAACAATCTTCCTTACGCATATCCTTTATAAATTAAGCTTCTTTTGTTTCTTCTGTAGCGCCATCAGTAGCAGCTGCTTCTTCAGCAACCACTTCTTCAGCAACCACTTCTTCAGCAACCTCTGCAACTACCTCTTCTGTAGCAGCCATTTCAGCAGCAGCAGCGGCTTCCGTAGCGGCAACTTCTGCAGCAGCAGCAGCGCTAGCTTCTAAAGCTTGTGCGTCAGAAACACGCTTTTCATTTACAGCTTTTTCAGCAATTAAAGCTTTAGCTTTTTCTGCTTCTTGGTCTTTGGTAAGGCCAGAAACTTTAGCAGCAACAGCAGCATCTTTTTCTAATACCCAAGCATTGAATTTTTCTTCTGCTTGCTCAATAGTTAAAGCTCCTTTTCTAACGCCTCCTAATAAGTGGTGTTTTATAAGGGCTCCTTTGTAAGATAATAAACGTTTGGCAGTGTCTGAAGGCTGTGCTCCATTGTTTAACCATTTAACAGCACCGTCTACATTTAAGTCTATGGTAGCTGGGTTGGTATTAGGATTGTAAACTCCTAATTTCTCTAAAAATTTACCATCTCTTTTAGCGCGTGCATCTGCTGCAACGATCCAATAAAATGGTTTTCCTTTTTTACCGTGTCTTTGTAATCTAATTTTTACTGGCATATCACATTAATTTGTAGGGTGCCCGACCCTTGGTTATTAATTCTTTTTAGTTTTCTCATTTAAGAGGGTGCAAATATAGCCTTTTTTTGTGATTCACAATAGTTTAGACTCTATTTTTTGGAATTGACAATGGCCTTTCCATTGCCAAACTTATGTGGCAACTAAATTAGGGTTAATAACTTCTTAAAACCCTCTTTTTCTATACGGCTGCTTTTGGTTATTTTTACCATTCCACAATCTGTACAGACCCAAAGAAAAACTGCCAAGATGTATTTAATATTTGACACCGAAACCACTGGTTTACCCAAGAGATGGAATGCCCCTGTAACAGATACAGACAACTGGCCGCGCTGTATTCAGATTGCTTGGCAGCTGCATGACGCTATGGGAAACTTGTTGGAGCACCAAGATTATTTGGTAGCTCCAGATGGTTTTGATGTACCTTATGAGGCAGAGCAAATTCACGGTATTTCTACTGCTTTGGCACAGAAAGAAGGACTGCCTTTAATGCAGGTATTAGAGCGTTTTCAGGCAGCAATGGCTAAGGCTCATTTTGTGGTGGGCCAGAATGTAGGCTTTGACCTCAATATTATGGGGGCAGAGTTTCACAGGGCTGGGATAGAAAATGTGCTGGCTCAAAAACCCGTTTTAGACACTTGTACAGAAGCAACAGCTAGTATGTGCCAAATAGCAGGGGGTAGGGGCGGTAAGTTTAAATTGCCTACGCTTACAGAACTACATGCATACTTATTTGGGGCGCCTTTTTCTGAGGCCCATAATGCTACGGCAGATGTAGAGGCCACCACTAGATGTTTTTTAGAATTACTGCGCTTAAAGCATTATCCGCTAGAAAAATTGGGAGCTCCGGCCCATTATTACCAAGATTTTAATGCCGCTAACCCGGAGGCTATAGAAGGGATTGGTTTGGTACATGTAAATTTGAAAAAGGCATCGGCCAAGCTGCAAGCAGCGCAGGCTAAACCATTAGAAGACGCGCCCACCAAAGCAGATATTAAGGAGAATTTAGAGCTGTTAGAAGCTGCGCCTTTTGTGCACCTGCACAACCACTCTCAGTTTTCTGTATTGCAGTCCACCATGAGTGTGAAAGATTTGGTGGCCCAAGCAGCCAAGCACCACATGCCTGCGGTAGCCATTACGGACCACGCCAACCTCATGGGGGCTTTTCACTTTGTTAAAGAGGTGAAGGCGCACAATGTTAAAATTAAAGAGACCCACGCAGCAGCATCGGCCGCAGGCACCCCTTTAGAAGGCAAAGAAATGACGCCTATTATTGGCTGTGAATTTTTTGTTTGTGAGGACCATAAGAATAAAAGTGTGAAAGACTACGGGTACCAAATGGTATTCTTAGCTAAAAATAAAAAGGGCTATCACAATTTAGCCAAGCTTTCTTCCATTGCCTATACGCAAGGGTTTTACTATGTGCCTAGGATAGACAGGACTTTGGTAGAGCAATATAAAGAAGACATCATTGTGCTTTCTGGGAATCTCTACGGTGAGGTGGCAGCCAAAATTTTAAACTTGGGAGAGCAGCAGGCAGAAGACGCTTTGCTGTGGTGGAAAGAAACCTTTGGACGCGATTTTTACCTAGAGATCATGCGCCATGGGCAAGAAGATGAAGACCGCGTAAACCAAGTCCTTATTCCTATGGCTAAAAAACATAGGGTTTCTTTAGTGGCTACCAACAACACTTATTACGGCGCCAAGCAAGACGCCAATGCCCATGATATTTTACTCTGTGTAAAAGAGGGTGAAAAGCAAGCCACCCCCATTGGAAAGGGCAGGGGATACCGCTATGGTTTGCCCAACCAAGAGTATTATTTTAAGAGTGCCCAGGCCATGAAAGAATTGTTTTCAGACCTGCCAGAGGCCATTGAAAACACCTATAAAATTGCTTGTGAAATTGAGTCTTTTGAATTGGCTAGAGAGGTATTGCTGCCTGCATTTGAAATTCCAGAGGCATTTAATGTGGCCCAAGATTTAGAGGATAAGGGGAAAAGAGGAGAGAATGCTTATTTAAGGCATCTGGCTTATTTGGGAGCTAAAAAACGCTATCCTGAGATGACCCCAGAAATT
>Ga0075119_1001087_pt1 | contig 13571 bp, 24 predicted proteins | sample AntAceMetag02UK9_FD_69791 | JGI IMG/M metagenome (GOLD analysis project Ga0075119, IMG submission 69791) | Saline lake microbial communities from Ace Lake, Antarctica - Antarctic Ace Lake Metagenome 02UK9 | ecosystem: Environmental > Aquatic > Non-marine Saline and Alkaline > Saline | place... | reverse complement strand
AAGAGACATCGTATCACTTTAGCGGGAGGATATGCCCCTAGTGGTATTGATTCTCCTAAAGAGATTTCCCCTGGTGTATTTGAAGTAAAAGAAGATTGGGATCTAGAGGCCGGTATTGGTTACTCTTATCGCTTGACTCGCACTTTCAACGCTGGAATTAACTTGTATACTAACAAGAGTGGATTCCTACACTTGGGAGTAGACTTTTAAATGAAAATTAATAAAGATAAAGTTATAGCAATGACTAAAGTGATCGCCGTTACCTTGGGGATAATTTTAGTGGGAGTTACTCTTTTAATAACTATGGTACAAGCATTAGGAGGTAAATTAATATGACCAACGAAGAGGTCTATAAAAAGTTCCTATACTATAGTGGTAAGAAGTATGATGGGTTCATGGGACGTTGTTACAGACCTAAAGATGCAAGCTACAAGAATTACGGAGAAAGAGGCATAAGAGTTTGTAGCGAGTGGATTAAGAGTATAGACTCTTTCAGGGATTGGTTAAAAAGTCAGTTATCTGAAATGAAAGTGACTACCGCTCAATTTATATCTAACTCAAGAAATTATCAGCTAGATAGATCAAACACTGATGGACATTATACGCCAGAAAACTGTCGCATAGTTAGTTCTCAAAAGAATTCAAGAAACAAAAGGACTTCGGTTCTCAACAAAATAGAGTCCGCCGAAGGCGAGATTATAGATTTAATGAAAGGAAAATGATATGAAAAAACTAAGTATAATGGCATTATTAGTCCTATTAACAGCTTGCGGGGATTTAGAGACTGTGAGGTTAACTGCAGAAGATGGATCTGATGGGACTCAAGGAACCAGTTGTAGTGTGGAGGGTAACACCCTGACTTGTGGTAATGATACCTTCGATCTAGATGATTTAAAAGGGGACAGTGGAAATCAAGGTCCGGCTGGAAATAACGGCAATGATGGAGTTGATGGCTCCGACGCGGTTATTCTCACTATCGTAGACATGCCTGTAGCCGGAGCATGTTACGCAGTAGCCCCTGGATTGTTTGCTGAAAACGAAGGTAACACTAAAGCGGATCTTTACAACAATGACCAGTGCGATCACGGCCCTACTCCTAATAAAGTGTTGTGTGACAACTTACACTCAGATGATGACGATAATGGTGCAGGAGAAATCTGTGCAGTAGATAACTATATCTTCATTGTAGAGGGTGGTTATAGTGCCATGCAAATGTACGTCCTAGACTTTAACTAGAATACATTAAATAATTAGATGCGCCTCTGAGAGAACTTTTCTTCCAGGGGCGTTTTTTATTGTAAAAACACTTGCAAAAATGACTAAATAGTGGTAATATATAAACATGAGTAAGAAACTATTACTATTAACATTTCAGCCAGGGTCTTATATTAAGATACCCTCCTTACAGGATCTCTCTAACGGGGGCTTTATCCGAATAATAAATGACGATATACACGGCCTAGGTACTTTAGCCGAGCCAATGTCGAAGTTGCACTTTTCACCCCCATTTAAACCTACACAGACCCCCCGCGCTGATTTATGTAGATTCTCTTCTAGCATTGGTATCTTCTCTAACTTGCTGGGTAAGACTTGGAAAATAGTTAGTATCAGTGGGGATTATGGAACTGGCAAAATCAAACGACTATCCGTAGAAGTGGGGGGGACTGTAGAGCACATCTCCCCAGTACTCTTAAATGAACTAGAGAGGGTGGGGTGGGACTTCGAGCACGGAACAGGGTTGACCTTCTTCGCAGATGAGTCTGATCTATGTGAAGAAGCAGCTATTGCTTTAGCCAAATTACCCGAAGAAGTGATACAAGAAGAAAAAGTAGACGAGAGATCCCCACAAGAGATCATAGGGGACTTCGAAACCTCTTTGAATCCTAAAAAGAAAGAGTTTACCTACGAAGGGACTTGCCAACATGAGTTCCCTGCCAAGAAGATTTTTAACTTATACATATGTTTAAAATGCCAAAAAGAATATCAATATGACCCAAGACCCTCAAAGGAGGAATCATGAACCCAGGAATTAATAAATTAATAGAAGAACTAGATGTTGTAGGGATAACTATTGTGTACGCACCCATTGCTCAAGTTTTGTATATTGGAGACGGGCACAGTTACCCTCTAAACTCTTTTAAAGTAAAATCAGACACTTACGTGTATACCTTTTTAGAGAACATGCTGAATATGATTAGAGGAGATAGTACCAGTGCTAATTAGTAAGAAAACCCACTGCTATCATTGCAAAGACGGAGCTATGGAGAGATCCAATTTACTCTGTAAGTATAGTGATAAGATTCGTTGGGTGCAATATAAATGCACTACTTGCGGCTCTAGCTCTAAACTACACCTTAAAGGCTTTCGGGCTGGATTGGTGGAGATGTACCCAAGCTTTATTAAAAATAATAAAAAAGGATAATAATATGACATTAATTAAACTGACACAACACCACGATAAAACAGCCTACTTCCCGGTAGAGGGTATTGCTATTTTAGAGGATAACTACCAAGACTCTGATTCTGCAATGGTTATTTATAACGGAAGATCCTTTGGCGTACTGGAATCAGTCGAAGAGATCTTGCAGATTATGCGCAATCATGGTAGAATATTAACTGTGATGGGAGGGGTTAAATGAGGAAAACTCACTTCAGATTAAGGGAATTCAGACAATACAAGGTGGGGTCAAACTCCGTGGCGGGTATAAAGTATTTAAAGGAAGAGCAGTTAGTGGAGATAACTAAAGAGGACGGAATGTTAATTAACTTGGACATCAAGCCCGGGGATACGGCAACCCTAGATTCCCCTATAGCAGAGATCTCCGTAGACCCAACGTACTATTTATCTCCCGAAATTTGCCTTTCCGTAGCTAAACGGGGGAAGTCTCCTGTAAGTTATGAGTTATTTAAAAAACATTGTCATGATAAGGCCTTCTATTTAAACATAGAAGAGATTTTCAAGATACTAAAAAAGAGAGGGGACTTGTGACCTATGAGTGTATAAACGGTTGGAATAAGAAGTCCTTTTTAGACTACGTAAATGAGAACTTCAAAGAGAAGAGTATGCTTAAGGGTGAGAGTAAAGGTTGCGCGTATCGTGGAACTGAGGGCAATAAGTGCTCAGTGGGTATTTTTATCCCCGACTCTGAGTATAGTTCTAGTTTAGAGAACACTTCTGTAGACGCCCTCCCTCGTCACTTCCAAAAATTCTACCCCCTACCCATAGAAGGTATGCTGGACCTACAAATCGTCCACGATAATGGCGACCCAGAATATACCTTTGATGATATGATTAGATTTATAGAGGATAATGTAAAATGAGCAAAGATAACTACAACGTAACTAAATTAGGGTAATTGGAAAGTTGGATGTATGAGAAGATTGATATTGTTGAACCTGTTTAATGTAACGGATGTTTTATCCACTTTAATATTCTTGAGCTTAGGATTGTCCGAGGGCAATCCTCTGATGGACTTCCTCATTGATATAGACCCTAAACTGTTCGTAGGAGTGAAGGTAGCGGTAATGTTAGGGGTCAGCGTTAGTTTATACCTTAGAGGTAGCTTTAAGACTCTAGACTTTTGTATAGCAGCTATGGCAGCAGTGACTATATGGAATCTATTTAATACTTTGATGTTTTTAACTGGAGGATATTTAGTATGAGAAATAAAACTATAATCACAATCAATATCGTAGCTATGGCCTTGGGCATGATAGCCGTAAGCCTGGAGACTGGCAGGTTGATGCCTTCTATTATCCTTGCCTTGAATGGCTTGGTTGCTGGATATCACCTACATAAGTACTTGTTAGAGGGTAAGGGTGGGAATGACCAGTAAGGGGTGCTCTCAGTGCGGTAAGGGTAATAAAAAAGGCCAATGGAGCAGGGGAGGGGGGTCCGCGCCATTGGCCTTAAGACGGTCCTAAGGTGAACAGTCTAAGCGATTAAAACTAAGCAGTTTGGTTTATATCGCCAAGGGTAAAGTCGATGAAAATGAATTCCATGCCTTGTACCGGGAGGATTTCAACACTTACGTTAGCAGTGTTGCCCGTTACAGTGACAGTGAAAGTATCCTCGCGGAAACCTTCTGGAGCACCTTCACTTGAAGTAATGATTTGAATATCTGGTTGATTAAGCTCACGAAGCTTGTTTCTCAAGATGGACTTGATACTTTGAGCAATACCGTTAGAAACTTTCTTACCGATGAAGATGTCTTCAGCAGTTTGTCTAAGAGTCTTTGAAACGTATTGAACGGCTTCTATAACTGATCCACGGTTGTACACGAAAGAGGCGTCTGTTCCGTAAGTAGTGTTATCCACAACTACTCTGAAGCCAGATCCGGCTTTCTCGATAACTGTTACTCCACCGTCAATCAATGACTCGGTGTCTGTACCTGTGTTGATCGTGCCTGTATCAGCCAAAGTGTCTTCATCTAGGATGTGACCTACTTTAGTAGCTTTAACTAGCTTATGAGTCAAAGGTTCACCGATTTCGGTTCCTAGTCTCATCCCAGCTACGAGTGAAGCGGTAACGTGGGGCTTGCCCACTTTGATCGTTCCAATAGAGTTTAAAAAGGCTACGTCTTGTACAACCAATTGCATGCTAGCATCGGCTATTTCAGAAGCTTTAGTGTTAGCAGCGGCTAAAGTAGCTACTTGAACACCTACAACGGCTTGAGATTCCTTACGGTTCTTGATACTTGCTCTTAGAGCCAAGTTAGCACTTACAGCTGCAACGACTGAGTCGATGTCAAAAGTACTTGCGATGTCCGTGAAAGTGTCTCCACCTGCATCTGAAGAGATACATGGTACAATCACTTGAATGTCTTCTTGAAGAGCTTCTTCAAGACCATTGCTGAAAGTTGTGTTAGTTGAGATTCCTTGTACTCCGCCTGCTAGTTGGAAAGTAGCAAAGTCAATGAAGTCAGCTTTAGGGCCGATTTCAGTAGCTTCTACTCTAGTAGAGGTGTTAATGAGGGCAATGATCTCTGCTTGAAGAGCTTTCACGGGCTTAGCAGTCTTTACGTCGATTGCAGAAGTAATATCCATGATACTAGCATCGTCGTTAGCGAACTTAGAGGTGATTACAGCTGCGAAACCAGCTAATGCGTTAATAGCATCTACTAGTTCTTTAATTGTTTTACCGCCTAGAGCTATACTCAAGTCTACAGAACCGTCAGTTTGATCTCCAGCGAGAGTCACTGTCATGGTCATTGCAGCGCGAGTTGCACCTGCTACAGCTAAAACTGCAGTAGTAGCGTCACCGGTGTATTCTACGGTAAGAAGAGTCTCAGCGAGGTTTTCGCCTAGAACTTCAGTAGTCCCACCTAGTTCGATGATAGAGATGATAGCCTGCTCAGCAGTAGTACCGACCTCTGTCTTAATTGAAAACTTGTTACCATCTACTCCGAAGGCCTTATCTTTAACTGTGATAGAGTCTACTGAGTTTTGAGTGATGTTTATTTGAGCTTGGGTAGAAGCGTTTGTTTTATACACAAGAATCTTACCTGCTCCGCCAACACCTGGAGTGTTAGAAGGGCGAAGAGCTGCTACTGCACAGTCAACCAATGGGCCTGCGCCGAAAAGGGCTGCCATCGACTGTAGTTGAGATGCGTTGAATTCCAAGACGCCTGAAGTAGAGCCTGGGGCTCCCTTAGATGATTCCCCTACTAAAAGTAGAGTTCCCGTGGTAGCGTTGGTACCGCCGGTGTTATCGACTCTAAATTTAGAGTATGCACCTGGAATGTTAATTGATTGACCCCCGAATTGTTTTTTAATAGACATTTATTGTTTCTCCTAGTATTGCTTTAAAGTGCTTTCGAACACTTCTGGGCTTTCTTCCTGCTTTAGACCTTTTTTAGTGAAAAAGGCTTTTATTTCCTCTTTTTTATGAATCTTAATTTTACCGCTTTTAACCGCTTTGTAGAAAAATGCGTCGAAGCTTAAAGTGTCTTTAACGACCTTTTTAGCTGCTTTTTTCTTCTTAGGGGCCTTTTTTTTCATTGTTAAATTATACTTAATTTATTCGGTAGGCGTGGAGTCTACGTTGATTTGGTCGATAAGATCCATCTGATCTGCGTTCCAAGAGTCTTGTACTATGCCTGTAATAGTAAGAAATCTAGTAAATACTCTATCGGCATTGTAAGAAGTGTCCCGGGTGAAGTCTGATCCAGATATAACCAGGTTGTCAAAGCACCTGGAGATCAGATCTGCTTTCCTAGATAATAGGATATTCTTCAATAAAATGTATAAGTATTTGGCCATGAGCGGGTTTTCCGCGTGAACTCCTATAACCACACTGACTTGCATGATTACGGATTTAACAGTTTGGACCTTATCTGTTAAGAAAGACTTGATTAAGCCTGGCCCAGTTAGGTCTACGGTGGCGTTCTTAGTGATGAAGAAGAACTTATTGCCGTCTACATTGGATATACCGGCTTGTATTTGATGCTCGGTACCTGCAGCGTCTTCAAATAGGTAGTTTTTAGCAAGTAAAGAGAGGTCGGGGGTATCATCGCAAGTAAGCTTTCCCGAGGCAGAAGAGTAGGTAAGTGGTTGAATTGATGGGATTTTTACTAAAGAAGCGAGCTCGGTAGCGTCTAATGGGATACAAACTTCTTCTTCATGGTCTTCCATGTACTGTTTGTTCTCGGTATCGTTGCCTAATTGAATGGAATAGCAAGGTATACGTGAAGTAGCGTCGTGCATGGAGTGGACTACTGCGACGGTATCCTTGTTGGCTCCAGTTAGTGACTCCTTAATGCGAGTGATTTCAGCTGCTCCGTACTTTCGTACCGCGTAGTTAGAGAGTAATTCTCCGAACACTTCGTCTAATATCTCAGGTTTGGCTTTGATATTCTCTAATCCATCTCTAATGACGGATTCTATAATTAAATCAGGAATTTGCATTGGCATGGTAAATTATACCGACTTATTTCTTTTCAGTCACATACCAATCAGGGAAATTAGTAGATTTTACCCTATAAGATACCCCGGCGTGAGACATGTTGTAGTGCCTCGCAGCTTCAACCATGCTCTCAAACTTACCGTCCGGAGTGTGGCAGTATCCAGCCCAAAAGTGACTATTACTACCTTTGATGCCGCTAGAGTCGGGCACTTCGTAGCCTTCTTGACGTCCAGTGGGTCTGGAGGTTCTTTCTAAGAACTCATCTACTAGTTTTATTATTTGGGGATCATCCGTGATCATAGTATTACCAGTATACTACATTAAGGGGGTGAAATCAAGGTTTAAAGTAAATTGGTTACAAAAGATTCTTAATAATATTCTCTAATTCATCTTGAATTTGTTTTTCCATCTTATCAAAAATCCCGTAACCTTTAAATCCGGGATGTTGCCAACCACTGCTAGACTCTGAAATCATCCTGTACGTCATATAAACACTAGAAACAGACCCTTTATCGCTCACATGTTGGTACTTAACCATATTATTCAAATTGGGGCTATCCATGTCACTCCCTAGCGTAGCTACCTTGCCACTGAGGGGGTTTCCGTCTAAATCATTGAATATCTTAGTGAAGGGCTGCTCTTCTCCTGATCGGTTCATAACCTTTTGCTTCTTGAGCATACCGGCTAATCCGCCTGCACCTGCAGAGATCTCTTTAGAAAACGGTTTATGTGAGAATGGTACCGCTGCATACTTCTTACCATCTTTATTGGTTCTTACCCACTTTTCCCCTGCTCTTTTACCTACTTTTACAGTTTTATCAGAACTAAGTAATTGAGATTTCATATCATAAGCCGGAAATCCATCTTCGAACTTGTTAGCCATTAGGCCATCTAGGGATATAATCCAGCTACCTTTACCCATTTTCTGGATATTAAGCCCTTTTAAATAGTCTTGACGGTTCTTAGGGTCCATTTGACGTGATTGGATCTGAGCTACCATAGAGGCATAAGCTGCTTGAGCTAAGTTATCTACGGCTTGATGTAGTTCGGCTTCTACTCTAGGTATGATGTTTTCTAGGGATTTCCCTAACTCAGCCGCCATTATTTCGATGTCAAATTCCATTACTTAAATTTTACCATACCATTACGAAAAAAGGCTTGACTGTAGGGGCTAATAGTAGTATAATGGGGGTATATGTCAGACAATACAAATGGTTTAGAGCGTTATTTAAGGGATATTGACGCTAATGCACTCCTTAATAAGGAGCAAGAGGTAGTAACTCTAACACAAATAGAAGCTATTCGCATGAACTGTGTACTGGACTGTGCCTCCTATGAGGTATATCGCAAAGAGTTGGCTACCTTCTCAGTCTCTAAGCGTGGAAGTGAGAGCCTACAGGCTTTATCTCACTCTTTATCTGAAGAAAATAAAACAGCTACTGAAGAGCTACTAGATTCACACGAGGTGGGAGCTAGCTTGCTCAATCCAGTGACTCAACGTTTCCGTAAGCTGGGTGAAAAAGTCTATAAAAATCAACGACTTAAGGTTAGACTACTTAAAAGCACTGGTCTGACCATGCGCAAACTCAAGAAATCTCCCGACCTAAACCAGAAGAAGATTCTATTCGAGATCAATCAAGCCGAGGGTCAAATAAAGAACACTTTGAAACGTCTAAGACATAACTCACTACCCGATCTCCTAGCTTTGTACCACATCATTCGAAAGTATGACCTGTTATCTGATCGCCATAGGGTGATTTTAGTGAAGCATAACCTACGCTTAGTAGTTTCCCGAGCCCGTAAGTTCCTTGGTCGAGGCCTAGAGATGGAAGACTTGATTCAAGAGGGTAACACCGGACTGATCAAAGCCATTGAGAAGCACGATGTGAACCGTGACATTAGAGTAAGTACTTATGCTACGTGGTGGATTGATCAAGCTATCCGTAGGGCTATTTCTAATAAGTCTAAGACTGTGAGAATTCCAACCCACATTGAATCCATGTACAACTCCATCATTAAGAAGCAAAGCGAGCTATTTATCTTACTAGACCGAGATCCTAGTGCTAAAGAGATAGCAGACGAGCTAGAATTCAAAGAAGAGACTGTGATCAAGGTATTAAACACCCCTACCAGTAAAATGAGCTTTGATGACGATGTAGCTGATGGTATGACCGTTGAGAGTGTATTGTCCGTAGACTCCTCGGGATATAACGAGTCAGTCAGCGATAGTTTCAAGAGCGTAGATTATTCATTCCTACAAAAGAAGATCCGTAGGGTTTTAAGCAAACTAGATCCCCGGACCCAGAAGATTATTAGACTTAGATACGGTATTGGGTATGAAGAGGACAGCGATGGGATGTCCTTACTGGAGGTGGGTTTGATGCTAGAAGATCCCCTAAGTAAGATGGGCGTGTCCAAAAGAGTTAAAAAGGGTTTACAAAAGATTAAAGATGAGTTATTATCAGAGTTAGAAAGCGAAGGTAAGAAGTATGAATAAAAAGAAGAAGTTAGATCTGATTAATGAGACTATGGAAAATGAAGCCTTCATGAACGTGAAGCCCAATGCTCTATTTGATGCACTTAGAAAGCTAGTAGAAAAAGTAGAAGACGCTTTAACGGGAGGGACTAAGTAATGAGAAAAGTAATATACCCCATATTGGTTCTATTGATAGCATTCACCATCTACGCTCAAACCAATTCGTTTGGTGAGAATTATTTCCGTATATACAAGGGGATCACAAATACTGTAAATGTATTCTCTGCCCCAGATGCTTCCAGCCTAATGAGTGAGAACTCCAAGGCTAGAGTTAAGAAGTACGTAGAAGACTGCACTACTCGCTACCAAGACTTAAAAGAAGAGGTTATGGGCACTAGAAAGTTTAGATATAAAGCTAATATATTCATCTCCGCCTTCCCCGAAGGAGATGTCGCAATAGGACGTTGTTTTATACGGACTAAGAATGATAAGATTAGAGCTATCTACCTCAAGCGGGGATATGTGATGAAGGCTCCTAAACTTGCCATATGTAGCCTTATGTACCATGAGCTAGGCCATTGTGACTTGAATCTCCTACACAATGATAAAGATAATATCATGAATCCAAAGCTTAAAGTTTATAAGTCCTATAAAGAGCTAGACAAGGATATGACCTCCTTCATGGAGTTGGCAGGTATGCGTACTGCAGCTGAGCATAATGCGAAGTAAGTTAGACATAGCTATGGACGTAGCTGAGTTCCACTTCGATTCCATCCTAGACGATTCTGGTAAGTCTTATTATCAGGCCCATTTACTGCAAGTACTTAATATCATACGACTAGTTACCGATGACGAAGACTTACATTGTGCTGCAGTCCTACATGATATCATAGAAGATACCAATGTAACCTATGAGATGATTAAAATAGACTTCGGACAAAGAGTTGCTGATCTCGTCAATGAGGTCACTCATGAAGGCGCTAAAGATGAGTATGGCTTCTATTTCCCTAGGCTAGAGACTAAGAATGGTATCCTGCTTAAGTTCGCAGATAGGCTATCTAACCTATCCCGCATGGAATGTTGGACTAAAGAGCGTCAGGAGCACTATTTAAAGAAATCTAAGTTTTGGAAAGATGGAAAATAACCCCTTGCATTTGGGTTTAAACCGTGTTATTATATAAATATAACAAGGAGACAAAACAATGGACAAAGCAAAAACACTTAGAAAACTAAACGCACACTCTCTCCCTAAAAGGGATAAAACCCTAGAGGAGAGTCATCATTCCTTCGCTAAGACTATTCAAGCCAAGAGAAAGAAGTATACGGGTAGAAAAAGCCCAGGCGACTTCGAGGAATTCCAAGATTATATCGAATATTTAAAAGCTATACAAGGAGTGAAGTAATGACCAATAAAGAGATGATACAGCTAGTGAAATTTGACTGGCAGCGCAGAACACTCGCAGATATGTCAGAGTCTCAGATTGATTGGCTCATATCCCAAGCTGATAAGTTGGAAGAGATCCATGAATATACCCTAAAAAATGTAAATAGCTACAAAGGTGGTTTAATTAACGTACCTTTAGCTAACATTGTAGGCATAATAGAGGGTGAAGATGAATAATCCACGTATATACATAACCTCTTATGATCCCACTAAGTGCGTCAATAACCTACCTACTAAGCTACTGGAGCCTGCATTGACTGATATTTGCAGCATCTTCTCGGCTGTAGTACAGGCTAAGGGTAAAGAGCATGGAATGGACACTATAATAGGGGTGCCAGCCTCTCCGAGCTCTCTAGCAGTGCAGTGGGTCACTGAGTGTAGGGATAACTACATGTGGGCTATGACTTACTTTTTCCACTTAGTTATATCTCAAAAAGAGACTAAATATGACATAGATGTCAGCTACTTAGACCTATCTGGAGCCGCTGCCTACTTGGGCACTAAACTGTGGGAACCAGCCACACCTTTGACTCCAGAGACTTACGTTAACACCACTGACGATGAAGATACTAAGGACGTGTTCTTGTCGAATATATTCTTTATAGGGAATTTGTTGAGTAAGAAATAGACGCTTGACCTAGCATTAAACTCAATGTTATAATGAATATATAGCATAAATCTTAACAAAGGATATAACAATGAAAATAAAAGCCGGACAATTAGAGGCATTAACCGCTGCAGTGTGTAAGGACTCCCTCAGGGTAAATCTAACATACGTACATTTCAATAAAACTTTAAATAGAATCGAGGCCACAGACGGGCATCAGGCTACTTTACTGGAAATAGATTAGTAAAACAAGCTAAGAAATCAGGAGCGGATTCAATAGTACTAGAGGTTGGTAAGCCTGGGAATGCTATAATTGCCGATATAGTTATAGATAATAAAAAATCTGAGCTTCAAGTAGTTCTCATGCCTATGAAGAAACTGTAATGGTTTAATCTTCTACGATAGTGTGGTCGTCGAAAGGACCTTGCTTAAGGACTTCTCCGGCGGCATTTCTACGTCTAACTAAGTATTCCTTAGTAAGAAGCCATTGCTCTGGGAATTTAAGGTGCTCTACTGTCTCTCCTTGAGATATTTGAGAGAACCTATTCACATGAACAGCACTGACTGCACGGTATTGAACTGCACACTCGTAGTGGATTGAGTATATAACGTTATCGGCTGGAGCTTTTCCTGCATTCCATTTAAGGTCCCCATCGTTATTGATTATAAAATGATTACCTTGTTCGTACCTAACGCCAGCTGAATCTATTACGAAATTGACTCTACATGCTGCATATTGGAGAATGTCGGTATCTGAGCCCTGGGTTCTCATTACACGCTGGTAATAGATCTCAGAGAAGTCTAATAGGGTGATTTTAGAGAAGTATTGGAGTTCTATGCCTATCTTGAAGGTAGCCATGCAGGAATTGCCCTGTACGAAGCCCTCAACGTTCTGTACGGACTCTAGGTTCTGTGATTGAAGGAAGACCTTAGTTTCTATCGGATCGACGTCTATGAAGCCGCTAGTCTCGCATAACACGCAATCACCGATCTCATGCTCTGCTCCATCTACGGATTTGACGTTAGGGCATAAGGCAGTACGATATACCTTTACATGTACCCCTTTTTGGTCCACTAAGCGATCAAACTGATCTGGATTCAGGTCTACCCTGGTAGCTGAAGGATCTGCATTAGGACGCGTCTTAGACTCTTTTACGTTCCATCCGCGTTTCTTCTTAGTATCATTATTGTGACCGTAAGCCATTATTTACCGTTGAATTTGTCTGTAGCCTCTTTGACTGCTTGTGCTGCAGTTTTCTTCTTAGGGGCTGCTTTACGTTTCTTCTCAGCTTCTTGCTTCTTAATTGCTTTATCAGAGTCGTTGCCTACCATGTTCATGGCTTCTTTTTTCTCTTCTAGTAAAGAGCCTTTGTTCTTAACTTCATCCATCAGTTTCTGGGCTGCTTCTTTCATACTAGACTCACCGTCATTGCCGTACTTCTTGAAGAACTCGTCGGATACTGCTTGAGGTACGTTCTTGATCTCTCTAATGTCTTTCATGAAGTCATTAACGTTCTCGTGCTTCTCGGCTAATTCTTTAAAGGTGTCTATGGTAGGGGCTTCTTTAGACTCTGATTCTTTCTTTTCACCGTCGGCTTTAGCATCCACAATGCGTTTGCGTGCTTCGTTTGTTAGGGCGTCTGCGTAGGCTTTCTTCTTAGGATCGTATCCAGCGGCTGCGTCTTTAGATTGAGTAATGATTTCTTCTAGCATCTGGATCTTCTGATCCTGGTTGCGGTTCTCTACGTACTTGTCTAAGGCTGCTCCCACTTTAGATACATCGAAGGTACCGTCTTTAGGTCCATCTCCACCATCTCCACCGGCTGCAGCTTTAGATGCGGGGGCTGGTTTATCTTTAGATGATACTTTTCCCGTCTTAGCTTCTTGAGGTGATTTTCCTCCAGTTACTTCTACCCATTTACCTGGAGCTACTTTACGACGTTTCTTACCATCCGCATGAGTGCGAACTTCGCCAACGCTAGCTTGTTTAGCTTTTTCTAAGGATTGCCCTAAAGTAGGGCCTTTAGCTTTAACTAGTGTTTTTTTTTTAGGGGCTTCTACTTCGACGCCTAGTATGTCTTCTATTTTAATGTTCAACATGTATGCAGCCGACTTGAAGCCGCTCACGGCTAGGTTGTAG
>Ga0075119_1001067_pt1 | contig 13726 bp, 11 predicted proteins | sample AntAceMetag02UK9_FD_69791 | JGI IMG/M metagenome (GOLD analysis project Ga0075119, IMG submission 69791) | Saline lake microbial communities from Ace Lake, Antarctica - Antarctic Ace Lake Metagenome 02UK9 | ecosystem: Environmental > Aquatic > Non-marine Saline and Alkaline > Saline | place... | reverse complement strand
TCCTTAAAGGTTAATATTGGCGACTTTGAAAACAGCTTTACCGTATTCCACAAGATCGTCACGAAATCCAGTAGCTCCAAGAGCCTGTAGTCCGACATTCTTGATGAACGCATCGCGCATCTTATTACGGCTCTCGTTTGGTGTCATCTCATACTCGTTGACATCGATTGCCATGTTGTATCGAACGTAGTCAGCAGCTTGGCGATCACGAACTAATTCTTTCGTTGAACAACGCCCAAGCTCTGCATCGTATTCTTCAATCAACTGATTGAGGCGAGCAAGCTCTTCATTAAGTTCTTCGATTTTCCAATTCATGATTCATATCTCTCTGTGTGTTTCTCTTACCTTCTAAATATAGGGTATGCACCGTATTAATGCAAGCCTTATTTATAATAAAAAACCGCCCAACCCCAAGATAGGATTAGGCGGTTGACTTAACACAGAGACTTTATTATGTACGAACTTCCAACTGTTTGAGCAAGTCTGGATCAATGTCAAAAGTCCACGCATTGGCGGCTAATGCCGTTGTCATTTCAGGCGGGACAATCAACGCGAATTCACGTCCAGTACCACACATCACACGAAGGAAATTCTCGTCTCCGACATCTGGTAGAGTAACACGAACCAGAGTACCAACTTGAGGATCATCATCTTCGTCAAGAACCTTATTAGGAAGTTCCTTAAGGATGTTTACCCATCCAAGAATTTCGCAAGCACAACGGCGCTGCTCAAGATTTTCCCAAGTCAAGGCAACCTGTGGAGTGAGAGACTCCGGGTTGGCAATCCACTCAGCCGGGATACGAACACCATGCCACGAGTAAACACTGAAACCATCGCGGTATTCAATTGCAGGACCAGTTTCACCATGCAGAAGGTTGTTCTCATCCATCTTAATGGTCATTGGTTTTTCTTGCACGACACAAACATCGTCATAGAAAGAAATCCAACCACACCGTTTTGCGAGCTCCAGAAGAGGATCGATCTTTTCAATCCCATCAAGACCAACAACCTCACGAAAGAAAGCATAGAAACCAAGGCGTCCAGCTTCATGATTGTTGTAGGACATGTCACGAAGAATTTTGTGAGGACCATCATCACACAGTTCGCTGATAATACTCACAGCGTGTTTTGGTGAATCCGCGAACAAAATATTCTTAGGAAGTGCCAACCCAGCAGACTTATATACCTCGTTAACAACGCCTTCGATTGTGTCTTTGTTGATAGGCTCAGTCGAGAGACCGATATCAATCCAACGATCACGATAAACCGGAAGCTGTGCTTCCTGTTCCGGTGTAAGGTTTTCGATTTTTTCACTCATAATATATTGTCCCTTTGTTGATTTAAGGAGTGTCGGGCAGCTTAGTCTGCTGCTCGACGGAATCCTTCAGGTGTGTACTCACGTTGGCGACGAACCTCATACTTACCAGCACCGACACCAAGAGTTTCGTGTGTATCGTGCGAACGATTGTGCACGATTTCGGTAGGAGCATCGACCTCAAAGAACAGACGATACAGATCAGCATCCTTTGTCTCTACTGGACGGAATGCCTTCACGTTGTCAATAACCATCGTATGGTCATGACCAGTTTCAGAGTGAGCAACGACATACTTGCCGTTCTCAGGCTCGAATGGCTCTACACCAGTTGGGATTTCATCGATCTTGATGATCAAAAAATCTCCCTGTGCAGCCATCTTTTCAAAAGTTTTCATATCTAAGTTTCCTTTGTCAGTTGTTAAAGTTGTACTAATGTACTTACTGCTATTTATCCACTATACACGGTATAATTTAATTAATCAACCCCTTTCTGAAGGTTTTAATTTACCCCTGAGCTTTGATTTCACCAAGTGTCTTTGGTTCAAAGTACAGGTCGATTTCGACTGGAACATTGCTTCCAAGAATTTCCACCAAGCAAATGTAACCCAACTCAGAAGACCGCGACTTCACATATCCGAAAGCCTGATACTGCTCATCTTCCATGTCTTTCTCAGTGATGTACCAGTCATATTCACCATAGAAATAGTGGATGTAAGCAACTGCATCATCTCCCATACCGTCCTGCTCATAGGTTTTCGGCATGTTTTCGATGGTCTCAGCGATTTCCTTCATCCGTTTCTTAAAGAACTCACCTTCTTCACCCCGCGAAAGACTCTTGATAACACTGAGCTGCTTTTCGTTCATGAAGTTTTCTTCAAGGTTCTTAAGTGCGTTAGACATTGATCTCTCTCTCTGTTTGTGTCTCTATAATGTGAATATAGGACACTTAGTATATTGTGTCAAGCACTTTCTCATTAAGATTTGAGAATAATTGGAAATCATAATAACACAGGGGTGGCAAAAATTCAACTGTTAAATCGCTATGCGATATTCAAGCTCTTCCGCATTGTCCACAACCTCGATAGTACCGACATCATCGCAGATCGCCCAACACACATCACCAAATCGACTAATAAACTCATCAACACGAAGAGTACCTGCCTTTTTGGCAAGGATAATAGCGACATCCTGTACTGCAACAAAATTAGCGAGCTCTGACATACGGAGTTTCCTTAGAGGGTTAGCCTACAACTTTGTAGATTTTAGAGTAAACGTCTTGACGAAGATCGACTGCTTTCAACAGTGCTTCACGTGCATCACCCGCTTCAAGATCATTGATGATCATCTGAATGAAATTCGCAAGACCTTCTTGCATGTTCTTTGGCATCTCAATGTTAAGTGCGTAGCTCATTTCATCTCTCTCTCTATCGGTTTCTTTTTACAAATTAAACATACTATTGTTCTGATAATAACACAAGCACTTTTTTTCGTTATAAATACAAGATAGAGGTAAGGAATATATGGCACAAACAAACGAAATCATATATCGAGATATCGATAACAAATTCACCAAGCATCCGGTGACCAAGAAACTTCAGGCATTGACCAACAATGATGCTGTGAAGAGAGCTGTGCGTAACATCGTCTTGACAGACAAAATGGAGCGTCCATACCATCCTGAGCTTGGTTCTAATATTAGAAAACGCTTATTTGAGAATATGGATGAGATCACTGAGTTTGCTATCAAAAAGGACATCGAAGAGTGTCTTTCCAACTATGAACCTAGAGCTGAGCTGATAGACGTGATCGTAAACGCCTCTCCTGATGATAATGGTATCAACATGAACATAGTTTTTAGGGTCACAAATCAGGCCGATCCTGTACAGATTAACCTTATATTAGACCGGGTAAGATAAAAATGGCAAATAACGCAATTATAGTTTCAGATATTGGTTTTGATGGGTTGAGAGACAGTCTGAAGGGATTCCTTTCTTCTCAGTCTGAATTCACGGATTACGATTTTGACTCTTCAACCATGTCGGTTCTCATTGATCTTCTTGCATACAACACGTACCACAACTCATTTTATCTGAATATGGGTCTTAGTGAATCGTTTCTTGATTCAGCTCAGCTTAGAAATAATGTTGTGTCAAGAGCTAAAATGCTTAACTACACTCCAAGGTCTGCCCGTGGTGCTTCAGCAACACTAAATGTAGTAGTCACACCAGATGATACACCATCATCAGTGGTTATCCCAGCAAATACTGCATGGACATCTACAATTGATTCAGTTAACTACACATTCGTTACAACGGAAGCTCATGCGCTTTCAAAACTATCAAATGGTACATGGTCATCAAACACAGTCACGATCACAGAAGGTGACCCGTACACACATCGATTTACAGTATCTACCACAAATCCTGTACGCTATGTCATCCCTAACCAAAAGGTGGACACGTCTTCAATCTCTGTACTGGTTCAAGATTCCACATCGAACACGGCACTATCTACATACACAGAAGCTTCGAACCTGTCAACGGTAACTGGAAGTTCTAAGGTATTTTTCTTACAAGAAAATGAGGATAGTGAATATGAACTGCTCTTTGGTGATAATGTCATTGGTAGGCGGCTGTCAGATGGAAATATCGTCATCACCAAATACAGACAGTGCAACGGATCACTTACAAATGGTGCCAACACATTCAGTTCACCCGGAACGATTGCTGGATATTCCACATTTTCTGTTACCACAGCAACTCCTGCTAATGGTGGTGATGAGCAAGAAAGTGTCTCATCGATCAGACAGAATGCACCACAATCATTCTCAGCACAGAACAGAGCCATTACCGAAAACGATTATGCGGTTCTTGTCAAAAACAACTTTGGTGATATCCAATCTGTTAGTGTTTGGGGTGGGCAGGAAAATAATCCACCAGTTTATGGCAAAGTCTATGTATCTGTGAAACCCACATCAGGAACCCTGATTTCAACAGATCGAAAAAATGCTATTCAGGACTTCCTCAATGCTAGATCGTCTCTGGCAATCGATGCAGTTGTTCAGGATGCAGTTTACCTTTATGTGATACCATCAATCAGCGTTTGGTACGATCCAAATCTAACAAACACACCTGCTGGAACACTTGCAACCAAAATTGCTTCACAATTGATCGAGTTTGAGAGAAGTAGATTGGGAGAGTTTGGTAATGATTTCTATCATTCTCAACTGGTGACAAGCATTTCGAGTTTGGACAATGCGTTTATCAGTACACAAGTCGGTGTCGGGATGGAAAAACGGTTCCTTCCATCAACGAATACAAGTACGACATACACCATAAAATACTTCAATGGTATTTCTGAACCATCCAGCTCTGGTCATATCACACATGATGGACCACATGCTGTTAGTAGCAGCAAGTTTAGCTATGAAGGTACGTCTTTAGCTCAATTTGATGATGATGGTGAGGGTGTTTTGAGGGTTTATCGAAGTCTAGAAAACTCATTCACGTATCTCAATCGTTCAATTGGGACAATCGACTATGAGAATGGTATTATCACAATCAACAGTTTCAATGCTGAAAGCTATGCTGGTGATTATCTATCGGTAACAGCAACACCATCATCGAAGGATATTGTTGGTCTCAGGGACCAAATTCTTCTTATTGGTGGGTCTGAAATCAAAGTATACAACAACAACACTAAGGCTCTTGAATCTAGAATTTCTTCTGTTGGTACCTCTGGTCTTTCGACTGTTACCAATGAATCCGGTATCAACAGTATTGTGATCTAATGTCTCAGAACGAAAGTTGGATTTCATCACAAATTGCAGACCTTTTCCCTGCTCAGTATCGAGAGGATGGAGAAACTTTAGTACAGTTCTTTAAGAGCTATTATGAGTGGATGGAGCTTGTAAAAGTTGAAGTTGCTGAGAACACAGGTGGGTTCGAGAAAAATGAGGTGCTTACAGCAAACACGTCTGGAGCTTCTCTACGGTTCGTATCGTTTGCTAACACAAACTCATCGAATACTACCGGAACAGTGTACGCTTCCTTGCTATCTTCTCAGATCAGTCTCAAAGAGGGTGAACTTCTTACAGGTGCGTCTAATCAGGGAACTGCAATCACTGGCAAGATTTCATTCAACCCATTAGCTGGTTCTACCAACTTCACCAACATAACAGATGTTGACGATACATTTGATAGGTTCATTCAATACTTCAAGAAAGAAGTAATGGCTCAATTTCCTACCAGTATTCAGAGTGATAAGAGGCTACTTACCAAGAGAATTAAAGACCTTTACTATGCAAAAGGCACACAAGAAGCACATAAACTGCTTTTCAGAATTCTATACAATGAAGAGATTCAAGTATACTACCCCGGAGACTTCATCCTCAGAGCTAGTGATGGTCGCTGGGTTCAGGACACATCTGTGCGTGTTGGCGATCCTTCAACTGGTGATATTCAAAGTCTTGTAGGTCGTATCATAACTGGTGTGGACTCTGGTGCAACTGCTAGAGTTGATCGTATCACCAACACATATCAGTCTGGTATTTTTGTCAGAGAACTATTCATCTCCAATGAGACTGGAACGTTTTCCGATAATGAGACAATCAGAAACTCTGATAGCAGTGTTATTGCTACAATCATCGGTAACATCGGCCCAGCCTTTGGAGCTGTAGTTCAAAATGGTGGTGTTTTCCATCAACGTGGGGACACGGTTACTATCACTGGTGATTCTGGTGGTGTTGGGGCAACAGCTTCGGTATCAAAAACATCTGGGACAAGTGCTGTTGGCTGGACAATCAATAGTGGTGGTACTGGATATAGACTGAGCAGCAACGTTGCTGTATTTGGTGGCACTGGCCTAAACGCTATGTTCCAAATCACAGAGATTTCTAATACGGAAATCATTCAGCTTGATACCGACACCATTTTATCGATGCAAAATGTGCACATCAATGAAAATTCGAACACAGCCTTTGCGTCTCTTTCTGCAAACTCATCAGCACTAAGCGCCAACCTAGCCACTGCTAACGTAAATTCCACCATTGGTAGTTCTTTGAGACTCGCCAATACAACGGTAGGTGCTATTAGTGGTATTTCTGTGCTCAATTATGGGTATGGGTACGATGGGGGTCTACCAACATCGAATGTGGCAGATAACCCAGTATACAACACAAGGATTCCCAATGGTTCTGGTGGGTTTAAGGGCTTTGATGCTTCCATCCTTGCACTTTACGCTCCCGGAGCTATTGCAGAAGTATCTTCGATAACACGTGGTTCTGGATATATCAGAAATGATAACGTGGTTCTAGTTAACACTTCTAGATCAGGTACAGAAAATGCTTCTGGTTCTCCTATCGTTCAGGGTGTGAATGAGTATCCGGGAAGATACAATGACACGAAGGGTTGGTTGTCATGGGATAATGTTCTTCAGGATAACAAATATTATCAAGAGTATTCATACGTAATTCGTTCTGGGCAATATCTAGACAAATACAAGAAGCTTGTAGAGGATATTGCTCATCCTGCTGGCACAAGAATGTTTGCGGATGTCGGTATAGATATCACAATAACAGAGCTTCAGATTGGTACATATACAGGTGGTAGTGTTCAGAGAAAGATTGCATTTGGCTTCATCAATATCGACACGACGCTTCCTGTTGGTAACACCATATTTGAATCCACATGGAGGGAAGGTCGCGGACATCTAAAAATTGAAGCAAACACCAACTTCATTAGCGCAATCGCATCAAACACTGCTGGCGATCTTGCCCATGTCAGACTTGATGAATTCGGCACACGTAGACTGGTGTTCGGATATAACGGAACCAAATTCCTTGAAGACGTGTATCCATTCGCAAATACGGTTACCTATAACCTTCTATATATTGCTGATCCGGGAACTCCATCGGTAAACGCATATTTTGCTAATGCCATGTCTGTTAGGGTTGTGTCAAGTAACAATGTACTAACACTCGCGACATCAAATAATTATTATGGAACGAACACAGCCAACACAATTTATTGGCTAAATAATGGAACATATAGAGTAAAGTACGTTCCTTAATTTCATTAATTCTCAAAGATTACACTAAATCTATTATAAATAGATTTGACAAAACAAAAGGTTAAAAATGGCTGGTCTCGTTACACATCGGTTTAGATTTCACAACGCTGAACAATTCTATGAAGCTTTCAGTGAGGCAGCAGCAACACGCCTATACATCTTTATTGGTAGACAGGTTCCTTGGACGGATGATACCAATCCACCAACACCAGTAGACACAACAAGAGACACGTACTATCGTGTTTGGCGTGAAATGCTTGGTGCTAAAAAGGTGACGACTAACGATATCACGTATGCGGGTAAAAGGCGTGATTGGGCAACTGGTACTGTATACACCAAATATACAGACAACAACCCTAATCTCTTTTCTAATGCATTCTTTGTATTGACTAACCAATACAATGTATATAAATGCATGAACAATAATCGTGGTGTATCTTCTACAGTCCAACCTACAGGAACAAGCACATCTATTATTGAAACTTCAGATGGGTACAAATGGAAATATATGTATACCATTGGTGCAGGAGAGGCTCTCCAATTCATCACTACTGAATTTATTCCAGCAAAAACCTTGTCTGCGAATGATGGTTCAGGTCAGTGGGACGTTCAGCAAGCGGCTGTTAACGGAGCAATTGAGATTGTTGAAGTCACTGCAAATGGTTCTGGTTATCTAACATCGAATGGTAACTTTGCCAGTGTGGCAAACAGTACCGTTATGGTTCTTGGTTCTGCTGCTAACACATCTGATGCGTCATATGTGAATTCAACTATCTACCTAAGATCAGGTCTTGGTTCTGGACAAATTCGTAGGGTAACAAATTACGTTGGTACTACAAAGACCCTTACAGTTAATGGGGCATTCACAACGACACCAAACACCTCTTCAGAATATTATATCGGCCCAAATGTGCTCATTTATGGAGATGGTTTAGGCGCACTAGCTTATGCAAACGTAGCTTCTGGGCAAATTACCAAAGTCGAAATGATCAGCGTTGGGCAAAACTATTCAAATGCCGAGATCGAATTCTCTGCGAATGCTGGTTCTGGTGCTATCGCAAAGTCACATCTCCCACCTTTCGGTGGTCATGGTTCTGATCCAGTGCGTGAGCTTGGGGCACATAATGTAATCATTAACCTTCGACTAGACGGTACTGAAGCAAACACACTCCCAGCTAACAACGATTTCCGTTCGATTGGTGTTTTGAAAGACCCTGTTTTATCTTCTACAGGTGCCGTAGCAAATGGAGTTAATTACAGACAGACAACAGAACTCACACTGAATGTTGTTAGTGGTAGTTTCTCTTTCGATGAATCTGTTGTTGGTGGTACTTCAACTGCCGTAGCAAACGCTGTGAACTTCTCTAATACAAACAGTTCAGGTACTACTGGAGTGTTGAGGATTAATTCAATTTCCCCAAGAGCATATTTTTCTGTTGGTGAAACTGTGACGGGTGGTACTTCTGGTGCAACAGCTAATGTTATGTCGATTTCTGGCCCTGAGTTGAGACAATTTAGTGGTGATATTTTGTTCATCGAAAACAAAGCTCCTATCGCAAGAACTGCTTCTCAAGCAGAAGACCTTAAACTGGTGGTTAAATTCTAATGACAGCAATTGGCAATAATCAGTCTCTCACAACAAACTTCAATGTTGATCCATACTATGACGATTTTGATGAGACAAAGAACTATTACCGCACTCTATTCCGCCCCGGTCTAGCAGTACAGGCGCGTGAACTAACACAAATTCAGTCAACAATACAGAACCAGATTGACCGATTTGGTTCACATATATTCAAAGAAGGAAGCATTGTAAGCGGTTGTGAAATCAATTATGACAAGCTTCGCTTCTTTGTTCGTGTCATGGATCAGTATGGTTCTAATACAACAACAACATCCAATTTTGTTGGTACAAGAGTAACTGGCAACACAAGTGGTATTCAGGGAGTTGTTGTTGATAGCACTGATGGTTCGATTGCAGGTTTCCCCGCAACCAAAACTCTTATTGTAAAGTATTTAACAGGCAATAGCACTGGTTCTTCAGCACAGTTCAAACCCGGCGAGATTCTAAACGCCAACAATGGTCTTCATGCCAACACATACACCCTAGCCAATTCTGTTGGCACTGGTGCATCCTTCAGTGTTGGTGAGGGTGTTATTTTTGCCAAAGATCATTTCATTCGAGTTGACAAACAGACGCTTACACTAAACGCATATACATCTAATACATCTTGGCGTGTTGGGTTCGTGATTAATGAAAGCATCGTCGGTTCAGACACAGATTCGACACTACTTGACCCAGCTCAAGGAAGCTACAACTTCAATGCTCCCGGAGCAAATAGGCTTAAGCTGAATGCTGTTCTATCCAAGGTACCAGTATCGGCTGTATCTCAGAACAACTTTGTTCAGCTTGCAGAAATCAAGAATGGTACAGTACAACAGCTCGCCGATCTCCCACAGTATTCTCAAATTCGTGATTATGTTGCACGTAGAACGCATGATGAAAGTGGCGATTATATCGTTAAGGGTTACGGAATTCGCCTTCGTGAACACCTTGATGATGGTACAAACTTCGGTGTGTTCACATCTGGTAATGGTGGGGATTCTAACAAATCGGTTGCTGCTGTAGAACCCGGATCAGCATATGTTCAGGGTTATGATGTCAAGAAGCTGGTGACCACAAATTTGACAGTGGACAAGGGAACTGATTTCGAATCAACGGAAACTACAGTACCTACAAACTACGGCAATTATGTCACAGTAAAACAGGTTGTTGGTAACTGGGACATTATGAGCCACGAACGTGTCTCTCTACGTAATAATAATACAAATGCAGTATCTAACGCGCAATATAGCACAAGTAGTGGTGCTGGAGCAGAAATCGGTACCGCACGTGTAAGAGCACTCACATATTCTTCTGGAACTCCCGGAACACCAGATGCAGAATACAAGATGTACTTGTATGACATCAAGATGACTGCTAACACATTCTCTAATGTTCGTGGCGTTTACTTAAACAATACAAGTATTGCAGACGCACATGCTGATATTATTCTAACAAGTAGTAACGCTGTTCTTTCGGAGACATCGTTCAATACTTCAGTATTCAGTATCCCAACAAGTAGTATCAAAACTATCAGAAACACGAATGGTGCTGTTGATACAGACTTCAGATTCCTAAAACGATATGACGTTACCATTGCAACAGACGGAACATTTACCGTGGCAACTGGTGCGGCTGATGAGCAGTATCCATATTCAGTGGGTGCGCTGAACTCAACTCAGAAACGTGCTGGTTTTTATGTGACTCTAAACGGGACTGCTAACACAGCAGCTCTAACGGGAACAGTGACTGCATCATCTGGATCAAACACTGTATCTGGTTCTGGAACTGCATTTGATACAGAAGTCAATGCCGGTGATATCATCAACATTGGTAACACTGGTTCCTACATTGTATCATCCGTTGGTGGCGCAACATCACTGAATCTTCTTAACAACGCATCTTCTTCTGTAACTGGAGCAGCATTCCACAAAGAATTCAAGACTGGTCAGGTCATTGATATGTCTGGTGTCGGTGGAGATGCTGCATCGAGAACAGTTAGTCTTGCATCCACGACAAGTGCCAATTTCGATATTCAAGAAACTCTAAGCGCAACAGTGAGTGCTTCGGTTACTGCTGAGGTTTCCAAGGTGAATGGTCAGGAAATTTCAAAAGCTTTGAGATCAGGCCGATACGTTCAAATTCGTATTTCTGATAACTCAGGGGGAACATCTGGTCCTTGGAACCTTGGACTATCGGACATTCTCTCAGTGTCTGAGGTGCGTAGAAAGACTGGTAACACGGTATTCAGTACAGCATCTGAAGGCGCTGATGTCACAGCAAACTTCTCTCTAGACACAGGGCAAAGAGATAACTTCTACGATCATGGTAAGCTAAAGCTTAAGAGTGGCGCAACACTATCTCCTGCAAATGGTGACGTATATCTTGTTAAACTGAATTACTTCACTCATGACACATCACAGGGTATTGGTTATTTCAGTGTGGATTCGTACCCAATTGATGATAGCAATTCGGCTAACACCACTGCTATTACAACACAAGAGATACCAATTTTCACATCTCCTGTCACTGGTAGCAGCATCGACCTTCGCAACTCAATCGATATTAGACCACGTATTACTGATGTTGCGACAAACACAACAACGGTTGGATCAGCCTCAGTAAATCCAGCAACATCTACAACTATTGTTGCGGGTGCTACTGGACTACATTTCTCACCACCAAATAAAGACTTCGATTTCGAGTATGATTATTATCTAAGACGTATTGACTATGTTGCTCTTGATGCTTCAGGTTCCCTTCGTATCATTAAGGGTAAGCCGGGAACATACCCATATCCACCTGCACCACCAAGTGATGCTATGCTTTTGGGTCGTATCAATGTGGTCCCATATCCATCGCTATCGTTCGATGTAGCAAAGACATTCTCCCGTAGAGATTTGTCAAGTGTGGTTGTCCCAATTCGTCAAACCAGATTCACTATGCGTGACATTGGGGTTCTTAAGGATCGTCTTGACAGACTTGAGTATTACACATCCTTGTCAATGCTAGAATCAGATACAAGAAATCTGACAATTTCAGATACAAGTGGTAATGACCGTTTCAAGAATGGTATTCTTGTAGACAACTTCACAGGTCATAATATTGGTAACGTATATAACCCTGATTATTCTGTATCTATTGATCAAGAGACAGGCGAAGTTAGACCTTCATTCAAACTTGATAACGTTGACTTGGTTTATTACTCGGCTAATAGTGCTGGTGTTCAGAAAACTGGTGATCTTGTAACACTACCTTATACCAATGAACTTATGATTGAGCAGAAGTACGCCACAACTACTCGTTTGGTATCTGGTGTTTCTTATCAGCAATCTGGTTTCATGGAGCTTACTCCTGATACAGACACATGGACTGACACAGTGACCTCACCCGATCTTCTAGTGAACTTTAACAACACATCGGATAACTGGGAAACCCTTGCTAATGCATGGGGAACATCTTGGAACGATTGGCAGACTGTGTGGCAGGGTGTCGATGTACAAACATCCTCAAATATCAATAATAATTATTGGTTCGATACAATTTCAACTCGTAAGCCAGAAGGCGGTGGGTTCAATACGTATAACAAGGTTACACAGAATCAGACTGTGACAACCACAAACCAACAGATTAGGGATGGTCTAAGAGCATCGGTTTCATATCCACCTGATACGAAGACAACTGATTTCGGTACACGTGTTGTGAATGTGAACATTGTTCCTTTCATGCGTTCTCGTGTCATCAATTTCTCTGCACGTGGTCTTAGAGCTAATACAAATGTTTATCCATTCTTTGATCGTGTAGCGGTATCTTCTTATGTGACCCCTGCAAACTCATCCTTCGCTAATACCGCTAATGAGGGCGCTACACTTAAGACTGATACGAACGGCAACGTTTACGGACATTTCCGTATCCCCAATGACACGTCTTTGAGGTTCCCAACAGGAACACGCATTTTCCGTATTTCGGATAGCAGCTCAAACTCCAACGATTTGGGTAATGTGACAACTTCAGCACAAGCAACATATACAGCTCAGGGCGTTAACCAAACACAGGTTAACACAATTGTTTCTACAAGAGAACCAAAACTATCCTTCGATACAGTAGAAGAAGAAAGAACAACAGTAGATAGTCAGTCTTCTTCTTCAACATCTTTGAGATATACTGGTAGCTTTAATTATGAATAGGAAGATTAAATAGTATGGCCGGACCAATAGCACAAACATTTTTGGTAAACGACATTGCAGCAAACGCAACAAACACTCCCGGTGTTTTTGTGACTAAGGTTGATTTGTTTTTTGCACAAAAGGATGACACTGATCCAATTCAAGTTGAGATTAGAGAAGTCGATCCGACATCAAATCAGCTACTCAATACGGTAGTACCATTTTCACAGACTGTTGTGGAATCAGCAGATGTTAGCATATCAGCCGATGGGGCGACCGAAACAACAGTGACATTCCCCTCTCCCGTATATCTTCTTAACGGTTCCACATATGCGCTTGTTGTTAAAGCTCTTCGTGGAAGTCCGAACTATGAATTGTGGGTTGCTCAGCTTGGTGCTGAGGATAGAGTTTCTGGAAACCGTGTGGCAACACAAGCATATACAGGTGTGCTCTTTGCTTCATCTACGGATAAGTCTTGGTACGCAATTGAAAATGAAGATTTGAAATTCAGAATGTATGTTGCCAGTTTCACTACTGGATCGTCGGGTACTATCATTCTTAAAAATGAAGATA
>Ga0075119_1001061_pt1 | contig 13774 bp, 11 predicted proteins | sample AntAceMetag02UK9_FD_69791 | JGI IMG/M metagenome (GOLD analysis project Ga0075119, IMG submission 69791) | Saline lake microbial communities from Ace Lake, Antarctica - Antarctic Ace Lake Metagenome 02UK9 | ecosystem: Environmental > Aquatic > Non-marine Saline and Alkaline > Saline | place... | reverse complement strand
AAGCCGTACTTCAGATGTTATCTGAGGGCGGCAGTGTCGATGGCGTCACGGGTGAAAACACCCTAACAGAAGACGGTGTCGATTCAGATGTAACCCAACAACTGGTAGCCAATCTAAGACAGTTATCAGGATTTTAGTGACACGCCAGATGTTTTCACTTGAAATGCCTAGTTACTTAGAGATTTTACTGTAATTTAGTTCAAATGCGTCATTTTAAAATCAATTAGCTTTGTCTAAAATGCCACTAACTGATATTATTTTTGGTTCGAAATACGTAAAGACGATCAGCCCAACGCTATTTTTACCCTATACAAAACTAAGGTCTATCAATGAGTATTGTTTTTCTAAATGGTTCATACATGCCAATTTCAGAGGCTAAGATTTCGCCCCTGGATCGTGGTTTTCTTTTCGGTGACGGGATTTATGAAGTTATCCCCTCTTATCAAGGAAAACTATTAGGTTTCGGCCTCCATATTGACCGCATGAACGATGGATTTAAAGGCATTGGTTTGAATGTTGACTGGTCTCACCAACAATGGAAAACGCTCTGTGAAGACCTTGCTAGTAAAAATGGTAACAGTAATTTAGGCATTTACCTGCAGGTTAGCCGAGGTGCTGATACTAAACGCTACCATGCCTTCCCTGAGAATGTTGAACCAACGGTCTTTGGATTTAGCTTTGAAATTCCTGAGCCTCCAGTAGCAGACAAAACAATCGCCAAAGGATACAAAGTATCAACTGCTCAAGACCTTCGATGGCAGCGCTGTCACATTAAGTCCACTGCGCTGCTGGGTAATGTCCTGCATTTTCAGCAGGGATACGACCAAGGTCATGATGAAACGTTGCTGTTCAATGCCAACAATGAACTCACTGAAGCCAGCTCATGTAATGCTTTTATAGTTAAAAATGGCACGCTTATTACGCCCCCCTTGGATAATCAACTATTACCAGGTATTACCCGCTATATGCTGCTCGATATTCTTCATAACGATGGATCAATTCCGGTTGAAGAACGAGCCATCACTAAACAAGAGGTGCTTGACGCCGACGAAGTCTGGATTAGCAGCTCTACCAAAGAGGTGGGCGCGGTCATTGAGGTGGATGGAAGTCCCGTCGGAGATGGCAAGGTCGGAGATGTTTGGCTGGCTGCTCAACGACTTTTCTCCGCTCACAAGTTTAATTACTAGCGGTACCAACTATTATGTCCAGACCCACGGTTGCTGTTGTTGACTTAAAATCTCTAAGGGCCAATTTCGCCTTAGCGCAATCACTGGCGCCAGGAGCCAACACTATTCCCATGGTTAAAGCTAATGCTTACGGGCATGGCATGATAGAGGTTAGTCGTGCGCTATCAGAGTCTGCGCCAGCATTTGGCGTAGCGTCGATTGACGAAGCCTTGACTCTTCGAAAAGCCGGCATCGAACAGCCTATCTTATTACTTGAAGGCACTTTTTCTTGCGATGAAGTTGCGATCGCGGCTGATAACAATTTCATGCTAATGGTCGAAAATCTAGGGCAAAAAGATGCCATTGTAAATGCATCGATCTCCCAGCCGATAATCGTATGGCTGGGTATAGATACTGGCATGCACCGCCTTGGATTTCAGCCTAAAGAAGCTACCCAAGCCTATCAGGCACTAAAAAATAGCGACAATGTTGCCAAGCCCATTATCGCGGCCTCGCACTTCGCTTGCGCTGATGATATGGGCAGTAGCGCAACGAAAGAACAATTGGCTATTTTTGATCAATGGATAAAATCCCAGACCTTAGCGAGTGGCGATATGATCAAACAATCTCTTGCCAATTCGGCTGCTATTTTAGCTTGGCCGAAAACTCATCGTGACTGGCAAAGACCGGGCTATATGCTCTATGGGAACTCACCATTCTCAGAAGAGCAAGACAACGCCGACAAACTTATACCTGTTATGTCCCTGCAGTCAGCGGTGATCTCCATTCGATGCATTTCATCCGGTGAGTCCGTCGGTTACACCGCCAACTGGACGGCAAAACGAGACTCAACCATTGCTACGATTACTGTTGGCTACGGTGATGGCTATCCGCGCCACGCACCCAATGGAACGCCCGTTCTTATTAACGGAGTGCGCTGCCCTCTGGTGGGAAGAGTTTCAATGGACATGATTACAGTCGACGTCACTGACCTAGACCTTGTATCTATCGGAGACAAAGTCGTACTTTGGGGACCTGAACTTCCGGTTAACGAAATTGCTCACCACTGCGACACAATCGGTTATGAGTTACTCACACGAATGCCCTCGCGCGTGCCGCGAATTTATATTAACTAGCTGTTAATCTGAACTGCAGTTTCTGACTTAACATCTTGAATAACAACGTAGGTATGGGTTTGGCTTATATCGCTGATCGAGGCAAGTTTTTCGCCTAAGAAGCGCTGATAATGCTGCATATCCGCCACTCGTATTTTAATCAAATAATCAAAACCTCCAGCCACCATTTGGCATTCTTGCACCTCAGGAAGGTCAATCATCCGTTGATTAAAACGCTTAAATGCATCAGTCGTTGAACTCACCAACTGAACCTCGATATAAGCACAGAGGCCGGAATTAACTTTTACTGGGTCAATTAGGGCCACATAGTCTGTGATGAAGCCCTCTTTCTCTAATCTTTTGACTCTCTCCAGACAGGGTGTCGGGGTCAAATTAACTTGACGTGAAAGTTCTACATTAGAAATCCGTCCGTTGCTCTGAAGTACCGTTAAAATCCGTTTATCAATTCGATCCAGCGCCACTATATTTTTCATTGTCACCTCTAAGATTAATGTCTCTAGAAGCACGCCAGTTAACAACAGAAAATTGTTAGACTTTACCCGCAACCTATAAAGCATGATAATCTATAAATTAGATATTAGCATTATTAAATATGGCGAAATTAGCAAATTTGGAGGCATATACCAAAGCTTTTAAATCAAAATGCAGAATAATTAATAGCACATTATGGACTTTTCTGAGACTCTCAATGAACCAAATTAGATTACGACAAAAGATTCGCGAAACCGCTCATTGCGACGAACACCAAATGGTTAGTCAACTTATTCAAAGCACACCTCTCTCGAAAGAGGCTAGAGACCGTATTCTTACTTCAGCTAGAAACCTAGTCACCGATTGCCGGACCGGGAAAGCTAGCGGAGGAACCCTCGATGCTTTTCTACTTCAGTTTGGCTTATCCAACGGAGAAGGCGTCGCCTTAATGTGTTTGGCAGAGGCACTTTTGCGCGTCCCTGACGGACTGACCGCTGACCGCTTGATTGCTGAAAAAATTCGCTCGGGGAAATGGAATAATCATCGGGGCCAATCAGACTCATTATTTGTCAACGCCTCTACCTGGGGGCTGATGCTAACGGGCCACTTGGTTAGCTTAGATGCTGACATCACTCAACACCCAGAGAGCTGGATAAAACGACTCACCGCAACGATGGGTGAACCTGCCATCCGCGCCGCCGTAATGCAAGCTATGCGTATTATGGGTGGTCAATATGTCCTCGGCCGGAGCATTGCTGAAGGCATCGAGCAAGGCCGCAAGAAAAATCATAGTGACACTCTATTTTCATTCGACATGCTCGGAGAAGGTGCCCGCACCGATGAAGATGCTCGGTCCTACCTGCATGCCTATAGCCAAGCAATTGATGAAATCGGAGTCGCTCGCCAACAAGTTGCGGAGGACTATCCCGATATTTATCGAACAAATGGCATCTCAGTAAAACTGTCTGCGCTGCACCCAAGATACTATTTCGCCCAACACTCACTAGTGATGACTGAGTTATTGCCGCGTATCAAGCAGCTATGCCAACAAGCCAAGCAACACAATATTGGTCTCTCTATTGACGCAGAAGAATCATATCGTCTAGATATCTCTCTAGATGTCTTTGAAGCTCTAGCCTGCGACCCTGATTTGGCAGATTGGCAAGGACTTGGTTTTGTATTACAAGCGTACCAAAAACGCGCGCCGGACACTGCTAAATGGCTTATCGCTCTGGCAGAGAAATCTAAGCGCAGACTGATGGTGCGTTTAGTCAAAGGTGCCTACTGGGACACGGAGATTAAACACGCACAAGAATTAGGCCTCGAAAGCTATCCAGTGTTCACCAGGAAGTCTAACACCGACCTGTGCTACCAGCATTGTGCAGCACTATTGCTAGATGCGCCGCAAAAAATATTTCCTCAATTTGCCACACATAATGCCTACACCGTCTCGATGATATTGGAATTGGCAGGTGACCGTGAGTTTGAATTCCAAAGGCTACATGGCATGGGGCACAGCCTATACCCGCAACTTCAAAAACAATACCCCAACAGGCCTTTCTCGGTTAGAGTTTATGCCCCCATAGGTAACCATAAAGATCTTCTGCCTTACCTGGTAAGGCGACTACTGGAGAACGGCGCTAACAGTTCATTTGTTAATCGATTTCTTGATAAGAAAACGCCGGTTGAAGAACTTCTTAACGACACAGAATCAGAAGTGACGAATACATTCCCATATCAACATAAAGGAATACCAATTCCACAGCAGATTTTCGAAGCCGCAGGCGAAATGCGTAAAAATGCGCGAGGGATAGATCTAGATTCGGTCTATGAGACCGAGACATTACTCACTCGTATAGAGGAAGTCTCAAAAGAATTATTGGTTACACACTCGATTGTTAATGGTGAAAGTAAAGAGATTGACGTTAAAGAGCAGTTCAATCCTGCGGATCAGTCGGAGCTTATAGGTCACTTTAGTGCAGCTAGTCAAAGAGACATTTTACAGGCCCTGGAATCAGCCCACATCGCCCAGGCTGACTGGAATTTAAGAGGCCATCAATGTCGCGCAGACATCTTAGATAAAGTTGCCAATTACATGGAGCGCCACTGTGCCGAGCTCATTGCTTTACTCGCGAATGAAGCTGGACGAACACTTAATGATGGTTTATCTGAAGTCCGAGAAGCAATCGATTTTTGTCGTTATTACGCCATCCAAGCACGTTATATGGATCTAGAGCCCTCGCTAAAATTGCAAGGCCAAGGCGTATTTTTATGTATCAGCCCTTGGAATTTTCCGTTGGCCATCTTTACAGGTCAAATCGCGGCAGCTTTGGCTGCAGGTAACACGGTAATTGCCAAACCTGCCATGCAAACTCCTGCTGTAGCGGCCTATGCTATAAAATTATTCCATCGTGCTGGCGTACCACAGGAGGCATTGCAATTTTTGTTAGGTAGCGGCTCTAAAGTAGGCAAAATACTTATTCCAGACCACCGTATTTCAGGGATTGCCTTCACTGGTTCAACCGCAACAGCATTAACCATTAATCGCCAGCTTGCTAATCGCCCAGGACGCCCTATTTCTTTTATTGCCGAAACCGGCGGCCAAAACTGCATGATAGTCGACTCAAGTGCGCTTCCCGAGCAGGTGGTCGACGACATTATCAGTTCTGCATTTCTAAGCGCAGGACAACGTTGCTCGGCTCTTCGAGTTCTATTCATACAGCAGGATATTGCCGATCAGGTGCTGGCCATGCTTTCTGGGGCAATGGCATCAATTAATGTCGGCAACCCAAAACACCTTGTTACTGACTTAGGACCAGTGATCGACATGGATGCAAAGCACAGTCTCGACGCTCATATTGACCGTATGACCAGTGAGGCAATCTTAATAGCCAAGGTGGAGCTTAATGCAACTTGTGCCAATGGAAGCTTTGTCGCCCCCCATGTATTTGAAATAGATTCACTAGATCAGCTTAGCGAGGAAGTTTTTGGCCCAGTACTGCATGTCATACGCTATTCGGCGGACCAACTTCAAAAAGTGATAAAGCAAATTAACGATACTCGTTATGGCCTTACTTTGGGCATTCATAGTCGCATTGAAGCTTTTGCAGACACGGTATTCAGAAATACTATCGCGGGTAATGTCTACATTAACCGAAACATGGTTGGTGCCGTCGTCGGTGTCAATCCGTTCGGGGGACGAGGTCTATCGGGAACAGGTCCAAAAGCCGGCGGTCCCAATTACCTCTTTCGTTATTCTTCGGCAATACATCATCTGCCAGAAAGTAAGGATGCTCCAATCTTTAACCTGAGAGCGCAAACCAAAAGTAGCCATAAAATAGATAAGGTAGCTCTTGCCTCAAAGGCAATTCATCAGTGGCAGAGCAGCTCCATAGAACAACGGCTGAACATCCTATTAAGATCTTATGAGGTTCCTTTAGTTAACTCTCAGATCCAGACTATCGCCCTCAAAAAGATGGCAGCACCGATTGAACTACCTGGCCCGACTGGCGAGTCCAACCAATTGTCAGTTCATGGACGTGGAGTTATGCTCTTATTAATAAGGGAAACTGATCCATTTGAAGATGCTGTTAAACAAATTGGAAGCGCACTACTCTGCGGTTGCTCCTTGATTATTGCATCTGACGAACGTCTAGAGAGTAAACTGTCCAATATTATAGATAGCTATGTTAAGAACGGATTGCCGAAAAACTTGCTAATCCTAGCTAGCCTTAACCAATCAATGGACCTTATTCAGCATGCTGACATTGCTGGGATAATAGCCAATACCGCGGAGACGAATAGCCAACCATTGCGACAAGTCATCGCTAGTCGCAACGGCAGCATTATCCCTCTAATTGAGTGGCCTAAAAATGACCTAGGCTATCATTATCTCTGGTTGTTGTGGTTTTTGAGCGAGCGCACACGCACAGAAAATTTAGTCGCACGAGGAGGCAATACGCAGTTATTTAACCTGACCGAGTAAACTTATTAGAAATGCCACTCTGTGCGGCCAGCAAAACTATCGCCATTGTTGGTGAAACGAACGAATAGTGGTTCAACGCGATAAAAGAAACTTTTACCAAAAGCCGCTCCGATGCGTTGTTCCTGGTCGCCTTGCGGACTGTCGATTAGGTCTCTAATTTCTGGAAATCGAGCAAAGTATAGATTTTCCACATAGGGCTTTTGCTGGTCAGACACAACGCTAATGGCCCCACTCATCTGCGCGCCACAAATTGATTGCCAATTACCAGAGTAATCTGAGTAGATTGAGGCTGAAACCACACCATCATCAGGCAAACTCTTAATATGACGACTATTAGGGGACGAAAGAAAATATAAGGTAAATGGGCTAATAGCGGTATCTGCCGCATAAAGTACGGGTGCACTCCAAGCCCCTTTCTCATCATTAGTTGAAATGGTTAAAACCGATTCATCCATTAAGAAATGGTGCAGATTACTGAAATCTTTAGACATTACCCTGCCAGCGCTTAAGACTTTCAGTCTCAATATCAAATAGGTCTAATATTCTAGCTACCGAATGATTAATAATATCATCTACAGTTTTAGGCATTGAGTAAAAGGCCGGCGATGGCGGACAGATAATGGCACCAAGTTGGCTGGCCTTTAGCATCAATTCACAATGCCCCGAGTGCAGAGGTGATTCTCTGGGCATAATCACTAACCTACGGCGTTCTTTCAGCGCCACATCTGCCGCACGAATAATTAGGTTGTCCGCATAAGAACTCGCAATACCTGACAACGTTTTCATCGAACATGGCACCACCACCATACCTGCGGTTTTAAAAGAACCACTGGCAATACTGGCTCCTATATTTTTATTGTTGTGGACCACATCCGCCAAGGCCTCAACATCTTCCGCCTTCCAGTCAGTCTCGATACCCACATTCATGCGCGCGGCTTGGCTCATAATTAAATGAGTTTCAATCTCAGGATTATTGGCCAACTTCTCAAGTATTCTTATTCCATAGATCACGCCACTTGATCCAGACATACCGACAATCAAACGCACCATTCCTGTTAACCTCCACATTTAGTCCGGAGACTATTTTGCCCTGTTTAATAGGCAGTTGGTAGCCCGCCAGGGCTAAATAACCAACATTTTACGCCCCAGCAGGCCGGAGTAGTGCACTAAGAGAAAGAATCCCAAGCCTCAAGTGAAGCCTTGGCTTATTGGCGTTATATACCACTATGTCTACTCAAGGCCACTTTAGATAAGTAGGTCTCATCGGTAGTGAACTGAGGGGGTTGGCTACCCACATGACCAGGAAAGCTCATTACAAAGACCTAATTTAGCTCAATAATTGTATGGCTGATGGGTTGATGATAGCTTCGCGATTGCAACTAGCCCACTTTATATTGTAGATTGAGCTAAATGAGACTACTGATTCCACCTATAGTCAATTTACTTAGCTTTTACTGAGATAAAGAAAATGCGCAGAACTAGAATAGTAAACATGCTTTTATTGCTAGTCTTCTCTACTTTACCATTCTCCATCACGCCAGTTGAGGCACAACAAGTTGCACTCGATTCTGACATTCAACTTAGTGAGGCCTGGATCACCTTACCTGATGGGGTTAGGTTGGCCGCGGATATTTACCGCAGTGAATCCGCCCCTACAGAGAGCCGCATGCCGGTATTGCTGGAGTACACGCCTTACCGTAAAACCGACTCCCGTGCTCGCAACCTTTCGCTATACAGTTATTTCGTACGGAATGGTTACGTCGTGGTTCGAGTGGACATCCGCGGCACTGGCAATTCAGAGGGGGCTACCATTCCCTATGAGTATTCAGATATCGAGCTCGATGACGGTGAGATCGTAATCGATTGGTTGTCGAAGCAGGCTTGGTCTAACGGCAGTGTCGGCATGTTCGGCATTTCTTGGGGTGGCTTCAATGGTATTCAGATGGCCTTGCGCCAGCCGCCAGCTCTAAAGACGTTTATATCCTTGATGGCGACAGAGGAACTGTATCAGGAAGACGTGCACTATATGGACGGCATCATCCACACAGACTCTTGGATGATGAGTAATGACCTTTATAACGCCCTACCCGGTGCACCCGATTTCATATTGGACGAGGAGTGGGAGCGCAATCGTTTTAACGCTGAGCCCAGCGTCTATACTTATATGCGCCAGCAGCGCGACGGACCATTTTGGGATAGGAGTTCGGCGCGAGATCGCTATGAAGATATCCAAATCCCCAGCTTCCACATAGGCGGCTGGTATGACGGTTATCGCAATAGTATTCCACGCATGTTGGAAAATGTTAAAGCGCCGGTTAAAGCCATGATAGGCCCCTGGGATCATTACTTTCCCAATACCGCTTGGCCGAAGCCACAAATGGAGTGGAGGCATGAGGCAGTGCGCTGGTTTGACCAGTGGCTTAAAGGTATCGATACCGGCATTTTAGATGAACCGCGATTCGCTGTGTATATACGTGACTATCATCCGCCAAATTCTTCTCTAGAGGAAGTGTCCGGAAGCTGGCGCTGGGAAGATGGATGGCCTATCAAGAGAACACAAAACCAGATCTGGTACGCAGACAATGAACATAGGTTGGCTCGCACGCCATCAGCAAAGACTGCAACCCATACCATGAAATACAAATCTTCTGCGGGACTTCAAGGCGGCGGCCCTACAATGTGGTGGGGTAGCATCACACCAGACCAACAACCCATGGATGACCACAGCTTGGTATATGACTCTGAACCACTTGAAGAACCACTGGAGATTCTAGGTCGAGCCCAAGCACTAATTAATGTTTCAGCCACAGCTCCGCGGGCAAACTGGGTGGTACGCCTGAGCGATATCGCTCCGGACGGTCAAGTGACGCAGGTAGCCGGAATCGGGTTCAATGGGACCCATCGCCTCTCTGCACGCAAGCCTATCGCCGTGGTTCCCGGAGAGTATTTTCCATTAAAAATGGATTTAATGCTCACCTCATGGGTGTTTCCTAAAGGTCACAAAATTCGTCTGGCAATCAGTAACTCCCAGTGGCCAATGTTGTGGCCCACACCCATGCCTATGAGCAGTGCACTGGCAATTGGAGGGATAGGCGGGGCGCAAGTACAATTACCCGTAATACTGGCCGCACCAGCGCGAGTACCCATTTTCAAAGCACCTGCCACAGACCCGCAGATGCCAGAATTCGAAACTCTCGATGCCGGGAATCTATCCGGCTATGCCGCCATAACGTCTATCGAACTCGACCCTAAAACAAATGAGGCTTTCGGTGTTGCACGGAATTCAGGGGGCACACGCTACCCCTGGGGTGAGGAGCGATTCGAAGAGGCCATTGAACACCGGACCTCTGACAAAAATCCAGCGTATACCTCTGTAGAGGGCTCTTATACTCTGGACTACCAACTTGAGGACCGACGCCTTAGATTCGAACAAGAGGTGGAATTTACCAGTGATCGAGAAAATTTCCGCCTCACCTTTCATCGGCGAGTATTCGTCAATGATGAAATATTCCGACAGAAATCTTGGGATGAAATCATTCCCAGAGATTTCCAGTGACGTGCAAGAGAAGCTAAGGCTATTGCCCGCTATTGAGGAACAATGCGCAAGAGCGCTTAAATGCTTAATTGAACAGCAAGATTTAGCCAACAAGGTCGCCGCCTCATAAAAACAAGGTGGATTGGAGGGCACTCAGAAGCACCCCTGGCTAGAACGGATTGATGCGGATGTTTAGCCAAGAATTGATCATCAATAGCGATGAACTAGAGGTACTATTAAATCTAACCCCCGAACACAATAGAGACATGGTTAGACAGGTGCTAGAACATGAAATTGCTATCATAGCGTTTGCGCAACTGGAGTTAGCCAGCAGTACCTTGCGGGCCTAAAAAGCTCTTCAAACTGATGTTGGAAAATTCCAATTGTACAGCGTAACACAGCACCAATATCTCAATTATTTATTGAGGGAATTACCCAGAGATCAACAACAAAATAATGGATTGACATCATAATAAATTGATCCTGAATTAATGCGGGTAAAATAAGGTAAGTGATGCCGACTAGGTCAACTTACTTAACGCCGTTCAGGGGACAACAACAATACCTTCATTAGGATTTATTTTTCCAACAACCATCTGATCATAGATGTTACTGAAGGCATCGAATCCCGATATTTCTTCAATTTTCATCCAGGACAAACTTTCTTGTATTCGCGCCGACATGAATGCCTTAGTACGAGCGTTATACCCATCTTGGCCCCAATCAGTCATACGCTTCTGAATGTGTGATGGAGCAAAGAAAAAGGAGGTCCTCTCTCTAATCATCTGTGTTGCCAGAGGATCATTGTCAGATAGAGTATCCCAATGAGTCATACCGACACTTATACAATTGAGCATGTTCTCGCCTAATGCACCGTGCACAGCGCCCAAAACGGCACGATTACCCGCCATATCAACCATAACACTCGCTATAGCGGTATCTAGATTAGCCAGCTCGTCATAGCAGACAACTTGATCATAACAACCCAAGCTCTCAACAAAGACTCGGTTACTTTTCGAAGTCAAACCGACAACTTTTGGCGCACCCTCTTCTTTGGCCAAACCCTGAGCCAAGCCAATCGCTGTTTTGCTAGATGCGCTAACGATAATAACCTGACTTGCACCCTGATATTCAGCATCCTGAAGCGCATCGCACAGGCAAAATGAAGTGACGTGTAAAGGGAACAAAATCGAACGAATATTATCCAAGGCACCATCGTAGTCAGCTTCTGCGGATATTCGCTGATAACTGTTGTACACCGGAGGAAGCTCGGCACGACGCAATGTCCCGTCCACAAAACGTTGCGATGAAACCTTTATCGGCGACATCACTAAGAAATCAGAGGGGGGATAATAGCCATAAAGGCGCTCGCCCACATCTAGACCTTCTACATTTGAAGCAATAACATCGGCGAAGCCCCAGACCGGCAGGCAACCCCAATCACCACTCTCATTGTCCGCTGCCGGAAAGAACTTCCAGTAGCCAATGGTATCTCCCGCCGCGCCATAGGTGATGTTGTTAGCGGTAAAGGCAAACCGCTCAATGCGCACCAGAATGTCGCCATCAGTCAAATTAGCTAGAGCTGCGGCCTCATTGGTTTTAACCAGCCGGGTTTGGGTTAAATCTTTTTTAAATGTCTGAAATTCACTCACCCTTAAAATTCCTCTGATAATTCAGCAGCAAACTGCTGCAATTTGGCCACCGCAGGCATCGCACTTACCTGAATACGGCGCATAATATCCATCTTCTCACGATCATTTTTATCGACGCTAGTAATAAGTTTAGTGAAACCATCCAGACGGTTTTGACCGATCCATCGCTTCAAAGGCTTATCCTGAGACCAGTTAAACTGATTGGTCATCATGGACAAGGTCATAGGAATAAAGTCTTCAGCTTGATTAGGCATAGGCACTAAGGCGCAGAGCCTGTTCATTTCATCTTCTTCAGTGTAATTGGCCTCAACATAAGCCGCCATAGAGGCACTAAACGCGGGCTGGTATCCTCTTATCATTTGCGGCGTAATGCACTTACCCTTGAACACTGGCGCAGGGACTCTTTTCCCTATTGTGCGAATTAAACTTGCCGAACAATCAACATGTACATGCCCTTTACTGGTTTCGATCTCTCCATTAGCCAAAACAATCCGACTTTCTTCAATTCCGGTTACATGACCAAGTCGCACTATATTTTTAACCCGCTGCAATTGAGCAACTTCCGCACGACTAATAGTGGCAGCATGAAACATGCTAGGACGGACATTCTTATCCAGCCGCAATAGGTAACCACCGACCTCGAGCCGATCAAACATATCCTCAATAGAGTCAGCGCCGCCTATGGCTTCGTATTGGACGGCAATTGAACCCACTGAATGAGTAAAGAAGGCCTCTGTTGGCTGAGTGTTCGCGCGATCTAATAACCACGCATCCCGGGAACGAATCCAGGTAATATCATCTGGATCAACGCCCGTTTCTAATAACCAAAGACAAGCATCGATCGCTGTCTTACCTCCACCAATAACAACGTAACCTGCTGGTTTTGCCCTAATCTTAGGCAAATCGTTCAGGGGCATAAACTGAACCTCAGGTGAAACACTGAAATTAGGTGTATGTGTCGATGGTACATCAATGGTTAAGAAGGTCGCATCCACTAGCTTCTTGTGCTCCACCTGGTATTCTTTTCCCGTCAGCTTAGAGGTAAAAGTACCATCACCTAGATAATCACACATCGGAAAATACTGTACTCTGCCGCTCGCCAGAAAACGCTGACGCATGAGGTCATCAAAGTAGGCGCAGACCTCAGCACCTGAGGCTAAATCGCCCATGCCTTTATTTAACCCCACTTGATCAATGGTGCCGCGGCTAAGCTCTTTGGAACTAACGCCAAAGAAAGATGATGGCTGGTGCAAGGTGACAAAGGGATAGGCAAGATTCCAGTGGCCGCCAGGCTTTACATAGCGATCCACAATAATTATGTTGGCGCTTGTTTCTTCTAAGAGCGTGTCGGCAAAAGCCATACCGACCACACCGCTTCCAATGATTAAATAATCAGTTTTCAATACTTCACTCAAAGCCTGCTCCCTTTTGTTTTATCTTTAGCCCAATCACGGATTGACTATATTGATGTTTACACTGAGCACATTATAGGCTAAAGTTTACACTGTCAACACTCAAGTCGCTTGGTTATTAAATGAAATATCATCATGGTAATTTAAAACACCAATTAATTTCTTGCGCTTACGATTGGATAGCAGCCAATGGAATCGACAAGATAAGCCTGAGAAATATCGCGAAGATAGCTAAAGTCTCTCAAACCGCACCCTACCGGCATTTTAAATCCAAAGACCACCTATTGGCAGAGGTTGCTGCGAGGGGCTTCGATAATTTTTCTCAAAAAATGAACGAAAATAGACCTACAGAAAGTCTAACAGGCGACCTTGTGAAATGTGGCGTCACCTATGTTGAGTTCGGATTAAAGAACAAAT
>Ga0075119_1001033_pt1 | contig 13994 bp, 16 predicted proteins | sample AntAceMetag02UK9_FD_69791 | JGI IMG/M metagenome (GOLD analysis project Ga0075119, IMG submission 69791) | Saline lake microbial communities from Ace Lake, Antarctica - Antarctic Ace Lake Metagenome 02UK9 | ecosystem: Environmental > Aquatic > Non-marine Saline and Alkaline > Saline | place... | reverse complement strand
TTGGCACATGGTGCACCTCGGTCGGTTTGCGATGGGCGGGGCAGGGCTGGTTTTTTGCGAAGCTACAGCTGTCGAGGAACGCGGCCGACGGACACCGGGTGATCTCGGAATATGGGAAGATGCGCAAATCTCGGGTTTACAGAAAATCACCGCCTTCCTGTCCGCCGAGGGTTCTGTCCCTGGTATTCAATTGGGGCATGCCGGTCGAAAAGCGAGTGAGCGGCGGCCTTGGCATGGCGAAACACCGGTCAATGAAGAGGACATAACCCTTCGAGGTGAGGCACCTTGGACTGCCATTGCACCGTCACCCATCCCTTATGGTGAAAGATGGACAGTACCGCAGGAAATGACCCTGAAAGACATTCAGGATGTGTTGGATGCGTTCCGACAGGCGGCCCGGCGCTCGCTCGAAGCGGGCTTCAAGGTGATTGAAGTTTATGCCGCGCACGGGTTCCTGGTTCATCAATTTTATTCTCCAGCAGCCAATCAGCGGACCGACGCCTATGGAGGAGATTTTGAAGGCCGGATACGCTTCGCACTCGGGGGCGCCGACGCGATCCGAGAGGAATGGCCAGAGAATTTACCACTCTTATTTCGATTGTCTGCGACGGATTGGCTTGAAGGTGATGGCTGGCAAGTCGACGATACCGTTGAGTTGGCGCGTCGTTTAAAGGCACACGGCGTTGATATGATCGACTGCTCATCAGGGGCGATCGGCGGCGCACAAAAGCCCCAACGTATGCCTGTAGGTCACGGGTTTCAGGTCCCGTTCGCCGAACGTGTTCGCAAAGAAGCCGATATCCAGACGATGGGCGTCGGATTTATCTGGGACCCGAAAGAAGCTGATCAGATGATCATCAGCAATCAGGTGGATATGGTCGCCTTGGCGCGGGAACTCTTGGATAATCCTAACTGGCCGTTACACGCGGCAGAGGCAATCGGTGCTAATGAAGGGCGCAAGCTCTGGAAAGATGAGTTCGGTTGGTGGTTGTCGCGACGTGATCGGCTTGTCAAAAAACTAGGCCTTCGATAAGAGGATTTCTAATCCTTCAGGTCCGAGACAATACGCTTGGTCATCTGGCTGCGATTAGCACGAAGCTCATCAATGAATTCTTTAGGGACTTCGGTTTGCGCATCCCATGTTTCAGCCCAATCGATAATCTCCATCATGATAGGCACCATGGAGAGACCCTTATCGGTCAACGAATAGATAAACCGTGAACCGTGCTCGGGATCGGGTTTCTTTTGAATAATACCGTCACCCTCAAGCCGCATCAGTCGACTGGCCAGAATGTTTGTCGAGATTTCTTCTCCCGCCTTGAGAAAATCTCCATAGTGACGCGCCCCTTTGAACATCAAATCCCTAAGGATAAGAAGGCTCCAGGTATCGCCGAAAACGGCTGATCCGTAGCGGATAGGGCACCCATGCCAGTCACTTGTGCGCTTTGTCGTCATGTCGTTTTGTACAATGATGTGAATCCACTTGTAAAACAAAAGTACTTTAGGTAATGATAATGCACTTTTAAAAAACAAGTACTCTTATTGATTTATAATAACCAAAACCAAAGGGAACATTTTATGAGTCGTTACTTTATTGGATATCATGGTGGCAAAAAGCCAGACACGCAGGAAGAAGGCGCCGCGCTTATGGCGAAGTGGAAGGCGTGGGCTGAAGGCCTTGGCGAAGCACTCACGGAGCCTGGAAACCCGCTAGGTATGTCAATGACGCTCAGTGAAGACGGCGTCAGCGAAGGCGGGGGCGCAAATCCACTCTGCGGTTATTCTATTCTGGTGGCCGACTCAATGGACCAGGCACTAGAGATGGTCAAAGAATGCCCACATCTTGAGATCGGGACGTTGGAAATTGCTGAAATGATGGAAATGAACGGCTAACGATTTTCACGACCCGCACAGGATATTGCCATGCCTTATGACGCGCATTTACTGGATCTCATGCGGGATACTTTGGAAAAGCGTCCAGGGATCGTCGAACGAAAGATGTTTGGCGGGTTCTGCTGGATGTTAAACGGCAATATGCTGTGCGGTGTGGAAGTCGACCGCTTCATGTTTAGAGTTGGCAAAGAACTGGAACCGCAAGCTCTGTTAAAACCTGGTGCATCCCCCATGGATATCACGGGCCGCCCCATGCGAGGTATTATTTGGGTCGATGCCGATGAGGCAATCGAGGCCGGGCTTGAAAACTGGATAGATTTCGCCTGTCAGTTCGTTGGGGGATTGGCGCCTAAGTAACGACTGACATCCAATCTGTGCGAGCCATCACTTCCTATTTTTTACTTATTACGCTATAACATACTCATGATGATGCAGAATGCTCTCATATTGACTGCGAAGGCGGTCGCGCTCTCGGTAGCGCTTTGTGTGCTTGTGCCCAGCAATGCTGAGGCGCAAAGCCGCGTAAAAGGCGAATACGCCAACAGTAAATCCCCCTTATACCGTGTCGGTAAAATCGACCCAAAACTTTCAAAACTTTGCCGTAAAGGCCGCTTTAAGCAACGTCGTTTGCTGCGTCTCTCGATCGGCTTTAAGGGCAAGAAAGGGAAAGGCGTCACAGGCGTCGCCCAGCAGGGCTGGAACCTTTATGATCCCGGCGGTGTTGCGGAACCAAGAAAAACCTATCATTTCTTTAATCAAGGGTATTCAAATTGCCGCGTTTTCGTCGCAGATACGCCGCGACCACGCCCAGCCCGATAACGATTAAAGTGACCGCATCCGATGACTGAATTCCTCGATCTTTTCCCAACCAAAATGATGCGCGCCGAGCTTGATAATTTCGAAGGCCCAACTCAGGACCTAATCAAACTGATCCGCGAGATGGAGAAGGCTAACAAAGGCCTGACCACGGATTACCGGGAAAATAATCCGCTCGAATACGACCGCGAAGGTCCGAACTGGCTACGCGCCCAGATCAATCAAACCGTGATCGCGTATCTCAAGGAAATTGGTATCGATTATTCTGTGAACTGGCAGATCCATGCCTGGGCCAATATCAATCGCGCGGGAGATTACCATGACCCACACAATCATCCGCACGCCTATTTAAGCGGGACGTATTACCTCAAGATGCCGGGCGAGGGCGCAAAAAAACGTCAGCGCAGCGATGTACGCCCGAACGCCATCACATTCTATGATCCACGTACCGGTTTTAATATGTCATCGATCCGCAATGATCCTTATGTCGATCCAGAACTGACTGTCTTGCCGAAACCTGGCCTTTTGATGATGTGGCCCGCAGCGCTGATGCATTTCGTGCACCCGAACATGTCCGACGAGACACGCATCTCGCTCAGCTTCAATATTGTTTTGAAATGGTCGGATGAGTATCTGCCAACGCAGTCGTAAAACCGGTTTAACGCCGCCGCCCGAGGCCTAAGCTCTGGCGATCAATGGCTGATGTTTTCACCGATACATAGACTTCTTTACCGGGTTTAAGATCAAGCTCAGCCAATGCACGACGTGTGATACGTGCAATAATCGGCGCACCAATGTTGACCAGCACATCGACGTGTGGACTGACGCCCGGTGCCACGTGTTCGATCTCAACGACATTGCCTTTAAAATTATTCAGTGTCGCACTTCCTTGAGGTTGTGATGTCGCTAGTGACACGTCACGTGCACGAATGCGCAGTCGCATTGGGGTGCCGCGCGCGAACTCGAGCTTGGGGACCCAAATCGATCCGGCACCAAAGCCAAGTTCGCTCAGCATATTGTCGTCATCGTGCCCAGAAACCCAGACATGGATCACGGCGCCTGCTTCGAAGCGACCGGTGTGCGGGCGAAGATCAAGACGGCTCATGATGTCTTCAACATCACCGTTGGCGAGGGTTCTTCCATCTGCCAGCACGACCATGGTATCTGCGAGCCGGACAACTTCTTCAACGGCGTGGCTTACATAAACAATGGGGATGCCGACGTGATCGCGAAGACGTTCGATAAACGGCATGATGCCGGCTTTCCGATCCATGTCGAGGGCCGCAAGCGGTTCGTCCATCAGCAACAAACGAGGACTGGCGAGGAGGGCACGACCGATTGCCACACGCTGTGTTTCACCTCCTGATAATTTAGATGGGTTGCGATCAAGCAAGCCTTCGATACCTAGCATCTCGGTGACATCAGCCAGGGAATGGCGGCGGTCGTCTGCCGGAACCAGCTTCATGCCGTACTCAAGATTGCTACGTACGTTCAAATGTGGAAACAGCCGCGCGTCCTGAAAGACATACCCAACACGTCGTTTCTCGGGCGCGATATTGATCCCTCGAGCAGAATCAAACAACACGTCACCACCGACAGATATTCGTCCGCTTTTAGGGCGCAACAATCCCGCCAGGCATTCAACGATACTCGTCTTACCCGTGCCCGAGCGTCCGAATAAAGCAGTCAACCCGCCATCGGATTCAAACTTTGCATTGAGCGTAAAGTCGCCGCGCTCAATCTCGATATCGACATCAACGGTACTATTTAGATCGTTCATCCGCCGAGCCTAGACTTCAAGCGACGCGCCATCATCTCTGAGACAAGCAGGGCAGCAAACGCGACGATGACGGATATCACAACGAGACGAAAGGCACCGGCTTCACCGCCCGGAATTTGCGTCAGCGTATAGAGCGCAATGGGCAGCGTCCGCGTTTCGCCAGGAATGTTGGAGACAAACGTAATCGTTGCACCGAACTCGCCCAGGCTTCTGGCAAACCCTAGGATTGCTCCTGTGAGAATACCGGGGCTGGCAAGCGGCAGTGTCACCGTTGCAAATACCCGAAGTGGATGCGCACCCAATGTGCGTGCGGCTTGCTCTAATCCCTGATCAACGGATTCAAGTGACAGCCGGATCGCGCGAACCATAAGCGGAAATGCCATGACGGCCGCCGCAACAGCCGCACCTTTCCATGTGAAGGCGAAGGTGATGCCGAATGTGTCGAATAAGAAACCACCAACGATACCGTTCCGTCCAAGCCCCACCAACAGCACATAACCAACAACGACGGGCGGCAAGATCAACGGAAGGTGTACGAAGCCATCCAACAGTGATTTGCCGGGGAAAGTCTTTCTGGCCAAAACCCATGCGACAAAGATCGCAATGGGCAAGCTGAAACCGACGGCCGCAAGAGCGACTTCAAGGCTAAGTTTAAGAGCTTCAATTTCAAGTTCGCTCATGAGTCAACCTCAAGATCGAATCCAACTTTCTGAAATGCCGCACGTCCTTGCGGTGAAGAGAAAAGGGCGAATACACGTTTTACTGCAGCGCTATCTCGACCTTTCACCAAGGCCATGGGGTAATCAATTTGGGTGTGCGTCTTGTCAGCGAATGTATAGACCGTTTTTACGTCAGAGCTAACGACAGAATCAGTGGCATAAACAATTCCTGCATTGGCTTCGCCCCGCGCGACAACGGCGAGGGCAGCACGTACGTTTGGCATTCGGAGTGTCTTCGTACGCAACTGATCCCAGGCACCAAGTGATGTCAGTGCTTGTTTTGCATAAATGCCTGCGGGCACATGCGCTGGATCACCGAGCGCAATCCGGTCCTGACGAAGCCAATGGATCAAGTCATCCGCATTTGAAATGGTCATGGCCGATGATTTAGGCGCGATGACGACCAACTTGTTTTGAGCGAGAATGCGCGCGCTCTCAGAAATCACAAATGCATTATCGCTGAGATACTGCATCCATTTTTGATTGGCGGAGATAAAGATATCTGCAGGCGCACCGCTGGCAATTTGTCGGGCGAGCGTTGAACTGGCTGCGAATACAGCGCGACATTCTACCCCGACCTGTTCTTTGCATGTCGCAAGTACTGTATCGACGGCTTGCTGCGTGCTGGCCGCGGCAAAGATCGTCACGGGCTCAGCACCAATGCCTTTTCCCGGCACAGCAAACAACAAACCCAAAGATAGAACACAAATTACTCGCCACATTAGGCGACTATAACCAAGCGCTCTCGGGTTTGCATCCACATTGCCGTGAAAATCATACACGCATAAGGAAACGAATTATTAAGAGATACATCGCTAGGATTAGGCATCTTAAATTGGCCCTCTGGAGACAAGAATGTCTGCACTTCAAATCTGGCCGGATAGCGAAACCGAAGAAATTGGACGCGCATCTGGTTATAGCAATCGGCATAACGCGCGTATCAATAATCCGACATTGGCTGTGCAAATTCGGGGTCGATCGTACCGTAGTCTGAACTGGAGTTTAGGCGGGCTTTTGCTCGGTGATTATGACGGCGTTTTATGTGTGGGCGATACCTTTGAAATTGATCAAATAGGACTTGCCGGAAAAACCAGTTGGCCGGTCATGATTCAGGCACGTATTGTACGTACCGGTGGACAAAGCGGTATGGAACTCGCCGCACAGTTTTTGACAATCAGTGCACCTGCATTTGATATCCTTGAAGGGATACTTTTACGTCGCCCAAATTTTCGCGGCGCTTCTTAAGGCAAACATCCATATTTCGATGCACAACGAAGTGTATTTATATATCCGCGATGTATGATGTGTCCGTTGCCATAGAATAACGGACTCCAATGACCACACCTAAAAATAATATTATCTTTGAAAGCGCGCTGTTGTGTCTCTTGGCCTTGCTGTGGGGCTCGTCGTACTTGCTGATTAAAGTCGCTGTTGAGACGATCCCGCCAATCACACTGATTGCGGCGCGGGTTTTTATCGCAGCAATTTTCCTGAGTACGATTGTGGTCTGGAAGGGAGAACGTTTGCCGAGAGACGGGCGGACCTGGCGATTACTTTTAGTGCAATCATTCCTTACCAGTATTGGTGCCTGGACCGTGTTGGCGTGGGGACAACAGTATGTCGATAGCGCGCTCGCCAGTGTTTTGAATTCAACATCACCCGTGTTTGTTTTTCTAATCACATTCTTTTTTACCCGACACGAAACCACAAGCTGGCTGAAATTGTTTGGTGCATGCATGGGTGTTGTCGGGGTCTCATTGATTGTAGGCGCAGATGCACTGCAAGGATTAGGACAACAGGTACTGGCGCAACTTGCGGTGCTGTCTGGTGCGGTCTTGTATGCCGGCGCCGCAATTTTTGGAAAAAGATTCAGTCACCTAACACCACTAATGACAGCCACGTGCACGATGATGTGGGCATCTATCTTCCTTGTACCTTTATCCTTGGTTGTCGATGAGCCATGGACACTCAGTCCATCCACACTGTCCATGATAGCCGCGCTGACTTTAGCCGTACTTGGAACAGGGGTCGCGCTGCTGATTTACTTCAGGTTACTTCGCACATTGGGATCGCTCGGCACGACCAGTCAGAGTTACCTGCGCGCCGGTGTCGGTGTAGCACTTGGTGTCATCGTATTAGGTGAGCATATCACGCCCGTCATTGGTGCCGGCATTGCAGCCGCATTGATCGGTGTTATTGCGATTAACTTTCCGAAGCGGGCGTAGGATGAACAACTGCCTTACAAGAGATACCATTTGAGCAACATCGTCGTCCCGGACTTGATCCGGGACCTATGTCTCAATGTAACCAATCTTTATGTTTAGAGATCGACCCCTGATCAAGTCCGGGGCGACGTTTGTATTCGTGGTTACATATAATTCTTTATAAATTTAAGAATATAGCTCGCCAGGATCAATCTCGATGTCAGCAATTACTGCAACCTCACCATCCCGAACAGCTTTGTAAAAACAATTTCGCCGCCCGGTGTGACAAGCCACGCCTGACTGATCGACTTGCAACAAAATCGTGTCGTTATCGCAGTCCCAACGAAATTCCACGAGCATTTGAACTTGGCCTGAGCTTTCGCCTTTTCGCCACAGCGCGCCACGTGAACGCGACCAGTAACACACACGACCTGTAGACAGCGTTTCACGCACTGCATCGGCGTTCATCCACGCCATCATCAAGACTTCGCCTGTATCGGCTTGTTGTGCGATTGCTGGGACAAGTCCATCACTATTGAACGTGAATTCCGCGATCACAGCGTTTGTCGTTTCTTCAGACATTACTTCCTCGCAGCGTTGAAGCGATCAAATCCAGCTGACAATTCGTCGATCAGGTCTGCAGGATCCTCCAAGCCAATATGATAGCGTACCGTCGGGCCTTTGCCATCCCAAGGTCGAGCTGTGCGAAGCTTGCCCGGATAACATGATTGCGTAAGACTTTCGTAACCGCCCCAACTCGCACCAATGCCAAACAGCGCATAACCGTCCATCATTGCCTCGACAGCAGCCTTTGGCGCTTCGACGAGTTCGACACCAAACAAACCACTGGCGCCACTAAAGTCGCGTTTCCAGATTTCATATCCAGGATTACTTAGCAGAGCAGGATACATGACCCGCGCAACTTCATCGCGACTTTCAAGCCATGTCGCAACTTCGAGCGCATTTTTCTGATGTTGCTCAAGGCGAACGCCAATTGTGCGCAACCCGCGCTGGCCCAGATAACAATCATCCGGACTTGCATGATAGCCGTATGTGTTGGCCATACCTTTGAGCATTTGGAAGTGCTCTTCTGTATCTACACTAACAGTACCCAGCATCGCGTCAGAGTGACCGACTGTATATTTAGTCGCTGCTTCAATGACGAAATCAACGCCGTGAGCAATCGGTTTATAAAAATACCCGGACGCCCAAGTGTTATCGATTAAGCTCAAAACGCCTGTTCCTTTGAGCGCACCGGTAATGGCTGGAACGTCTTGCACCTCAAATGTCAGCGATCCTGGACTCTCCATAAATACGAGAACCGTATTCGGCCGCAACAAGTCCTTGATACCAGCACCAATCTGCGCGTCATAGAATTCCACTTCGACGTCCATGTTCTTCATAATGACGCCGCAAACCCGCGATCTGGTCGGTCCATAGACCGTGTCCGCGACCAGAACATGATCACCATGTTTAACAAGTGTGCAGAACGTTGCGGCAATTGCTGCCAGACCGGACGGATAAGATACAGATTTGTGTGCACCATGAAGAGCAGACACCGCTTGCTCGAAAGCGAACTGTGTTGGTGTCCCCGAACGACCATACTGCGCACCTTCATAAGGCGGCTTATCACGGGTCTCAAACGCGTTCATTGTTGGGAACGTAATCGTTGATGCGTGGTAAACGGGTGGGTTCACAACACCATGATTTTCAGGTGGATTGCGACCAGCATGCGCAATAACAGTGTTTTCGCGGTAGTTCTTCATAGGTTTTTTTGACATTATTTTTCGTCCAAATTGAATTATTTTACTATTATAAACGACTGGCCGAACCATGGCGATAGGGACATTGAGCGTTTTTTGGAGCGTAGGTTGGAATTATTCAAGTCTTTGATGTATTAAATAATGTTATCATAACATTAGTTTTCGTCTTGAGAGTGGTTTGGAAACTGTGTTACGGATTCACGTCTCTTAAATAAAAGTTAATGTTTAAAAAGGGGCAATACCTTACTTATGAAGTTTTCAGGGAGCTTTACACAAATGAAAAAGACACAATTAATCTCAGCTGCTGCTGTTGCCGTTATGGCACTCGGCGTGACTGCTGCCAATGCTGGTACGTTACAAGATGTACAAGCACGTGGTGAGCTACGTTGCGTTGTTTCAACTGGCCTTGCCGGTTTTGCTTACACGGACTCAGCTGGCGTTTACCAGGGCTTTGACGCTGACTTCTGCCGCGCGACAGCTGCTGCAGTTCTTGGCGATGCAAGCAAAGTTAAATTCGTTCCAGCAACGGGCAAGACACGTTTCACCATCCTTAACTCAGGTGAAGGTGACGTCCTTTGGCGGAACACAACTTGGACATTCGTTCGTGACGTAGACGTTAAACTGACATTTGTCGGTGTTAACTACTACGATGGTCAGGGCTTTATGGCTCCAAAATCACTCGGCGTTAAGTCTGCTAAAGATTTAGATGGTGCAACAGTTTGTATTCAAACTGGTACAACAACTGAATTGAACTTGGCTGACTTCTTCCGGAGCAACAAGATTAGCTACGAGCCTGTTCCGATTGAAACAAACGACGAGTCACGCACAAACTATCTTGCTGGCCGTTGTGACGTTTATACAACAGACGCATCTGGTCTTGCTGCGACACGTTCAACGTTTCCAAATCCAAAAGATCACATGATCCTTCCAGAAATCATCTCTAAAGAGCCACTCGGACCAGTAGTGCGCCACGGTGATGATCAGTGGGGCGACGTTATCCGCTGGGTTCTCAACGCAACTCGTGGAGCTGAAGAGCTCGGCGTTACGCAAGCAAACGTAGCTGAAATGGCTAAAGGCACGAACAATCCGGAAATCAACCGGATGCTCGGCACTGAAGGCGATCTCGGCGCGATGCTTGGCCTCCAAAAAGATTGGGGCCAAAAAGTTATTGCTGCAGTAGGTAACTACAGCGAAATCTTTGAGCGTCACATCGGTAAAGACACTGACATCGGTCTAGATCGCGGTCTTAACGCGCTTTGGACAGACGGTGGTCTTCAATACTCACCACCATTCCGTTGATCGGAATGTTGCTCGCTTAGGCGAGTGATTTGAGCTTCGAGGGCGGGTGCTTGGTTAGCCCAGCACCCGCCCAACGAAGTTCGCACCCAAACATCGAACGCCATCAAGGCATAATTAAATCGATGACGGGTAGGGAGGTGTTGCAAGGCCGGACCATTTACGGGCGTCCTTGCTATGTGTTTAACCGGGGGACGGACGACAAATGAATACGACCACCGCGGACAGCGATGTCGCTGAGCAATCAGCTCTCAGCAAACTCTGGAACAATCGTGAAGCACGCTCTGTTATTTTACAGATACTCACGATGGCCATTCTGATCGGTTTTTTCGCCTTTATAATATCGAACGCCGTCAGCAATCTGGCAGCCGTTGGTAAAACCTTTAGCTACAATTTCCTCTCACAACCCGCGAGTTATGACATCAACCAATCGTTGATTTCTTATACATCTCAAGACACGCATTTCCGTGCGGGCTTGGTTGGATTAATCAATACTGGATTGGTTGCGATCAGTGGCATTATTCTCGCAACAATCCTCGGGTTTATCCTCGGTGTATTGAGGTTGTCACCAAACTTTTTGTTGAACCGTATTAGCTATTGCTTCATCGAGTTCACACGGAACGTGCCAATTCTTCTGCACATCTTGCTTATTCACGGCATTATTGTTCATTCATTGCCGCGACCTAAGTTGGCGAGTGTTGAATGGAATCTTGCTGATTTATTTTACCTGTCCAATCGTGGTGTTTTTGCACCTCGGCCAATTCCAGAGGATTTAATCTGGATTACAGGCCTCGCATTTGTGATTGGTATCGGTTTTACAGTGTGGTTTCGTAAGTACGCAAAGCGTATACAGGATTCGACCGGTAAAATTTATCCAGTATTCCTGATTTCTCTTGGTGCCATCATTGTACTACCTTTGTTAGTCTTCTTCGCATCTGGCGCACCTGTCACATGGGACATTCCGGAATTTAAACGCTTTAACTTTCAAGGCGGCATGGTGTTGCTACCTGAATTTATGGCGCTCTGGTTAGCACTTTCACTTTATACCGCAGCCTTCATCGCCGAGATTGTCCGAGCAGGTATTCTCTCGGTCAGTCATGGGCAATGGGAAGCCGCGGGTGCACTTGGCATTCGGCGTGCCCGGATCCTCAATTTGGTGATTATCCCGCAAGCACTTCGCGTGATTATTCCACCGTTAACCAGTCAATATCTGAACCTCACCAAGAACTCGTCACTCGCAATTGCCATCGGTTATATGGACATTGTGGCAACGATTGGTGGAATTTCACTGATGCAAACCGGCAAAGAAATGGAGACGATGATCATTGTGATCGCGATCTATCTGACGATCTCGCTGATAATCTCCATGTTTATGAACTGGTACAATACACGCATCAAACTGGTAGAGCGGTGAGGGAGCAAGATTATGAGTGAAGTAACCCAATCCTACGTGCCAGGGACCCATCCGGACATGGCACCACCGGCAGGCCAACGCGGTATCTTGCTTTGGCTCAGGACAAATCTATTTTCTTCATGGTCTAATTCGATCATGACGATCATTGGCATTTACCTGCTGTATAAAATCATCCCGCCAATTGTGAACTGGGGATTCGTTGATGCAGTTATGTACGCTGGCAACCGTGAAGAGTGTCAGGCACTCGGCACCGGTGCGTGCTGGGCGTTCATTAAGGACCGTTACCGCATCCTGATTTATGGATTTTATCCAGAAGAACTAAGATGGCGTGTTGATGTGTCATTCCTGCTTTTGTGTGCCGCTCTCGTGCCTATCCTGTTTGATAAAGCACCGATGCGGAAACAATGGATGATGTTCTCGGTCGCTTATCCGTTTATTGGGGGCTGGCTTTTACTTGGCGGTGCAGGATTGACACCTGTCGGTACTGACGAGTTTGGCGGCATGATGCTGAACACTGTTGTTGGCGTGACCGGTATCGCGTTCTCGCTCCCGCTCGGCATCTTGCTGGCGCTTGGTAGACAATCTCATTTGCCTATCGTGAAATCAATTTCAGTGTGCTTTATCGAATTTATTCGTGGCGTGCCATTGATTACGTTGTTATTTGTCGCGTCGACAATGTTGAACTACTTCCTGCCTCCAGGAACGACGTTTGACCTATTACTTCGCGTGCTCATCATGGTGACACTCTTCTCGGCAGCGTATATCGCCGAGGTTGTGCGCGGTGGTTTGCAAGCCATACCAAACGGTCAATATGAAGCGGCCAACAGTATGGGTTTGAAGTACTGGCAGTCGATGCGTCTGATCGTTTTGCCGCAAGCTCTCAAGATTTCTATTCCAGGTATCGTCAACACCTTCATCGGTCTGTTTAAAGACACGACTTTGGTTTTGATTATCGGTCTTCTGGATGTGCTTGGGATCGGGCGTTCAGCAATGGCGGATGCGCAGTGGAACGGCCTTTCAAACGAGGTTTATATCTCCATCGCACTGTTCTTCTTCATCGCTTGCTTCGGTATGTCACGTTACTCGATCTACCTCGAAGGTAAGTTAGACAAAGGCTACAAGCGCTAAAGCGCGACAGGGAAAAGGGCTTAAAAAATGGCTGAATCAAACGCAGCAATTGACACATCGGCAAACGACGATGATCTGATTGTCATTAAGAATATGCACAAATGGTATGGGGACTTCCACGTTCTCAAAGACATCAACTTAACTGTAAAACGAGGCGAGCGGATCGTTGTTTGTGGTCCATCGGGTTCTGGTAAATCTACCATGATCCGGTGCATCAACCGTCTGGAAGAGCACCAGAAGGGTCACATTTTCGTCGACAACATCGAGCTGACAAACGACCTCAAGCAAATTGATGCGATCCGCCGTGAAGTCGGTATGGTGTTCCAGCACTTTAACTTGTTCCCTCATTTAACCGTGCTTGAGAACTGCACGTTGGGACCAATCTGGGTGCGTCAAACACCAAAGGACCAAGCCGAAGAAGCGGCAATGGCATATCTCGAGAAAGTAAAAATCCCTGAACAAGCACTGAAATACCCGGGTCAACTTTCCGGTGGTCAGCAGCAGCGTGTTGCGATTGCCCGTTCGCTCTGCATGAACCCGCGTATCATGTTGTTCGATGAGCCAACATCCGCGCTTGATCCAGAGATGATCAAGGAAGTGTTGGATACCATGATCGAGCTCGCAGATACCGGCATGACAATGATATGCGTGACCCACGAAATGGGCTTTGCGAAAACAGTTGCCGACCGAGTGATCTTTATGGACGTTGGCGAAATCATCGAAGCGAACGAGCCAAATCAATTCTTTGATAATCCACAGCATGAACGCACAAAATTGTTCTTGAGCCAAATCCTCGGCCACTAAAACAAGTTATACGCTTATCCCAGAGGGGGGATGACAAGGCGGTCCGCTGCTCGGAAACGAGTCGGGCCGCCTTTCGTATTTTTTAAATAGATGCATTACTTCTCCCTTGGGAGAAGGTCAGGATGAGGGAACCCAGTTATCGTTCTACCGGCGGGTAGAATTGCGGTGCCTCGGCAC
>Ga0075119_1001006_pt1 | contig 14165 bp, 17 predicted proteins | sample AntAceMetag02UK9_FD_69791 | JGI IMG/M metagenome (GOLD analysis project Ga0075119, IMG submission 69791) | Saline lake microbial communities from Ace Lake, Antarctica - Antarctic Ace Lake Metagenome 02UK9 | ecosystem: Environmental > Aquatic > Non-marine Saline and Alkaline > Saline | place... | reverse complement strand
AACAGGGTGGTGTGTAGATAGTAGTGGAAATTCGAAGTCGATTAATGAGGATTTCGAAAACCCAGGTCGACTCGTAGGCGGGCGGGGTGTGCTTGCGGCTTGTCCTTAGAAGATCCAAAGATCTAATCTCTAAATTTCTCACCGCGAGCAACGCACAGTGAGGGATTTTTCTTGTATTAAAATAATTACGTTCTTCTCGTAGTTATTTCTTTATTCTTTCTCTACAACGATAGCTGCCTTTTCTTCCTCTTCTCCGGTAACCAACTTCCAGAACGTATCGACTCCTTTCTTCTTCTCAGCAGAGAAAGGGAATACTGGGATGTGATTTGGGATTTCTTCCTGCGCATCTCGGAGGGCTTTTGAGGTATCTTTCTGATTAGTCTTATCTGACTTATTAAGAAGAACGATAATAGAAGCTTTTTCCTTAATGAGTGGACGAATGATCTCTCGGTCAAGATCAGTGATTCCAACTCTGATATCAAGAATGAAAACATGCAGTCGTTCTCGGGCGACAATACCGAAAGTGAACCACTTAATCAACTGGTGGAGTTTTTGTCTTGCAGCTTTAGAGACTTTCGCAAAACCATACCCTGGCATATCAAAAAAGTAGAGGTTCTCGTTGATAAGAAAAAGGTTGATCTCTTTGGTCTTTCCTGGGGTTCCAGAAGATTTCGCCACCTTCTTGTTGTTAAGTAAGGCATTAATCGTTGAAGATTTCCCAACGTTCGATCGTCCGTAGAAGATGACTTGTGGAAGTTCTGGATTCCAGTCTTGTTCGTCATCCTGAACGTATCCAGAGATGAACTTGATAGAGGTAATTTTCATATGTGCAGTCTACGTGTTGGTGGTTAAAAGTAAAGGGTTTGAGGAATATTATTTGTAAATGTTTTTTCGGTGTTTAATTTTTAGGATGGTAACGATGTAGATTTTTCCTCTTTCATCAAAACGGAAAATAGCACGGTAAGATCCAATTCGATATCTATAAAGACCAAGAAAAATGCCTCTCAGAGCCTGTGCAGTTTGAAGAGGTGAGGATTGAGTCTTGATCTGAATTTTTGATGTTATCTTCCTTGCTACAGAAGGGTTGATTTTCTTGAGATCTTTTCTTGCAGAATCTGTATAGTATACATGTGTATTCTTGGATGAACCCATTAAGCAAACTCAGCCAGTATCTCTTCTTGTGTATAGATACGACCTTTTGTGATATCTTCTTCGGCTTTTTTAATTTCTGTAAAAATATCTTCAAAATCTGCATCCTCATCGAAAGGTTTCAACTCGAATAGGGGGTTGTTCCGATTCATTATGATATAACGAGCCTCTCCTTTCTGAGCCTCTTGGGCGTATCGAGAAATGTTTGCTCGGAATTCTTTAATTCCAATTATCTTCGTAGTCATATTGCAAGTGTATCTTAAGTGTACACTTTGTCAATCTTTTTGTGATGTACACATATATGACCCTTTTTTGTTATACTACCCCCATATGAAAAACCTTCCAATCAAAAAAAGAACAGCAAAAGACTTTATTTGGACTACATGGACGCCTGCACAACTCAAGAAATCTGCAGTTGACGCGATGAAAACGTATAAAGAAGAGATCAAAAAAGTCAAAGCTCTTACTCCTCAGAAGCAGACCTTTGAGACTGTTATCGAAAAGATTGAGGTCCTTGACGGTGACCTTCATGCTACTCACGGGCCACTTCACTACACCTGGTACACCCACCCTAAGAAGACGATGCGGGATGCTGCTCAGAAAGCATCTAACCTCCTTGAACAAGAGAGTATTGATATTGCGAGCGATACAGAACTTCTGAGTGTTATTGATCAGGCTCTCAAGAATACAGATAAGAAATCTCTTGATACTCCAGCATCTCGTCTCTTCGAATCTAATATTCACGGACTGAAACATTCAGGATTTTATCTTGAAAAAAAAGAACAGACTAAGCTTAAAATTGCGCGTAAGAAGCTCGTTAAGATTGTGAGCGAATTTGAATCAACGATTAATAATTGGAATGAAGGGATTTTTGTTTCAAAAGAAGCAGCACTAGATTTCCCAAAGTCATATCTTGATCAGCTCAAGTTTGATAAAAAGAAAAATGCCTATCGAGTAACTCTTGATTATCCACAGCTGGTTCCGTTCATGAGAATCTGTAGCGATGAGAAACTCCGAGAAGAAATGGCGACCCTTGTAGGGATGAAGGGGGGAGAGAAGAATCTCAAGAGAATGCAGGGCATCGTTGAGCTCAAGACTGAAATAGCAAATATTCTCGGATATGATACGTATGCTGATCTCAACCTCGTTAATAAGATGGCGAAGACAACTGAGCGAGTGAATACATTCATTGATAAGAACCTCGAGAAATATCACAAAAAAGGCCAGTCGGAACTTGATATCTTACGTTACGCCAAAGAAAAGTCTGGATCAAAGAAAGCACTCAAAGGATCAGATATTGGGTACTTTACTGATAGGGTTCAGGAAGAACTTTATGGGCTTGATAGCGAGAAGCTCAAAGAGTACTTTTCACTTGATCGAGTGACCGAGATTATGTTTGAGCACTTCGGGAAGTTCTTCGGGGTGACGTACAGGGAGATGAGCATAAAACTTCCACATGAGAGTGTTCGGACATTTGAAGTAACTGATACGAAGTCCTATGAAATTGTTGGGTATTTTTCAATGGATATGCACCCACGAGAAGGGAAGTATGGACATGCGTGTATGATGGATGTGATGAACTCTTACCAGAAAGGAAAGACCGTCACAGCACCGTACGCTGCCCTTGTCATGAACCTTCCTCTTCCAACTACGGATACCCCGTCGCTTCTTGAAATGCGTGAAGTTGAAACGGTCTTTCATGAGTTCGGACATGTGATGCATGGTGTGCTCGGGAAGGCACAATACAATTCTCAGGTGGGGACTAACGTTGCCTGGGATTTTGTGGAAGTTCCTTCTCAGCTTTTTGAGGAATGGATCTTCGAAGAGAAGCTTTTGAAGAAAATAGGAAAGCATTACCAGACAGGAAAGAGAATTCCACAGGAAATGATTGAGCAGGTAATTTCGGCACGGAAGTTCATGGAGAATTATTTTATGCTTCGGAACTTTGTCTTGTCGAAGATTGATATGGAGATTTATACTAATCCGAAGCAGGCGAAGAAAATGAACAAGACATATAAGGATATCTCCAAAAAGTACCTTCTTCCCGTGCCTGCAACTAATCTTCAGCCAGCTTCGTTCGCTCATATTGCCTCTGGTTATTCTGCAGGATACTATAGTTACATGTGGTCTCTTGAGCTCGCAAAAAAGTTCTATACGTATATTCAGAAGGAAGGTGCCTTCTCACCAAAAGTAGGGAAGCATTTAAGGAAACAAGTTCTCGAAAGAGGTGGAACCGAAGATGCGAATGTGCTGGTCAAGAACTTCCTGAAGAAGAAGTAAGGAGAAAAAGATTACTCAAGATGCTATACTTATAGTAATGTTAGCTCAAAACCAGCCAGGAACCTTTATGTCAGAACGGCCTTTTTCTTCTCCGGAAGAAGAATTAGCTTTTCTCAAGAAGAAGATTGCCGAAAGAGAAGCTCACCACGATTCTGAACAAGTGTTTCATCGTGAAGATGAAACTAAGAGAGTCCCTCCTCCCCCTCATATTGAGCAAGACGTAATTAAGGAGTACGTGGATGTTCCTCCGAGTGTCGCCGTCGAGGAACCTTTGCAACACTCAATCCAAGAGAGACAAGAAATTCTCCTTGATCTTTCTCCCGAAGATCACGATAGTACTATGCTGGAACTCCAGAAGGTTCTTGAAGAAAAAGGAATTCACGCAGCACTTAAGCTTGTTGAATCTATGGAGAGTCCACATCTAGAAGACGATTTTCATCGATTCTTGGTTGGACATATTCGGAATAATCTTCCAATCGTCGGTCTCAAAGAAAAAACACCGCTTGCGAAGGATCTCAAGCACACGCTCTATCAGATTTCACTTCCTGAGTTTAATGAGCAAGAAAAACAGAAACCACTCGCAGAATTCGTCGGGACCATGACACAGCTTCTTGCCGGAATGACGAGTCTTTCAAAGAATAAAAAGATCAAGAAGCAAGACGAAACATTCACGCTCGAGATTGCCCAGGAAGAAAATGGTTCTGAATATGTTTTCTATATATCTGTTCCTAAACAGTTCAAAGATCTTTTCGAAAAACAACTCTTAGCGGTTTATCCTCAGGCGCGACTCGAAGAAAAGAAAGACGACTTTAACGTATTTAATCCAGAAGGGGAGACAGTTGGAGCGTACGCAAAGCTCGCTCATCATCCTGCACTTTCGCTCAAGACATTCCAGGATTTGAGCTATGATCCAATGAATATTGTTTTGAACGCTTTTTCGAAGCTAAAGTCTCTTGGAGAAGGTGCAGCAATCCAGATCGTGTGTAACCCGGTTGGGCAAGAGTATGTGAGTGATTATCAGAATAAGCTTCATAAGATTCAAGAAGGAGATGACCCAAAAGAAGTACTCGCTCAAAGAGGACTCTTTATGAAGATGGCTACTGAGTTTGTCGGGGCACTTAAGGATAAAAAAGATGATAATAACAAACCTCCTGTTATTGACCAAACTATTGTGGAAGCAATGAACGAGAAAATCCAATCATCAATTGTCGAAACTAACATTAGGATTACTGCCTCGGCTTACACAGAAAATCATGCTGCCGACCTTGTTTCGGAACTTGAGTCAGGGTTTCGTCAGTTTGAAAAGGCGACAGGAAATAGTCTCCAGTTCGAGCGAGTTTCGAAAAGTGAGAAAAGACAATTCATTCGTGACTTTTCTTTTCGTTCATTTAACAAAAAATACATTGTTCCTCTTTCTCTTAATGAATTGGCAAGTCTCTATCATTTCCCACTCAATATCACCCCTGTGACCTCACAGGCAAAACAGTCAAAAGGGAAGTCTGTTGCTGCACCGGTCAATATTGCCCAAGAAGGAATCACTCTTGGAAACAACGAGCATCAGGGTCAATCAACTCCAATTTCATATTCTGCGGAAGATCGCTTGCGACACTTCTATGTGATTGGGCAGACAGGTACAGGTAAGACGACCATTCTTAAGAATATGATTTATCAAGATATCCAGAATGGGGAAGGAGTATGTTTCATAGATCCTCACGGAAGTGATGTGCAAGATATTCTCTCGTATGTTCCAGAGCATCGGCGTGACGATGTGATCTATTTTGATCCTGCATCAACAGATCGTCCCATGGCGTTCAATATGCTTGAGTACGATGAACGATATCCAGAACAGAAAACCTTCGTAGTGAACGAGATGATGGGAATCTTTAATAAGCTTTTCGATATGAAATCCTCGGGTGGACCGATGTTTGAGCAGTATTTCCGAAACGCAACGATGCTTGTTATTGATGATCCTGCGACAGGGAGCACTCTTCTTGATATTTCAAGAGTTCTGGCAGATAAGGAGTACCGAGAGCTTAAACTTTCTCGATGTAAGAACCCACTCATCGTACAGTTCTGGACTGAGATCGCCGGGAAAGCTGGAGGAGAAGGTTCACTCGAAAACATCGTTCCTTATATTACTTCGAAGTTCGATGTTTTCTTGTCGAACGATATTATGCGTCCGATCGTCTCGCAGCAGAAGTCATCATTCAGTTTTAGAGATGTGATGGATAATAAGAAGATTCTCCTTGTGAACCTTTCAAAAGGTCGTCTTGGAGATATTAACGCTTCGCTCCTTGGTCTTGTTATTGTAGGGAAATTCCTTATGGCAGCTCTTTCACGAGCAGATAGTTTTGGAAAAGACTTTCCTCCGTTCTATCTCTATGTTGATGAGTTCCAGAACTTTACGACTGACTCGATTTCGCAGATACTTTCTGAGGCACGTAAGTACAAACTTTCACTCAATCTTGCTCACCAATTCATCTCCCAGCTTGATGATGACATCAAACAAGCGGTCTTCGGAAACGTTGGGTCAATGGCTATCTGTCGAGTAGGACAGGAAGACGCTGAGTTCCTCGCGAAACAGTTCGAACCAACTTTCTCAGCTTCTGATATTACTCAAATCGAGAACTATAACTCAGTGGTCAAGATGCTTTCGCACGGTCAGCCCGTAACACCATTCAGTATGAAGGGAATCTACCGTGAACCAGGAGACCTCCAAGCTGCCGAAGATCTTAAGAAACTGTCAGCTATGAAATTCGGACGACCACGACATGAGGTCGAGGAGGAAATCATGAGAAGGTTTAAAGGATAAGTCGAGAAGAAGAGGTGGTAAAAAAGGTATAAATAAAAAACCCCGCCGCACGATCGCGACGGGGAAGGGTGGCTTACTCAGAATAGAGTGCGTTCACTTCTTTTAGCGACTTCGGTTGAGGTCTTTCGTAAGGGTACGCATTGTACCTCTTCTTGTCGACCATGAAGTAATGCTCTGGAGCTTCACATGACTTCTTTTCTTGGTCTCTTTTGCTTCCCGTAAGGCAATATTCGTGACTTTTTTGTATGATGGAGACTTCTCCACTGCTTACTGTACGGAGTTTCGCCGCAAGGTCTGTGGTCAGTGCTATTTTATTTTTCTTCTTTGTACTCATGACTGTAAGGGTTTATATCAATTTTTCAGAGAAATGCAAGTATTCCCCTTACGGAACTTAAAAGTTTTATTTCTTGAGTTAGTTAGGGTATACTTTAGAAATGAATTTTGAAAAAGAGATGTTTAACCCAGGAGGGGTAGATGACCAAAATCTTGCTAAGCTTCATGTTGAAAGGCAGACTGAACAGGTGGCAAAATCAGAAGAAACCGAGCGGCACATGTCAGATCAAGAAGTACGTCACTATATTTTAGATCATAAAAAAGTTTTTGAGAGTCGTGATCAGATAATTCGCCTCATCGAGTTACGAGCAATGATGCTGACAATTCCTACAATAAAAGACCACATTGAGAATCAGCTCATTCCTACATGTATTCACTACACAGAAACCGTTGCGGAGTTTGATATCTGGGCAAAAAAGTTTTCTGAAGGAGAAATGACTGGGGAAGAGTTTGAAGAGAAGAGCAACTCGAGATCTAGGACTCACGATGCGATGATTGCAGATTTTAATGTGGTAATTCGCGAGGCTCGAAAAGAGATGGGGGATCAACCCTGGATGGATAAGTTTGATAATAGGAGCGACTATGCGAAACTCGCACTCCAGATTGCTGCAGAGAAAATGCTTGCTTCCTAAATATATTTGTAGTATAATATTTTTTAATGTCAAAGAAAGCAAGAGAAGGAGTGACGCGGTACCTTCTATTGAGTACTCGCAAAGCATCAGGAGAAATTTCCGCAGCAGAACTTGTTGAAATGGAACAGATTCTCGAGAATCTTGGTATTTCCAAAGAAGAAGCTATCAAAGCAGCAACGAGTCTGCTTCTCGGGGAGTTCGAAGTCTGACTTTCCTGATGATCACGACCTCCTAGAAATAGGGGGTCGTTTTTTTTGTCCTTTAAGTTTCGAGCACTGTCCTTTACACTTTTGTCCTTTATAACCTCCAAGATAGCGAGTATCAACGCATTTTGCTGCTAATTCTGATTAGGGATTAGGGTTGATCTGAGATGTCTTTTTTAAAGAGGGTGGTGATAATGAAGAGGGGACGTCAAATAAGAAGGAAACCCCGAGTTTCATTGACTTCTACCATGATTTTGGTACTATAGCTTCCACGCATTTTGCGTTATTCGCTTTATTTTTTAGCTTGCAGTTTTGTCTTGTAGATCTTTCGAGAAATTCATAACAAACACAAGGTAAACTACCAGATTAATTGTGCACGCAAACACAATGCTAATGGGTGGAAAGCAGGATACAAAGAAGGAGTGACTTCAATAAAAACACTCAAATTATTACGTAAATAATTAAATTATTATGGCAGAAACATTTGATCGATCAAAGCCTCACGTTAATGTGGGAACACTTGGTCACGTTGACCATGGGAAGACTACGCTTACTGCGGCTCTTCTTAACTCTCTATCACTTGCAGGACTTATCGATAAGGTAGCCTCAATTGATTCTATTGATAACGCTCCGGAAGAAAAAGAACGTGGTATCACTATCGCGCTTTCTCACCAAGAGTATGAATCAGCAACACGTCACTACGCTCACATTGATGCTCCAGGTCACGCCGACTACATCAAAAACATGATTACTGGTGCTGCCCAAATGGATGGTGCTATTCTTGTAGTAGCTGCAACTGACGGAGTTATGCCTCAAACACGAGAGCATATTCTTCTTGCAAAGCAGGTTGGAGTGCCTAAGATTATCGTATTCCTTAACAAGTGCGATATGGTGGATGATCCAGATATGATTGAGCTTGTTGAAGAAGAGGTTCGAGAACTTCTTGATCAATACGATTACGACGGACAGAATGTTCCTGTAGTTCACGGTTCAGCACTTAAAGCCTTCGAAGCTACATCAGTAGATGACGAATGGGTGAAAAAAGTACTTGAGCTCGTAGAAAACTTGGACACATACATCCCCGTACCAGTTCGAGAGACTGACAAGCCATTCCTTATGCCAATTGAAGATGTTTTCTCAATTGAAGGACGTGGAACAGTAGCAACCGGAAAGATCGAACGAGGAATCGTTAAGGTTGGACAGGAGATCGAAATTGTAGGTATTAAAGATACTGTCGTTACTACAGTAACTGGAGTTGAGATGTTCAATAAGAACCTTGACGAAGGACGAGCTGGAGATAACGCTGGAATTCTTCTTCGAGGTCTTAAAAAAGACGATCTTACTCGAGGGCAGGTTCTTTCAGCTAAGGGTTCAGTAACTCCACACGATCAATTCGAGGCGGAGGTTTACATCCTTAAGAAAGAAGAAGGTGGACGACATACTCCATTCTTCAATGGTTACAAGCCACAATTCTACATTCGAACAACAGATGTTACCGGAGAGGTACAACTTGCTGAAGGAGTAGAAATGGTTATGCCAGGAGATACTGTAAAATTCATCGTAAAACTTGGATCTAAGGTAGCTCTAGAAGACCAGACTCGGTTTGCTATTCGTGAAGGAGGGCGAACTGTAGGAGCTGGAGTCGTAACAAAGGTAGTCGCTTAGTAAATTCTAAAATATGTTGAGTTGGATTATTTTCTCATCAATGTACTTGCGTACATTTTCTTCGAGAAATCACCCATCTCATTCATATTTTAGAATTCACTTGAGGATCATGAAAGATCTTTAAAGCACAGCTAAGTTGTGAAATCAGAATCAATCTCAGTTCATCTACAATTGAAAAAACGACCCAACAAGTTTTGTTGTCCCAGACGATGTGTTAAAACGTCGTTTGGAGACAGCAAAGCTTGAGAAGGGGAGTAAAAGCAAAAGATCTTATGATCTTTGATAGCTTTTGAACAAATAGGATATTAGCAATCTTACTTTTTGGTAAGAATGAGCAACTATAGCTCAGAAGTAATAAACAAAAGCCAATATGGCAGAAACAAAAAAAACAAAAAGTGACGTTCCGAAGCTTCGTATTAGAGTGAGAGCGTACGAACACAAAATTCTTGATCAATCAGTAAAGCAAATCATGGACACAGCAATGCGATATGATGCTGAGGTATGTGGACCAGTGCCACTTCCAACTGAAATTAAGAAGTATTCAGTAAACCGATCTACGTTCGTATATGAAGATGCTCAGGAACAATTCGAAATGCGAATTCACAAACGACTCATCGATATTATTAATCCCGATGCGAAACTGATCGAAGCATTGACTAACCTCAATCTACCCTCAGGAATCGACATCGACGTTAAGATGATCTAATTTTTATTAAAATTAAGCGATTTTTACAATCTTTTCGGCGCAGTACATTTGTACAGCTTCTCAAGAGATTATAAAATTCATCTAAATTTAAGTAAAAATCTTTCCAATGAACTTTTATTTTTTATAATAAAACGTTTAAGAAAGACACATTAGACCATCCTCTAAACATTCATTCATGAAAAAAATCTACGGACTCAAAGGACGAATGACTCAAATTTTCGACGAAAGTGGAAAAGTACACCCGGTGACACAAGTTATCGCGAGTCCTCTTGTCGTGACCCAAATCAAAACTATCGAAAAAGATGGTTATAGCGCTATTCAGGTCGGTTTCGGAACTCAAAAAGAGCAACGAATCAAAAAACCACAGCGTGGACATATGAAGGATCTTGGACTCTTCCGATATCTCAAAGAATTTGCTGTACCAGCAGATCAGATTGATGTAAAAGTAGGGGACACTATTGATCTTTCAGTGTTCGAAAACGGTGAAAAAGTAAGCGTTACTTCAATCTCAAAAGGAAAAGGGTTCCAAGGAGTTGTAAAACGATGGAACTTCGCCGGAGGTCCCCGAACTCATGGTCAGAAGCACACAGAGCGTGCGCCTGGATCTATTGGAGCAACTGGACCACAGAGAGTATTCAAGGGAACAAAAATGGGTGGTCGTATGGGTACTGATCGAGTAACGGTAAAGAATCTTATCGTGGTCGACACAGATGCTGAAACGAACACTATCTTTATTAGAGGTGCCGTACCAGGACGACCTGGAGCACTCGTAGAAATTAATGCGTAAGCTTATGGAAACATCAATCTACAGTCTCGAGGGGAAAGAAACCGGAAAAATTAATCTGCCAGAAAGCATTTTTGGACTTAATTGGAACGCTGACTTGGTTCACCAGGTGATCACCTCGATGAAAACAAACGCCCGAACAAACCTTGCACATACAAAAGATCGATCTGACGTACGTGGAGGAGGGAAGAAGCCTTGGGCTCAGAAAGGAACAGGACGAGCTCGACACGGTTCAAGTCGTTCGCCGATCTGGCGAGGAGGAGGAGTGACCCATGGTCCACGAAATGAAAAGAATTATGACCGAAAGGTTAACCGAAAGATGCGAACGAAAGCACTTAACACAATTCTTTCACAAAAGTTCCGTGATGGAGAAATCATCTTTGTTGATAGTTTTGATTCTATCAAAGACCCAAAAACTGCTACTGCGAAAAAAGTAATTAGCGCCCTTGCAAAAGGATCTTCACAAGAGATGCTTGCAAAGAAGCGAAAGAATGCGGCTTACGTAGCCACAGCAGAAACGAACCTTGCTGCTCGAAAGAGTTTCGCAAACTTCAGTAATATGCACTTCGATGAAGTACGTAACCTGAACCCAATTGATATTCTTAACTATAAATACCTCGTATTTGGTGGAGCAGATAAGTCAATTGAACTATTATCAGCTCGTCTTAAATAAAGTCTATGGCCCTATTTTCAAAAAAAGAAGAAAAGAAAGCAGACGCAGATGTTGTCGTAAAAGAAGTTGCAACAAAGGACGAGTCTGGAGTAGTACCATCACCGGTTGATTACTCACGAATCTTGCGAAATGCTCGAATTACTGAGAAAGCAGCACAACTTGCAGGGAATAATACCTATGTATTTGACGTTGCAGCTGATGCGAACAAGACACAGATCAAAAGTGCCATTGAAACAATCTATAAAGTTTCCCCTCTTCGTGTTAGGACGGTCACTACGCCTAAAAAGCCTGTGAAATCTAAAAAGATTCGAAAAACATACTACAAAGGAGGAGGAAAGAAGGCGTATGTTACGCTCAAAAAAGGAGATTCAATTCAACTCGCTTAATTACTAGGTTGTATGTTTGGCACCATGCCAGACGCTAACTAGAACAAACTTACTATGAAAAAGTATAAACCAAATACGCCGGGGCTGCGAAATATGACAGCGATCGAGTACAATAAGGTTGTTACCGTTTCAGAGCCTCATAAAGCGCTAACCAAAGGATTCAAACGATCAGTTGGGCGAAATAACGCTGGACGAATTACCACTCGTCACAAAGGATCTGGACACAAACGACTGTACCGAGATATTGATTTTGTGTACAATAAACACGAAATCCCAGCAAAAATCGAAACCGTAGAGTATGATCCAAACCGATCAGGTTTGATCAGTCTTGTGCTCTATGCTGATGGAGAACGACGGTATCACTTACTTCCACAAAAAATGGTCGTAGGAGATTCATTTATTGTTTCGCCAGAAGCACCACTTACTGTCGGAAACCGACTTCCACTTGCAAAAATTCCAGTAGGAACGTATGTATACAATGTTGAAATTAAAGTTGACGGTGGAGCAAAGCTCGCTCGTTCAGCTGGATCTCACATTGAGGTTGTCGCACATGATGACGGAAAAGTTCACCTCAAGATGCCTTCAACAGAAATCCGTAAAGTAGATGAAAAATGTTGGGCAACGATTGGTGAAGTTTCAAACGAAGCATTCAAGCTTCAAAACTTTGGAAAAGCTGGAAGAAATCGTCACCGAGGAATCCGGCCAACCGTCCGTGGTTCTGCCATGAACCCTGTAGATCACCCTCATGGAGGTGGAGAAGGGAAGCAAGGAATTGGACTTCGAAGAGGTCCAAAGACTCGTCAAGGAAAGCTTGCTTACGGAGTAAAAACTCGGAAGCCGAAGAAGTATTCAAAAAACATGATCGTAAAACGTCGAAAGACCAAGCGATAGTCACCATTCTGCAAAGATTATTGACACAAAAACACTCGTCTCCGGACGAGTTTTTTGTTATGTAATAATAAGAACACAGGGTGGTCCTTTACAAACGGGTTCTCGAAGTATATGATCATCGCAGTTCTTTAAGTAGCCGACGGTCCCGCTACCGTGCTACTCCTCGATATGTCTGTGAGATAGGGTGATTAGTATCTCACGTGTGACGGACATGTCGGGGAATCTTTCCTATAATTTTGAGGTGATCTTCTCTGGTCGCGCACATGCTGAGGGGTATTGCGACAGAGAGGTGAACCTCAATCTTATGTAGAAACATAACACATTCCCGATCTCATTATGAGGTCGGTTTTTATTTTTATAAAAGACATTGTCTATAAAGGACATCATCATAAATGTCTCTGTGGATAACTTATTTGCAGAATGTCTCTTAAGAAGTTATATTAGTGAAGTAACGAAGTAATTCGTTGCAAGAACAAAGCGAGCCTTGCGCTCAGACTCCGGTCTGAGAACAGGCTCTTTTTGTTTCTCCTCTACTATTTCTCTGATTGGGAAAATTGATCTTAGGTCAAGTCTCATCAGTTAGTTCTTTAAACCTTAAAATAAAAATCTATGACTACTCAAAATCTCGAATGTACGTGTGATGATAAAAAAACAGTAATTGAAAAAGATCTTGCTTTTATGGCACTCACTCTTGCTTCGTTTGCTGTTGCACTTGTTGCAATTAACACAGCACTGCTCGGATAGCCTCATGAAGCACCAGACTGGTGTCATTGGTGCGACAGGTTCGATGGTAATAGTATATGACTACTGCTATCGACGTACACAACGACCTGCCGTCTCATGATGTAGATTGTCTGCTTGATTCAATATCTACGATATTAATCTCGAAAAGCTCAAGAGGTCCGCTGTTGTTCGAGAGTATGAATAGAATAACCCTCAGAACAAAATTTATTATATAAATCAAAATAGATACAAAAACTCCTCAAGAATGAATCTTTGAGGAGTTTTTATTTTCTTGAGTTTTTATTGAATGGCTGGATCTTGAGGAGAATCATTCTGTATCTCGTCGTCGGTTAGATCTTCGTAAGTCTCTGATTGCGCCGCGGGTACGCCTGGCGCAAGGAGGAGGTAGAGTGTGAAGAGGAAATTCACAAAAGGAATAAAAACCAAGATGAATGTCCAGTGAGGAAGGCCTAAGTCGTTTATTCTCCTGACAACAAGTGATATTGACGATGCAATCGTTGCAATAAGTAAGATTATTCCAACGATCCCAAGAACTATAATGAGAGCTTGGTTTGTATGGAAGAGAAAGGTGGCTGAAAAAACAAGGCCAACAGGAAGATTTACTAGGATTCCTTTAACAAAATACTCTAAGCGACCGATTCTTCCTGTAAAACCAAAAAAACTTCTAAGCTCTAGATTCATGGGTGTCATAATACGTAAGTTAAGTAAATATACCTATAGTATACATATTTATTGTTAAAAAGAACCTCGTTGCCCAGGCTGTCCTTCTTTTTACTTCGCAAAATTCACCTCACCTTGCAACCCAGGTCACCTTCTCGGTCCCTTTCAGGAACCTCACCTTGCAACCCAGGTCACCTTCTCGGTCCCTTTCAGGAACCTCACCTTGCAACCCAGGTCACCTTCTCGG
>Ga0075119_1000997_pt1 | contig 14221 bp, 18 predicted proteins | sample AntAceMetag02UK9_FD_69791 | JGI IMG/M metagenome (GOLD analysis project Ga0075119, IMG submission 69791) | Saline lake microbial communities from Ace Lake, Antarctica - Antarctic Ace Lake Metagenome 02UK9 | ecosystem: Environmental > Aquatic > Non-marine Saline and Alkaline > Saline | place... | reverse complement strand
CTAATCCATTCGGAGGATTTTAGTGGCTAAAAAGAAGGATGAAAATAAGCGCGTAATATTCCGACGGATCGGTGGTCGTGTCATCCCTATTACTGTGGGGGGAGCTGCTGCTGCCTCTGCCGCCAATACTACAAGAGTCTATAAAAAAGGGAACATCACTATTGATAAAAAGAAGTTCTCTTTTGCTCCTGTGACTAAGACCTTTGGATCTCGTTACAATTTAAGCGTAGCAGGAAAGAAAGCAGCCAATGCCACTGTGGCCGTTGCTAAAGACGGAGAGGCCACTTTCGGATGGCTTGGTGTAAAGAAGAAATTTCAAAAAAAGGGCTTGAGCAAAGTCCTTTCAAAAGAAGCCATTAGAGATTCACGCAGAAAAGGCGCGACTCATGTATTCAATCAAGTCATTCACCCAGGAAGTGCTCTCACTAACTATTCAAAAGGCAGAGATACTTTTTGGAGAATAAGTCAGAGAGCCAAAGCTGATGGTAGTGTGGACTTCTTTGAGACTACAAAAACCAAAGCCATGCAGAAGGTCAATAAGGCTCACAAATTTCATAAAGAACTTGGAGCTGAAATTGCTCAAGAAGCTAGAAGATCGTTGCCAAAGTACAAGAGTGGAAAGATCCGATTCTCTAAGGCTCCAAAGTTTGCTCGACAAATCAATAAGAAGGTCAGTCGGGTTGCTGAACATCACATATTTAAGATGGCAAAGGCAGACTCTCCTATATGGAGAAACACTGATCTCAAGGGAATGAAGAAAATCACTAAGTATTCAAAACCTTTCAGAACAACAAGAAACAAAGTTCAATTAGCTGGTGGAATCGCTTTGGTTGCCGCCGGAGCTCTTTTTGGAGGAAGCAATGGCAAAAAGAAAAAATAATAATGGTGTAGTTTTCAGAAGAGTCCGAGGAAGGATTGTTCCCATTAAGTTGTCAAAAGCTCAAAGAGCTCGACTCAATGAGGGTGCTGCCGGAGCTGGAATAATGGCTGGTGGAGCTGCGGTTGGTATTGGTGCAGGAGCATCTATAACCAAAGCTGAAAGCTTCCTAAATCGAAAGTCTGCCAGAAATGTTAGAGCTTCAAAGCTTTTCAAATCATACAAAGCAAATCACAGACAGATGTCTCTCTTTGGTCATAGTAAAACTACAAAGGCCAATCTCCTTCTTAATAAATCGAGAAAGAAAGTCAGACTTGGTAAATCATTGGTTCCTCCTGTTAAGAAATTAGGCAAAGGTGCTGCAGCTTTCTTGGTTGGTTATGGAGCTTCCAAGGTGGTGAGAGCTACTCATGGAAACAAAAATGAGACTGTCGATGCGGTAGTGGGGGCCACTGTTGGTGCTGCTGCCTATAATCCTAGAGGGACTTCAGAATTTCTTTACAAGGTGGGTGGCAATCCTAAGAAAACAGGTAAAGCCGCATGGAGAACAGCCAAAGCAATCATAAGGTTAAAAACTAAAATCAAACTATGAGCTTTTTCGAGAATAATAAAGTGGAGACTCTTGCACAGTCTCAAGCCGAGGAAGTGCAGGAGCTCAATAAACGAGAAGTAAAAAAGATGATGGTTCTATATAAGAGAGTCCGTCTTGAACTTATTGATCGTCTCAATTCAATGCCAAAGGGAACTTTCACAGCTCAGAGAATGAGATCGTCTTTAATTCAAATTGATGCTGCTTTGCTGGAAATGCAGAGAGTTCTCGGAAAAGGTATTCAAGAAAGCTCCATGATTCTTGGTGAGAGATCATCTGAGGATCTAATCAAAGAGCTCAACACTTTTGACAAAGAGTTCACTGGAGCTGTTACCCCACTCAATCTGGATTCAGCAGTGGTTGCCTCTAAGACTTCCAACTTCCTCTTTGAGAGACACCAGTCGAGTCTCACAGCTTACAGCAAAGCTTTAAGACAGGACTTTGCCATGGAGCTCTCAGAAGCTGTTTTAATTGGTAAATCTAATTATGAAGTAGTGGGAGAGTTGGCTCAAAAGTTTAAAGGTGAACAGTGGAAGCTGGAAAGAATAGCCAGAACAGAGCTCCACAATGTCTACAACATAGCAAAAATGGAAAATATGAAAGAGGTCAGGGATTCTGGAGATATGCCGGATCTGATGAAAACTCTCTTTCATCCAATGGATTTAAGAACTGCCAAAGATTCAAAGAAGCTTAATCGAGAGAATCCAAAGATTCCTATTGATAAGCCTTTTAAATTTAAGTGGGGAGATCAGGAGAGGGTATTTATGGCCCCACCAGATAGGCCAAACGATAGAGCTATCTTGCTTCCCTACCGCAAGGACTGGAAATAAATCGGCATGAGTCGATATGTAGAAACTAACAACTAACGGGAGGAGACTCGTATGTCAGGAACAAACGATGACGACAAAAATAAGAACGATGCTGGCGCTGGCGCTGGTGGCGAAGGTGGAGCTGCTGATAAAGGTGGTGAAGCTGGAGGAGATAAAGGTGGAGAACTTAATCCGAATCCAAACCCTAACCCTGGTGGCGACGGTGGAGAAGGAACTGAGTTTGATTATACCGATCCTGTAAAGGTCGAGAAAGAACTCAAAAAACTCCGCAAGGAAAATGCCTCCCGTAGAGTATCTGGCAAGGACGCTAACGAGAAGTTAGCTGCAATGGAAGAGACTCAAAGAAAGTTAAAGATCGCTTTGGGAATTGAAGAAGAAGAAGATCCAGCCGAACAAGTGGAAACTCTTAGATCTCAAAATGAAGCTTTACAAATGGAAATACAGCTCAACTCGATTGCGAGTGATTTGGAAATTCCTGCAAAGAATCAAAAATACTTTAAGTTTTTGATTCACGAAAAACTGAGAGAAATGGAAGAAGGCTAGGAGCTTTCCGACGATGATCTTGAAGAAATCGCGCAGGAAGTAAAGGGAATGGGTGGCGCAGCTCCTGGTTCAACTGGTGTGAACAGTGGCGGTCAAGGTGGTGGCGGTAAAGCCCCAGCTAAAGGTGGAGATATGACTGTGGAACAGTTTGCTAAAATGTCTCTGACTGAAAAATCATCCCTCTACACAAAGAATCCAAAAGAGTATGAGCGATTATTTTCATCAGCAAAAGAAAAAGGATTAGTTTAACTAAGGAGAATTAAATGAGTGCAACTCAAGCAAGTGATGTGGCCTTCGTGCCAAAGGTGTGGTCCGACCATATTAATGCCTATTATGACAGAAAAATGGGATTAGGTTCGTTGGCCGTTATGGATAAAACTCTTCAATCAGAGCCAGGGGAAACTGCAAACTTTCCTTATTTCAAGACTATCGGTGCAGCTCAAGAGCCTGCAGAAGATGAAGGTCTGGAAGTCGAAGCTCTCCAAGACGATGCGTTCAGCGTAACCGTCAAAGAGATCGGGAAAGCTGTTGGTTGGAAAGACAAATCAAGACGCAAGTCTTCAGCGAACAAAAAGGGAATCAGACCTAATGGTATTCAAGAAGGTGAAGCTCAACGTCAAATCTCGCGTGTATTCGCTGAGAAAGTTGATGCTGATATTATTACAGAGATTAATAGTGTCGGAAATTACTCCGCTGGTTATGTGGCTACTTCTTCAACTCACACTTGTACTGTGCAGAAGATTTTACAGTCTAAGATTACCGCTTTCGGTGACAAGCAAAGTGATGCCTTGGCAATCGCAATGCACTCTCAGGATTTCTTATCCATGATGACGGACACTACTACTGGCTTTCTAAAAGCTGATGCTAATGATCCTTTTTATGGTCGTCCTGGTTTCGAGGGTCGTTTACTTGGAATGGCGTTGTTCACTTTGGACACTATGCCTTCGGTCACTATTGATTCGACTGCAGCCCATTACCATTTCATATTCAAAGCCAACCCTTTTGGGATTTATATGGCTGAAGATATGGACCCAGAAATGGATCGTGACATTCTCCATCGTGAGACAATCTTGGCAGCCACTATGTGGTACGGAGTGCTTGCACTTCATGGCAAGGTAGCAACCGATGATAAGAGAATTGCTCGTGGAGCTTTCTGCGTATCAGCTTAATTTGAGTGGGGGCTCACAAGCTCCCTCTCTTCGCTTTTTTGTTTAATATTTAGATAGGAGATTTTATGTCTTTAAGTAATGAAAGCAATCCGCAGGTTGCTGTAATCCCTTTAGGTTCTCTGGCAACAGATGACGTTCAGGTTCCTGCAATTCACTTCCGAAAGGCAGTGAAAATTTTAAGTGTGAAGCTTGTCAATGGTGCTGCCATTACTGCTTCTGATACTAACTTTGTTCAAGTTGGGCTTCAGCACGTTGGCGGCAGCGTCATAGCTGAGATTGACACTCGTGCAGCCCATGAAAATGCGCTTGTTAAGAATGTTGGTAAGGCTTTAAACTTGAGCGCGGTTCAGGATGATGTTGCTGCTGGGTCTAACCTAGAAGTGGATTATCAAGAAGGTGGAACTATTGCCCTTACGAGCGCAGTTCTATTAATCGAATACTTTAACAAGTAATCCAAAGCGGGGTTAATTCCCCGCTTTTTAAAATGGGAGGTTCCTATGGGAGCAACAATGTCGAGAAGACGAATGAAAGATAAGAAGAATAAAAAAGCAAAGACTATGAAAAAAGTCGCTGCTGAAGTAACAAAACCAACGAAGAAGAAGACCAGTAAAAAGGCTCCTGCTTCAAAGAAGAAAACAACCAAGAAGGCTGCTACTTCTAAAAAGAAAACCACTAAGAAAGTCAGTGGGGTTCCTCCGAAAGAAGAAACCAAAACGACTGAGTACAAATAAGCCTTAAGGGGGAATGATGGCTTTTTCTGAAACAGAAAAGGTGAAGATCCTAAGATATATAGGATGGCCGCCAACAACAATAGTTAGCACTTCCCTTGATTATTCCAAGATTGTATCTGATCGCCTTACAAACGCCAGCACTCCCACACAGGGAATCGTGAGAGAACTGTTGGACCGAATTGAGAACCTTGACGAGAAACTCGACAAGGCTATCTGCAGGGCGGGTGTGAAGCAAATTGATGACATCACTTTAAGAGATAATGAGATCGACATTCTCAGGAAGGAACGTCGAAAGATTTTCCGAGAAATCGCTCTGCTTGTTAATATTAAAATGATGGGTAGTGGAATGATGGGAGCTGTCTGCGTATGAGTGGAATAGTTGATGATCTAAAAGGTTGCTCTGACGATATTCTTGGAATCCGAGATGACATTGGTGCAGCTAAACAGAAGGTCTTTTTTGTAGAACGTCGTTGGTCTGGCACAGAGCTGGGTGATGGATCTTATCAAGACAAGCCAAAGGATCGGATGCTTCCTTCCCCACGAGTCGTGGAGTTCAAACATCAGCTTGGCATCAGAGAGGGTGGAGCCGTTAAGCAAGGGGATATTCTCTTGAAGATGGTTTCTAAAAACATATATCCAGACAAAGCCGATCTGGAGTTTGCTGGATTAGATAAGAACGTCGAAAAGTTTTATGAGATTGGTGAACGATTGTACCGACCTATTGCGATTACTGAGAAGCATCTCACTTGGTCGATTCTTTGTCGTCCAGTATCAGGACAGAGGTAATAATGAAAAAGAAAATGAAACCCAAAGCTGGATCAAAGGGAGCAGTAAAATTCATCAGGAAGAATGGTCGAATCATTCCAATCACTGTTAAATCCAGTAAGAACTCAACCGCTATTAAAAAAGGTAAATCCATCAAGATCGAAAAGAATAGTGATATTGATAGGGCCGATAAAAACTATAAAAGCAAAAGAGGAAAAGCTACCGCAGCCGGTGGAGCAGTAGCTGGTGGGGCCGCACTAAGACACGTTAGTCATGGAACTAAGGGAACTCTCAAGAAATCGAAAGCTGGAAAGAGACTCAAATACTTAGGGAAGATGGCTAAAACATCAAGAGGAAAAAGTGGACTAATATTCGCCGGAGCCGCTGCTGTTGGTGGAGCTGCTCTTGGAAGAATGTTTGGATCTCAATATGCCAAAGCTTCTGAAGGAGCAAAACTAGAAAAGAAATATGGGAAAAAACCAACCATAGCCACAATAAAAAAAGCATCAAAAGCAAATAAAACAGGACTCTAAGGGGGAACTATGAATAAAAAAGTAGGTGGAAAAAAGGCGTTGAACAACTTGGAAATAGTTAGTCATCCACAAAACAACAATGCTGGAAGTGCCAGAAATGGAAAGGCTCGTCCTTGTAATCCAGGCCACAAGCCAAAGGATTCAACGGCGGCGGTCCCTGGTAAATAATGAGTACAAAGACGGTTCGACTTGAAGACTTTGCCAAAACCCTAGAGGTGGATGGAAAGCAGAGACAGGAAGATTTCAGGAAAGCGGTTGTTCGTGGAACTATGAGATCCATTCCTCAACTTGTGGAGAAATCCCCTGTCGATACCGGATTATATGCTGCCTCGTGGAGATTCGAGGAAAAAGAGTGGGGAGCTATTATTGGAAACTTTGCTCCCCATGCTGCAATCATAGAGGACGGAGCTCGGCCATTCACGCCACCAATGGGACCTCTACTTGCCTGGGCGAAAAGGGTTTTAAAAGATCCTAGCACCCCACCTAACTACTCAAGTGCAGTCTGGGGTCTTGCCAAAGGAACTCAGTTAAAAATTCAAAAGTATGGGATGAAACCAAAGCACATTCTGCAGAATCACATCCCAGAGATTTTGGAGAACATTAAAATGGAATACGAGAGGCTTGTAAAATGAGCGATGAAAGAGCTGTGAACGCAGTACAGAAAGCCATTATTAAGCATCTGGAGGATGAGTTTCCAGGTATTGAATCCGTTATTGATGGTTTTCCGAATCCTAATGAAGAACTAGAATATCCAGCCGCATCTGTAATGATGAAAGATCCGATCATGGATCTGGCGATTAATGAATACACCATATCAAAATCCTCGGTCACAGCACCAACAACAGGACAAACAGGAACTAAGTCCAAGATCTTGAGGGTTTATGGTGAATACACTTTAGAAATGCAAATAGATTTGTGGGCTAAGTATAAGCCTCAACTAAGAACTCTTATGGAAGATTTCGCTCGACTATTTAATCCCTCGATTGGAAGGACAGGGATCTCTGTGCAACTCGAAGAGTATCACGAGGAATATGTCACCTTTACTTTAGAAAGGTTTAGGATTGTTGAGGGAGATGCTGAATCTCAAAGAAATGAGTGGAGAGCAGTGGCTACTGTTTCGGCTGGATGTCGAGCGATTAAGGAGCACCTAGAATATCTCATGCACACAGTCGAGAACAATATAGAAACACCAGATGAAATCGAAGGCGAGGATGACCCAAGCTATTTCGGTATTATCTAAAGCAAGGAGATTTATATGCCTGGAATTTTTCGGTCTACAGATCCTACAGTTTGGGATGACATAGATGGAATTTATATCAATGAGGTGACTCCCCCTCCTAGTGTAGTGGGAGCCGCCGCAAACGTAGCCATTTTGGTTGGACAAACTGAGCGAGGCCTACCAGCCTTGACTGAGCTTGCCGGAACCCAAGATTTCTACGAGCGATTTGGTAGAAATTCAACATTCGGAGCTCACACAGCTCTATTAAACAAAAAAATGGGACGGATTAAGTTGCTTCGAGTAGTTGCTTCTGATGCCGTTACTGCTTCTAAAACTTTCGACTCAAAGCTGACCTTTACGGCCAAGCAAGGAGCTGGGATTTATGGAAACAGTCTTCAAGTAAAAATCGAGGAAGCTTCAAGCTCTCGTCAGGAAGTTCATACAATCGCTTGTGTGGCTGATAGTTCTGATGATCTTGATGGAACTTACTTTATCATTCCTGATGAAGTTGGAACAGTGGCCTTTTGGATTGATACCGATAACAGTGGAACAACAGTTCCCGCTCATGGTGCCGATCGTGCTGTTGAAATCACAACCATTGGAACTGATGATGCTGATACAGTAGTGGCGACGAAAGTGGCCGCAGCTATTCAAGCGGATTCCAAGTTCACTGCAAGTGCTGCAAGTGCAACAGTGACAGCGACATTGGTAGCCTACGGGCCAACAGATGATGCTCTTGGTTCTGGAACTGCTGGTTTCACATTAACTCGCACAGTTCTAGGCGTTAATACTGGGAGGAAGTACACCATTAGAGATAATGGAGCAAGCGCACAACTTACAGAAGAAGTTTTCGATGATGTGTTAATCGCTGCGATCACTGCACTCACTTTTTCAGGTTCAATTATGGCAAGTGTTGTTGTTGATTCAGCAAGTGCAGAGCCAGCACTTCAGGCTTTCACAGCTTTGGAAAATGGAGCAGAGGGAACTGTGGCAGACACAGATTATGAAACAGCAATCGCTTTGGCGGCTGTCGAGAAGTCTGGGAATGTGATCTTTTTAGATGCTTACACTGATGCAAGAAACGTCTATCTCAAAACCCATGTGGCGGCGACGACTGACAAAATTGCAGTTCTTGGTGGTAGTTCAACTCAGACTTTTGCTGAGTGGCTCGCGGATCTTGACAACTATCGGGATACTGATGGTCGAATGGTCTACCCTTTTGGTTGGGTTGAGACTCTCATTAGTGGGGTTCTAACGTACACAAGTCCTACAGCATGGTTGGCTTCAATCTTTTCTCAGACAACTCCTTATAAGAGCCTGAGCGCGGTTGAGAACGCTTCAATGTTGGCGGCTGTTACGTCTTTAAAGAATCCACTTACTAGAGCGCAGCAAGTTCAAGCAGATGCGGCTGGTGGTCTAACTCTTGAGTTTGATGAAGACTTTGGATACTTGGTGAAAAATGCTGTGGTCACACAGATTGCCAATAGCCAAAAGGTGACAATTCTTCGTCGAAGAATGACGGATTTCTTAACTTCTAGTGTCGGAACTTATCTTAAGAATTACTCAAACGCTGTGAACTCTGTAGAGAATAGAGTAGCGGTTAAGGGTGCGATCTTGGATTTTGTTAATCGACTGGAAGTGGATGGAATCTTGCCAAAAGATTCAGATGTCCAAGGTGGAACGGCTAAATTGGTGGATGTCGAGTCCTTGAACACCAACAGCTCAATCGGTCAGGGATTCTTTAAAATATCTTGGAAACAAAGAATTTACAGCTCAATGAGGTACATCGTGCTTTCGGTTGAAGTTGGAACTTCTGTAGTTGTAACCGAGCAAAGCGCGTAAGGGGGATTTATGTCAGCAAGTTTAAGAGGCCATCAGGGTCAATTTAAAGTTTATGAAAATGGTCAACCTGTGGAGCCCATTCCACTAACGAGTGTTGATATTAATCAAGACTCTTCCTTTTCCAAAACCTTCTATGTAGGGAATGGTATTCCAGAAGGGGATCAGGTTATTGAGGGCTTTTCGGGAACACTAGAAATGGAAGTTAAGGACGACAAGGTGGAGAGATTCATTGATGCCTTAATCACAAACAACCTCAACGGGATTGGGGTGAGTGATTATTCAATGATCTCAACTGAGCAGTATGCCAATGGGCAAAATGCTTCTTATGTTTATTATGATTGCCAGTTTAGGCTCTCAAAAAGACAGGGCGGTTCAAGAGACAAGATGACAAAGCGTCTTGATTTCCAATGTAGCGGAAGACAACGATTGTAATTTAACAATTTAAACGGGAGACAATATGTCTGGAAAAAATAGGAATAATCAAAATGCTGGGAGTGGTAACAACAACCAGCAAGAACAACAAGAAGTTTATAGCGTAGTTTTGAACAATGGTGCGGAGAATGAGAAAACAGTATTTCTTCGCAAAATGAAGATTTCTTTTAAAGGGATGGCTATGAAAGCGGCCCTTTCGAGATCTAACAATGACCGAAATCATGCTATGGCGATTCTTGATGAAGAAATTATGAAACTTTTACTTGTTTCTATTGATAGCAAGGAAGTATCAGCTTCGCAAAAAGAAGACTTAGATAGTCTTTTCGAGCCTGCTGAGTTCTGGAAACTTCTTGAAGTTCTCGGCCAGATTACAGGAATGGATACAGAAGGGGATACAGCCCCCCTGGTGAAGATCGCCTTTACTGGGAAACGATAGTTTGGATCTGTCGATATACGAGTCTCCGTCCGAAAGATATTCACGCGATGGAGCCTTGGCAGTTTAAAACTGTCATCGACAAGCTCAATGAGATTCTTGAAGAAGAATCAGGGGGAGATGAATGAGCGCACCTTTAGCATATAAGGTTTTAACGGAGTTTAGGTTTGAGATCGGTAGTGCCGTGACCAACACCAGAACTCTCGCCGGAGAGGTCAACAAGATCTCGGATGCTGCTGGTAATGCTCAACAAGCTCTTACTGGTGTGGGAGTCTCACTCGTTCAAAGTTTTGGCGTAGGTTACTTGACTGTAGGTGGAACAATTTTTAAGGCTTTTATGGCCTCAGAGAAGTTTTACCAATCTCAGTTAAAGTTATCCAACATCTTCTTATCAAAAAAGTTCTTTGAAGGTCCACAGGCTTTCCAACAATCCATGCACGCATCTGCTGACGCTTTGGAGAGAATGAAAAATACTGCAAGGCAGTTTTCTCTTCCAGCAGGAGCTCTTGCCGGATTGTCGAGTTCTGTGGGCGCGGCTTTAACATCGGGGGGTCTTGATGATTCCTCTTTGACTAAGTCAATCGACCTTTCAAGAGCATTTTTGAAATCAGCACCAGTATTGATTCCAGGGCAGGACCCAATGGCATCACAAGGCCAGCTTATGAACTTAGTTTCTGGGCGAGCCGATATTGGTGGAACACTTGTCCAAAGATTAATGGATGAGACAGGGGCCATGAAGCCCTTTTCAGGAAGAGGTGGGGCTGGAAAGTTCAACGCTCTCGAACCTTCAAAACGACTTGATGTTTTGACCAAATCACTGGATCAGTTCTCCAAACAGGTTGAGGTGAACACTGCCATTGCTGGGTCATTTTCAGGTCAAATGCAAAGGATGAGAGACAACCTCTTCAGTATGTTTTCAATTTTCCGAAAGATCGGAGATGCGATTCGCGTTCCACTTACTGATATTCTTTTGAATATTAATAACTGGCTGGAAACTCATGGCGAGAAGATAGCTAACAACATGGCTGAGATGCTTGAGAGAATCCTCAAGGACCCCATCAAGCTATTTGTAAACCTTGAGACTCTAAAAGGTATGGGTGGGGATTTCAGTGCAGCAGGGGCTTTTATAAAGACTCTGGCGCATCTTGAATTTGCTGGCTTTGCTGCTGGAGCTCTTGGTGGAGCTGGATTACTGGGCGGGTTTTCGGTAATGGCTTCAAAACTTGGGAAAAGTATTCATAAGATTGTCGCGTGGTTCATACCACTTGGGAAAATGGCTTCTGGTGGGATGATTTCTCACATAGGAAAGCTATTCATGGCCGTTGGTCGTCTTTTTGGGTTCCTTTTCTTTATGCTTCAAACTCTGACAATGGCAGGAGCCAAGGCTGGAGTTCACAACAAATTATGGATGGCTGAAAATGCCTCCAAGGTTTCTGAGGTAATGGTCAAAATGGGTAAAGCTTTCTCAGCTCTACTCTATCCAATTACTGCAGGAATGGACGCTTTGGCTGAAGTGATCTCATGGTTCTTTCGATTAGATTTCACCGGTGGAATCTTGATAACTGTGTTTAGTGCTTTAGCTTCAGTGATGGAGTTTTTAGGAAAAGCAGTCTTAAGGATCTTTGGGTTCATTCAGGGTGTGGTGGATATGCTCACTCAGATCCCTTTAAATCTTGGGAGCTTCTTCTCTGGTGATATTGGCTTTGGGGATATGCTCGGTCAAATGGGTGACACCTTCATGCGAGGTTTTGACCATCATTATAACAAAATTTATGGTGATGAAAATCAGGTTCCATTCGCACCAGGAAAAGGCAAGACCTCAAAAAACACGACCTATATGAATGTGAATATGTATAACGAGTTTAAGGAGCAAATGGAGCCAGATAGGATTGCTTTTACACTCCAAGAACAACTTTTCAAGGCGGCTACTAACCCTAGAGGGACCAAACGTCGATCATTTCAGAGAGGATCATTGAAAAAATAGGGAGGGTCTTTGGGAATATTGAACGATACTCTAGCCACAGGACTCAATAGCCTTGGAGTTAATACCTCCAAAGTTGTGAATGTTCCTGAATACGTTGGTGGAGATTTCCCTGACGGGCTTGTAATCACTCAAATAATTAATAACAAAGAAGAAGAGGATCGGGATGGCGTACCAGTCAACTTAGTTCTAAGAGGAACTTTTGCTCCTCATCAACCATGGGAATGGGGTGGAGAGCAGCAGATCGTCAAGGAATACTATTCAGGAAACGATCTCCCTTCAGTTCAGGTCTTGGGACCTCGTGAATCTGACATCCCCATTAAAGGGACTCTCAAATCCAAATTCTTCAAACAACAGGATTCTCAAAATCTCAGGCTGGCTGCAGAAGCCTATCAGCAACAACTGGATCTCCTGAGAAAAAGAGGAAATTTGATCAAAATTGAGCTGGGTGAATGGCAACGATATGGCTATATCAAACAGACTTCATTCAAAATGAGAACCAGAGCTGACATTGATTATGAACTGGATTTCATGGTGATCTCTGAAGAAAAGCCAGATTTCTCTAAATTCACTGAGCGATCAGATGATGATTTAAAAGCTCCAAATAAGGCTCTAATAGATGCTGCAGCTTCTCAGCTTTCAGCATCAAGAACCTTCCCCACTGAGATGACTCAATCGGTGGCTGATCTATTGAATGACCAGATCTCTGCTGTGGCTGATTCGATTGCCATTGTGACTGATTTCGTGAATGGGATTCTCACAGATGCCGAGCAACTTGAAGCGGCTGCTTCCAGAGCTGTTGGATTGATCCGATATGCCAGATCTCAAATAGCTACTGCTTCCAGAAGGATTGGGGCCATTTCTTACTCTGTTTCAAACCTTGGAGCAACTGCAGCCACAGAGGCTCAGAAGTCGGTGGCGAGCATTGAGAGCTTGAACCATATTGGTCAAACAAGGCTGACTTTCACCTCACTGGCTCAAAGATTGGCAGCCATGCAGCAGAAATTCGCAGCCTTGGCTTTCACATTGCCACTTGAAAGGTATCTGGTCCGAGAAAACGATACTCTCCAGAAAATCTCAATCAGGTACTACAACACCACTGACAACTGGACTGTTATTTATGACCACAATGATCTCGCTACAAGTGAGCTCACCAAGGGACAGATCCTAGAAATTCCGAGGCTCTGATGGGAATATTTTATCCCCAGGCGGCTGTCACAATGAAACTAAGGCTAGAGGACTATGTTAGGAACTCCAACTCACTGGAGTTCTATGAGTTCACAGTTCTAGCCAAATCAGTCACTGTCACAACAAATTCCTATTTTGAAGCTGATACTTTTGATTGTTCGATTGAATATAAGAACTTCCCTTTTGATCCCAGAGCGATTCGAGCTTGTGGGGTCACGATCCACGTTGAGGATATGAAAAAGCTATATGGTGAGGATGGGAAAAGGGTTGAAATTGTACCAAATAAAGCAAATACCATATTTCAGGGCTTTGCTGATGATGACTCAATCAAGTTTGATGACTCAAGTCGGACAGTAGTTTTGGAAGGTAGAGATTTCACATCTCTTCTCATTGATGCTCCCTATTTAAAAGGGAATTATCCAGTCACTCAAAAGGTTGATGTAGCTATCCAGAGCTTGCTTTCAGAGCTCCCAGCTACCGCCCAGCTTCGCGTAGATAATCGGGTTGGGGATTTGCCTACACTGAGTAAATTCTGGGATGACAAGCAACCTGGATCTGGAAGAAAGAATGTCAGAAAAGATCAATCCTATTGGGATCTGATTCAGTCGATCATTGCTGATGCTGGTTTAATTGCCTACATTGAGCTCGACAAGTTGGTGATCTCAAAGCCAAGGATTCTCTACGATAAATCAAACGCCAAAGTCTTTATTTATGGTCACAATATCAAATCACTCAAATTCAAGAGAAAGCTTGGTCGTCGTAAATCTTTCAATCTCCGATTAACTGCTTTCTCCTTTAAAAATAAGCTTCCAATATCGGCCAAAATACCTGAACAGGCCACTTCAGAATGGCTGGAGAGAAACAGCTATCTAGCAAAGCCAATAAAAGAGCTCAAGTTCGATACTGAGGGAAAGCCCATTGATGACAATAATCAAAGGCCAGCTCCTTATATTTCATTCAGGATTCCAAATGTGGCCGATCAAAAGCAACTGATCGCCATGGGTGAGGAATTGTTTGAGGAAATTGCAAGGCAGGAGATAGAAGGGGACTTCACAACTAGAGAAATGAGCATCTATTATCAGGAGCTCA
>Ga0075119_1000980_pt1 | contig 14411 bp, 13 predicted proteins | sample AntAceMetag02UK9_FD_69791 | JGI IMG/M metagenome (GOLD analysis project Ga0075119, IMG submission 69791) | Saline lake microbial communities from Ace Lake, Antarctica - Antarctic Ace Lake Metagenome 02UK9 | ecosystem: Environmental > Aquatic > Non-marine Saline and Alkaline > Saline | place... | reverse complement strand
AATGGTCTTCAATGCGCTCACCGGGTTCGCTGCTATTTTCGGCATCAGCATAAGTTGGGCGATTGGGATATTTCCGCTACTGGGCTTAATTATCGGTTCGATTATTCTCACTTTGCCAAATGGAAAACGCCGCTAGCCGTCTTGCCTGACGCATGTCAGTAAACGGACTGGGCGTCGACGAACTCTGCTTGGACTCGTCAAAACCATCGTCAAAGCGATCGATTTCGATGTGGAAACAGGGATTCTGGTCGCGTCGGTGCGTAACCGCTGCGGGTCCTGCCGGAAGCGCAGCCCAAGCTGCGACGCTGGTGACGGCCGCCGCCTTGAAGCCGTGGGCCGTCGACAGCCTCACCCACACCAACAAGAATCTCGACGACGGTACTTTCTGCAAGGACCTGGAGAGGGCCGAGAGCTTTGTGAAGGCTGCAAACGGCGTGTAGTACGCGGTCAGCGCGCCGCGAAGGTTTCCATCATCAGGTCGACAAATAGCTTGCCGTCGGCGTTGAGAGCCACATTGCAGTTTGGCTCATGGCCACCGCGGTGGTAGATGTCGATCACGGTGCGACCCACCGTGAGGCGTCCGGAGGTCTCGACGTCGACGTGCACGCGCGCAACGTCGAGGACGTCACGGCGCAGGAGGTACGCAACACACAGCGCGTCGTGCACCGGAGCGCTCTCGGCAACCGTCATCGGCTGAGTGCTGTCGTACCCAGCGATCCGGTGGTCGATGAGGGCCGCCGCGCCGCGCGCCGCGGGCGTTCCAAGAGCCTCAAGTGCCTGGCACTGCGCGCGCGAGACTAAGGCCTGGTGTGTAGCGTCCAGTGGGACGAGCGTGACGTTACGGAAGCCCGCAGCAAAGACGATAGCCGCGGCCTCCGGGTCGGCCCAGATGTTGAACTCGGCAGAAGGTGTGGCGTTGCCCTTGATGTTGCCGCCGCCCATGATCACCAGCTCCGGCACCGCCTCAACAATGCGCGGCTCGATGGCAATCGCCGCGGCGATGTTGCTGAGCGGGCCAACTGGGACGAGCGTGATTTCTTCCGTGGTCGCCCGGTACGTCTCGACGAGGAACTCCACCGCACTCATGTCCTGCTTGCGTGAAGTAGCCGCCGGCAGTGGCAACTCACGGCCGTGGATGTTGCTGTTCGGGTTCACCTGCTCGGCCCGCGGCTCTGGGAAGTCCGACCGGACGATCGGGCGACTCAATCCTTCGTATACCGGGATGTCGCCCCGGCCAATGTGGTCGAGCGTGCGCAGCGTGTTGTCCGTGCAGTACTGCACCTCGACGTTGCCGTTCACTGTGGTCACAGCGAGCAAGTCGAGTTCAGGGTGGAGCGCCGCGAGCATGATCGCGACTGCATCGTCGGTTCCAGTGTCGCAGTCAAGAATGAGCTTAGTGGTCATGAGACATTGCCTTTCAGTAGGTTGATCGTTGTAACTATGAATGAGGAATTGCAGATTGAAGATTAGGTGCGGGCGGGCGGGCGCCCATTCGCGATACTGCGACTCGGGCGAGCGACCCACCGGCGCGCACCGCACCGATGTGGTCGCCCGTGCGCGTCCAGTGATCGAGGAAGCCCGCGCAGAACGAGTCTCCTGCCCCCGTTGAGTCGAGCGCATTGACTCGGTCGGCCGGAACGAGCACCGGCTCGCTTCCGCGACAGGCGACCACCGCCCCATCGCCGTCCAGCGTGACGACTGCGATGCGGTAGTGCTCGGTTAGCCGTGCCGCGGCGAGCATAGGATCACTGGTCCCGGTAAGCGCTTCAGACTCGTCCCTATTCGGGAAGGCGAGCTCCGCTCCAGCAGTCCAAGCCAGGAAATTCCCCACCCCTACCTCGTGCAGCAGGCTCACCGAGCTGGGGTCTACTGAGATCGGTGTGTCACTCACTCGAGCACAAGCGAGGATCTCGAACATAGTCTCCCTCACAGCTGGCTCGAACAAGGAGTACCCCGTGATGTGCAAGAGTGACGCACCCTCGAGCAGGCTGGAGGGAACGTCCGCGGGAACAAGGTTGAGATTCGCAGCGCGATCCGTGAGCATGGTCCGGCGGCCCAGCTCGTCGACGATGATGACGATAGTTCCGGTCTCGGCCTCGAGGTCTATCGCTAGCCGGGCGTCCACCCCGAACCGGGCGAGGAACTCGGTGTGAAAAGCATGGTCGCTCGAACCGACGCGGCCTGCGAACACGACGTCGTTGCCCTGTCGACCCAGCCAACACGCAAGGTTCGCGGCTGATCCACCCGGGCGCCGCACAATCTCGGAGCGCGTGTCCGAGTCGACCGTGACCGCGGAGAGCGGGCGCACAAGTATGTCGTTGATCACGTCCCCCACCACAAGCACCCCCCCTTGGGCCGCTGAATATGTGGTCTGCTGTGTCATGAACCGAGGCGAGCAGCCCAGGCGACGGCGATCTCACCGCCGAGAATGATGTTGTTGCGGGCGATGTCGATGTTAACCTCGAGGCTCTGGCCGTTTGTGCGCTCCTGTAAATACGCGAGGAGGAAGGGGGTGACCTCCTTGCCCGTAATCGACCGGGCGGCTACCTGGACGAGAGCCTCCGCTAGAACCTTGTCGTGCAGCTCGGGGTCGAGCTGTTGCTCGAGCGGCAACGGGTTGGCGACAAGCACCGCGCTGCTCAGTCCTAGTGAGTCCTGCGCGGCCATCACGTCAGCAACCTCTGCAGCTGAGTCGACCCGCCAGTCAATGTCAAAGCCGGCGTCGGTCAGGTAGAAACCGGGGTAACGTTTGGTGCGGTAACCGAGAACGCAGACGCCCAGCGACTCGAGCCGCTCGAGCGTGCCGTGAATGTCGAGGATCGACTTCGCGCCCGCAGAGACCACTGTTATCGGCAACTTGGAGACCATCGTCAGGTCAGCAGACTCATCAAACGTCTCCTGTGCGCCGCGGTGCACGCCTCCCAGCCCGCCTGTCGAGAACACCCGAACACCGGAGAGGTGCGCGAGGAGAGCGGTCGCCGCGACAGTGGTCGCACCGGTGACTCCCTGTACCATAGCGACACCGAGGTCGCGGCTAGACACTTTGATGACGGACTCATCCTCAGCAATGCGCTCAATCTGCGCGTTATCGAGGCCGACGCGTGGCACACCATCTATCACTGCGATCGTGGCGGGTGTGACACCGGCGTCGAGGAGCACGCGCTCAAAAAGATGAGCGACTTCCAGATTCCGGGGACGTGGGAAGCCGTGCGAGATAATGGTTGACTCGAGCGCCACGACGGGGCGGCCCTCGGCCAAAGCGTCCGCAACCGCTTCGGAGAGCACGGCAGGGTTGGTGGGGTTCATATTATTTCTCCTTTATTGAGTGATGCCAGTCCGGAGGAAGCCGGGAGCGTGAGAGTTGGGCGCGACGATCCGGCAAGCCGGACGGCAGCGAGGGCGAGCAGAGCGGCCGCGGGAACTAGCCAGAACGCCACATCGAGCCCCTCGGTATCGGCCAGCCAGCCTAGTAGTAGCGGGAAGAGAATCAACGTGGATGAGGACAGCAGAGTGGTTCGGGCCACGGCGTGGTCGGTGCGGTGCGGGAACCCGCTGACCACAAGCGCGATTGACGCCGGGTAGAGGTTGGCGATGGCGACTCCGGCCAGGACCGCCGCTGCCATGGCGCGCGGCACCGTTTCCGCCTGCTGCAGCACCACAGCTGCGGCGATTGTGACGATCAGCGACCCCGTTAAAACTGGTCCTCCTCCAAAACTGGCCAGCAAGCGACTCCCGATTGCTCGCAGTACCAGAATGGTGGCCCACATCACTGCCGTCGCCTTAGCAGCAGTGATCGCGTTCAGCCCCCCAACCGAGACTAGGTTTGTGGCCAACCAAAACAGGAAGGACCACTCGACCGCAACGCTCAGACACATTGCGAGGTACGCCATTCGAGGTCGACGCAGCACCTGTAAAATCACGACCCGAGAGGCCTCCGGTGGCCCCGCATCGACACCGTGACGCCCTCGCAGCAGCATCGGTATCACGAGCAGCAGCGCCACTGCTTGGATTAGGGGCAGCATCCTCCAGCCCAAAATGGCCGAGACGAGCACGGGCAATCCGAAGGTGGCTAGCACAGCGCCGATGCTGTACGCGAGGTTCACCTCGCCGATCATCCGTGGTGCCGCGCCCCCGTACCTAGCAACGAGGTGAGCCTGTCCGACGATCAAGATTGTGGTCACCGAGACCCCCGCCAGCGCGAGTGCTGAGATGCTCCACGCCGGGGAACGGGCGCCGGCAAGCAAAGCTGCCGCGACTACGCTGAACAGTGCCGCCCCGATAAGCATGGCATGGCGACCAATTCGACGCCGGATCCGCTCGGCCAGTAGACCCATGATGAGCCCCCCACTACCCATGGCAGTGATGTGCAGACTCTGAACCGTGTGACTCATTGAGAAGTCAGCAGCGATGAACGGGAGCATTCCGCCAACGCCAGCTTGTAGGATCGCACACGTCAGGACCAGCGCGTAAAGGGCCCAGGTGAACGACTCGCGGGGCGGGTTGGTTTGCCTAGACGACGGGCCTCTGCGGGTTATATCCGTCACTGCAAGGTCGCGCCAGCATCGAGCACGGTCTGCGACCCAGTCATATAGCGAGCTTCCGTCGAGCACAGCCACCTGATGGCATACGCAACGTCAATCGGCTCCATCCTCGTTATGGGCAGTGGAAGCGTGAGTACTTCTCCCACTCCTGGAGCTGACGCCTGCCAGTGTTCTGCGGCAGGGTTCTGTGTCATCTCGGTGGCGGTTCCCCCGGGGTGCACCATGTTGACGCGGATGGAAGCCCCTGCGAGTTCGAGTGCAAGCGATTTGAGTAGCCCAACTAGGCCACTCTTTGCGGCGGCATAATGCCCGATAGTCTGCATCGGCTTGACCGCAGCTGTCGAGCCGACCATGACGATCGAGCCGCCCTGGCCTTGCGCCAGCATCGCCGGTATCGCCGCGCGTGCTGTGTTCCAAGTACCGGTCAGTACGACGTCAATCATCGTGCGCCACTGCTCCTCGCTCGCCTGCCATGTTGTCACGGGCCAGCTCGCGATCCCGGCGTTGGCCACCACAATGTCCAGGCCACCAAACTCCTTGACCGCTGTCTGCACCGCAGCCTCGAGCTGGGCATAGTTGCGAACGTCGACGTACGCGCTCGTTGCCCTTCCACCTGCGGCCTCGACGAGCGCGACGGTCTCGCTGAGCTCGTCGTTGCTGCCGGTGTTATAAGTCACGCCTTCGAGCTGAGTGGCAAGGTCCGTCACGACGACGACGGCACCAGCCTCGGCGAGCGCGAGCGCGGTAGCACGGCCGATTCCGCGTGCCGCACCTGTGACGAGCGCGGTCTGGCCGGTGAGGTCGATCATGCTGCCACCTCCGGGTCGAGCGGGATCGCCGAGTCGCCCGCAGCAGCGATGAGGTCAACGAGTTGGTCGCCGAAGTGAGGGTCGGACTCGAGCACGACGGTGCAGTGCGCCCCCTCTTGGGCCGGGAATCCCATGTACATGCCACGCAAGTCGCAGACCGTCTGGCCGCGCGTCTGGACTTCGCCGGTGACCACATAAGCGTTGACGGTGGGAGCGAGCTCAGGGACGAGCGTCCCGGCCGCGACAGCGACCGCAAGCGCATCGTGCAGGCAGCTGCGTCGTTCCCCAAAGCTCGTGGCCTCAAAGAACGAGAAGTAGAAGTCGAGGATTCGCGAGGTGTACTGCCCAATGGTCCCGCCTGCGTTGAGGCGTTCCCGGTGCGTCTCGTCGATCAACGTATTCATCGTGACGTCGAGGCCCACCATCGTCACGAGCCACGGCGCATCGAATACGGCCGCCGCGGCCTCGGCGTCGTGCCAGATGTTCGCCTCGGCGACCTCGGTGACGTTACCCGGAGCGTTCGCCGCACCACCCATGATGGTGATTCCGCGCACCAATCCCGGTAGGTCGGGGCACATCGCGAGTGCGATGGCGATGTTGGTCATCGGGCCGACGGCGACAATCTCGATCTCGCCGGGGTACTTCTTAGCGAGACGGATGATCTGATCGGCGGCGGACTCGGCTACCGGGCTTCCCATGTCACGCCCGGTGCCCGCGTTGCCCTGACCGTCGTCGCCGTGTACGTGGTATGCCAAGTTGAGCGGCCCCCCTGAGATGGGGCCCGCCGCACCTTGGGCGACGGGTATGTCGGGCCGACCTGCCATGTGCAGGGTGTGTAGGCAGTTGCGGGTCGCGGTTGGGACGTCGACATTGCCCCATACGGAGCCGAGGCCGATCAGATCGACCTCCTCGTGCAAAACTGCGTAGAGGATCGCGAGAGTGTCGTCGACTCCAGTGTCGCAGTCGAGGATCATTTTTACGGGCATGGTGAGTCTCCTTTATTGTGGTCAGCGAAGCCGGGCGTCGAGTGCGATGAGCCGCTCAATTAGTAGACGATTGAAGGCTGCGGAGTCGACCTCAAGCGCCACGTTGGCGTTCGCTGGCAGCCTGGATATGCCGTCGACGTCCACGACGGTCATTCCCCGGGTCAGCGTGCCACTGCACTCGACATCGACATACAGCGAATGGGTCTTGACGATGCTCGGATCGATGACTGCGGCGACGGCTAGCGAGTCATGCTGAGCGGTCGAGCTTGAGCCTGAGACCTTCAAGTGGTAGGCGGTGTAGAACTTGACCATCGCGAGCACGGCCTCAGAAACCTTGCCGCCGCCGAGCAGTCCATCCCAGTCCTCGGGAGCGGTGACCGCTTGGTGGGTCACGTCCAGGCCAACCATGGTGACCGGAATATCGGATCCGAAGACACGCGAAGCAGCATCCGGGTCGTACCAGATGTTGAACTCGGCTGCCGGGGTCATATTGCCGATGACGCGGGCTCCCCCACCCATCAGGACGATGCGTTCGAGCTTGGCCGCCGTCCGTGGGAACGCGGCGATGAGCACCGCAACGTTGGTGAGGGGGCCGAGCGCGATCAAGGTGATGGGGGTCTGGCTCGACTCGATGACGTCGACCATGATCTGGACCGCTGAACGCTCGTCCGCACCCCGAGGCGCTTGCGGTAGCACGACGCCGCCAAACCCATCCTCACCGTGCGTAGTCGGGTCGGGGGCCGAGTCACGACGCACCAGCGGTACGTCTGCGCCTGCACCCACCGGGACGTCATTGCGTTCCAGCAGGTGGAGCAGACGCAACGCGTTCTCGGTGGTGTGGGCCAGGCCAGTGTTGCCGCCGACAGTCGTCACCGCCCGCACGTCGAGCTCCGGGCTCGCGAACGCGAGCATCAGCGCAAGAGCGTCGTCGATGCCGGGGTCGGTGTCGATGATGAGGGGGGTAGCCATAAGATCCTCTTTTTGGGTTGCTAGTGATGTCGGGGGTGTATCTTAGGCTCCGAGCGACTGCAGGAATCGCTCGTGGAAGGTCGCCAGGTCGAGCCGAGTGACGATGCGGGCAACGCCAGGCTCCAAGGGGTCACTTGGGTCCGGCTCGTAGCCTCGGAGGTCACCGACCACCTGCCCTCGAGTGTGCTCACCATGCATCTCCATGGCGACCCGCACCAAGCGGTACTCGGCAAGGTCTGGATCAAGGGCGAGCGCGATGGCGAGCGGGTCGTGCAGCACGCAAGTCAGCCGACCGAGAGGCTTGGCGTAGATAGCCATATAGTGCTGCATTGCATTCCACAGCAGCAACCCATGTGGGGTCTCGACCCGGGATAGCCGGTCGATAGCCTCGGGGGTCAGTGTGGTGCTCATGGTCGACTCCAGGCCTACCAACACCAGGTCCCACTCCGCATCTAGCACGAGTTGAGCGGCCTCTGGGTCGTGCCAAAAGTTCGCCTCGCTGGTCTGGGAGGCATTGCCGGGCACTCCGACTGCACCGCCCATCACTACCACGCGGGGCAGCAAACGGGGCAGGTTTGGCTCTAGGAGCAGGGCCAACCCGATATTGGTCATCGGACCGACCGCCACGAGAGTCAACTCCCCTGGCCGCTCACGAGCTAGACGTACGATCTCGACCGCGGCGAGGTTGCCCGCGAGCGGACGCGTCGAGGGCGTCGGGTTCGTGTTGCCCAGCCCATCCTCGCCGTGCACCCATTCGGCGGTCTTAAGCGGTTGCGCCATGGGACGCGCTGCACCGACATGCACCGGTACGTGGTTAAGTCCTACTGCATCGAGCACGGTGAGAGTGTTACGTGCCCCGACGGTGACAGGAACGTTGCCGTGAGTCACGGTACAAGCCACGAAGTCCGCTCCGTTGCCCGCGCCATACATGATCGCCATGGCGTCGTCGACGCCGGTGTCGCAGTCGAAAATAATCGCCGTCATCGTGCGCCCACCTCTGTGTGTGCCGACAACGTGGCAATCGCATCAATCGTCATGTCCCAGAGACGCGGCTTGTCGAGCTCCATCGCGACATGAGTATTGTGCTTTTGGCCGAGCAGGTCGGTGAAGTCGGTCACCGTCATTCCGGTGGTCCAGGTCCCAGTGAGCTCGACGGCGACAAACGCTTCGCGAGTGGTAAACACCGAGGGATCGACAACCTTGGCCACACAACACAGGTCATGCACCGCAGGATGCTCGAAACCCTGATGTTCTAGGTACGAAGCGGCGAAAAAGGTCAGCATGTCCACCACGAATTGCGATAGCGGGGAGTCGATAGCTCGGATACGGTCCATGACGTCGGGGGTTGCTGTCGCCTGGTGCGTCAGGTCGAGACCAACCATGGTGACTTTCCAGTCCCCGGTGAACACGGCTTGGGCGGCCTCCGGGTCGACGATGATGTTGAACTCCGCCGCCGGGGTGCGATTGCCGCGCGTGTAGGCGCCGCCCATCAGGACTACCTCCTTGACCCGCTCGACAATGCGCGGCTCCTTCCGCATAGCGAGCGCAATATTGGTCAGCGGCCCGGTGGGAACGAGCGTGATTGTGCCCGGCTCGGCAGCCATGACCTCGTCAATGATGAGGTCAACCGCGTGCCGAGGGTCGACCTCGCGGCGGGCGGGCGGAAGCACCGGCCCGTCGAGGCCGGAGTCACCATGGATGTCCTCTGCCACGACGGCCGGTCGCACCAGCGGCCCAGAGGCGCCCTTCGCGACAGGGACGTCGATCCCGGCGATCGCGCACACAGCGAGTGCGTTGGCGGTGACTTTATCGATGGTCTGGTTCCCCGCACAAGTGGTAATCGCGACCAGCTCGACACGGGGGTCACCCGCGGCGAGAATGATGGCCATCGCGTCGTCGTGGCCTGGGTCGCAGTCGATTATGAGACGCTCGGTCATGGGTGGTGCTCCTTGTCGATCCTTTGGTGACGGGCCGCTGCTGCGGCTCGTCAACTGTTGTGATGCCCGGACGCCTCAGTTGAAGCTGGTTCCATCGCAATCGCATCCTCACGCCGCTTGACCCGGACCTTATTGAAACGGACCCCGGCAAACACAAGTGCGATGATCGTTATGACGTACGGGGTCATGAGGGCCAGGTTCGAGTTGAACCCCGCGATACCAAGCTGGTCCGCGATCGCGTCTGCCGCACCGAAGATGAAGGCCGCGACCATCGTCCGCACGGGCTTGCCCAGGCCGAAGGTGAGCGCCGCTACGGCGATGAACCCGCGGCCCGCCGTCATGTTCGCCGAGAAGGTGCCTAGCGTTGCCATCGCGAGCTGAGCGCCCGCCATGCCGCAAAGTAGCCCGGATATGAGGATCGACTGGAACTTGACCTTGCGCACGCTGATCCCCGCAGCCTCCGCCGCAGCCTCGTCCTCACCCACCGCGCGCAGGTGCACGCCGAACTTAGTCCGGTACAGGACGAGTGCAGCGAGTGGCACGCACAGGAACGCAATCCACACCAAAGCAGTCTGACCGTTGATCGCACCGCCAATGCCCGGGATGTTGGCAAGTGGGCCGACGTCGACTTTCGGCAACCTGATACTCGTACTCGGCGGGGTCTTGCCCGGGTTTCCGTACAACACCTGCAGCAAGAAGATCGACAGGCCTGCTGCGAGAAGGTTGACTCCGATACCCACGACGATGAAGTCTGCCTTGAGCCACAAACTGGCGATCGCGAAAATTACTGCCAGCAGCGTTCCCGCCGCCATGGCGGCAATCGCTCCCACCAGGGCGCTGTCAAAGTAGGACCCGACCGCAACAGAAGTGAACGCGCCGATGAGCATCATGCCCTCGAGGCCGATGTTGAGGATGTTCCCCTGCTGAGTAAACGCGCCGCCCAGAGCAGCGAGCAATATTGGCGCCACCTTCATCAATACCACGAAGAGGGTGCTCGCTGTGAGGATCTGCTGGAGTGTGTCCATCATCGGTCTCCTGTCACGTCAGTCGAAGTTAGAGGCTGGTCGGGGTCATCTGGTGGTGGGGCACCACCGGAAGTGGGAGGAATGGCGTACTCCGTCCTGGTGGAACCCGCCGACGGAGCGGAGTCCTTGCCCGTGCGTCCGGTGGGAATATCTCCGGCGGCACTTGGTGCCGGTTCACCACGCCGAAGGAATGGCAACAGGCGCAGGATTCGCTCCCGGTTGCGGCGGTCGATGACGAACAACGCCGTGATCGACAGGATTATGAGGCCCTGCAACACGTTAACCAGCGGATACGGCACATCCGTGTTGAGCTGCATCGCGTTGGACCCGGCCATCATGTTCGCGTAGAACGCTGCGGCCACGATTGCAGCCCAAGGGTTGAGTCGCGCGAGCAGTGCGACCGTGATGCCGAGAAATCCATAGCCGGGGGAGAAGGTCTGCAGGAACCGGCCACCGTTGGGACCCAGGACAAAGATCGCACCCGCGAGCCCGGATACTGCGCCGGAAAGTGCCATCACCTGAATGCTCATCTTCTTTGGGTTGACTCCCGTGTACTCGGCAAAGCGATTCATTTCCCCGAGCTGGCGGACCCGGAGGCCCCATACCGAGCGGGTCAGGATCAGGGCGACCGCGACGAAGATTACTACCGCGACGACCAGGTCCCAACCAATGCCGTAGGCGGCATTGAACATCGTGAAACGCACGCCCTCGGCGAGCTTCGGCGAGGCGGCTAGACCCGCCGTCGGGTCCTTGAATGGCCCGGTGACCAGGTAAGCAGTGAAGAGAGTCGCAATAGTGCTCAACATCAGTGTCGTTACGATGATGCTCACCTTCCAGAAGGCAAACAGCGCCCCTGGGATGGCTCCCCATAAGAGGCCGCCGATGAAGCCGAAGACCAGCACGAGGAAGATCACCAGCAGCGGCGGGAGCTCAGTGAAGGTGAAGCCTGCAAAGGCGCCGAAGAATGCCCCCATGAAGAGTTGGCCCTCTCCACCGATGTTGAAGAACCCCGCACGGAAGGAGACGATCACGGCCCCTGCGAGCACCAGGAGCGGGATGAACTGGGCGATGAACCCACCGATGCTGAACGCGGCTCGGAAGTTAGAGAAGAACAACTCGTTGTAAGCCGTGATTGGGTTCTCCCCGAGGAGAAGGATTATCACAGCGCCGATAACCAGTGAGACCGCAACCGCGATGAGCGGCTGGACCCACCCTTTGGCGCTTCGCCGCAACAGGCCGAGCGCGCGCGGGACCCAGAACTGGCTGACAGGTTCGGAGGGTTCGACGCCCGCGTCAGCCTCGGGAGCTGGCGCCCCGTGCCCTTGCGTCTTAGTCGGGGGCACGATAACCGTGTCCGTAGTATTGACCTTCGACGCGGTGGACGCATGCGCCTGTTCGGCTCTGCGGACGTCGTCGTGGCTGGGGGCGGTGCCTGCCATGGCGAGGCCTACAGCTGCCTCACTCATGTTCCGCTGAGTGAACTCGGCAATGATCGCGCCGCGGTACATCACCAACAGCCGGTCCGACAACGACATGACCTCGTTGAGATCGGCAGAGAGCAGCAGCACCGCAGCTCCAGCATCGCGCTGGGTGACGATCGCGTTATGTACGAACTCCATCGCGCCCACGTCGACGCCGCGGGTGGGCTGGCTGACCATAAGCAGCTTCGGGTTCGCCTCGAATTCGCGGGCGATGACGACCTTCTGCACGTTGCCGCCAGACAAAGTCGATACCTTCGTGTCGGCTCGGGCACCGCGGACGTCAAACGTAGAGATCAGCCGGCGAGAGAACGTTGCCGCCCCCCGAGCGCTGATCCAGCCCCACCGAGAGACCGGACGGCCGAGGTGGGTGGGTACGAGGTTCTCTGTGATTGGTAGTCCTGGCCCGGTGCCGACTTCGTTGCGATCCTCGGGGATGTAAGCGAGCCCCTTGCGTCGGCGGGTCTCTACATTCGCTCGGGTGATGTCTTCCCCGTCCATGCGCACATGACCTCTTTGTACAGCCTGCATGCCGGCGATGGCGGCTGCGAGCTCGGTCTGGCCGTTGCCTTCAACACCCGCGATGCCCACGATCTCGCCGGCCCGCACTTGGAGTGAGAGTCGGTCAACCACGGTAACTCCGCGGTCGTCGATAACTTCTAGCTGGTCGACCTCGAGCACCTGTTCCGCGGCCTTAGCCTCGGTGTGCTGGACTCGTAGCAGGACCTCGCGGCCCACCATCATCTGTGCGATGTCGGCCTGGGACAGGCCGGCAGCAGGACGACTGTTAATTGTGCGTCCATCACGGATCACTGTGACTTCGTCCGCGATCGAGAGCACTTCACCCAGCTTGTGTGAGATGAAGAGAACAGCACAGCCCTTGTTCGCAAGGCCGCGCACAACTACGAATAGCTCGTCGGTCTCCTTCGGTGTGAGCACCGCGGTGGGCTCGTCGAGAATAAGTAGGCGGGTGTCATGGCTTAGCGCCTTCAACACCTCGACCCGCTGCCGAATGCCGACAGACAGGCTAGCGACCTGGACTTGTGGGTCAATAGCAAGCCCGAACTGCTCGCTTAATTCAGCGACCCTAGCTTCCATCTTCGCGGTATCGAGCGTGCCCCTTCGAGTGCGCAGCTCGCGACCAAGGAAGATGTTGGCTGCGACCGTCAGAGAGGGCACCAGTTTGAAGTGCTGGTGCACCATGCCGATTCCGAGCGCCGCAGCCCGCTGCGGGTTCGTGATTCGTACCCGGCGACCGTCATAGTGGATCTCGCCTGAGTCCGGCTGCGCCGTTCCGGCGATCATCGTCATGAGTGTCGTTTTACCCGCACCGTTCTCACCGACGATGGCGTGCACCCTGCCAGGCAGGACGGTCATAGAGATGGCGTCGTTCGCCAAATTCTGGCCAAAGGCCTTGGTGATGCTGCGGAACTCCAGCAGTGGTTTGGCCATGGGCTGAGCCTCTTTTCGGTCGGCTTTGATTGGGAAAGGGCAGGCGGCGGGTGGCCGTCCGCAGCGATGATGCTGCGGACGGCCACCCGGTACGTTCTGCTACCTCTAGAAAGCGGTCGGAACCTTAATCTCGCCGTCGATGACTTTCTGGACGTACGACTGAACCATGTCCTGGATCGCCTGTGGCACGATTTTTTCATTGTCTGCGAAGTCGAGGCTCACACCGTTGTTAGACAGACCATACTCGGTGGTCTTGCCGAACTCCAGGGTGCCGTCTGCATAAGCGTTCACTGCGGATTCAAGAGACGCTCCGATGTTCTTGAGCATCGAGGCCAGCACGTGTCCGGGGTGTAGCGCGTTCTGGTTCGAGTCCACGCCGATGGAGTAGCCGTTGACCTCTTCCGAGGCTCGCAACACGCCGAGCCCGGCGCCTCCAGCAACCTGGAAGACGACGTCGGCGCCTTGGTCATACATAGCCTTGGCCTGGTCGAAGCCACGGTTCGCGTCGACAAAGTCACCCACATAGGAGATCAGGATCTCGATTGAAGGGTCGACCGACTCAACGCCGCTCCGGAAACCGACGGCGAAGTCGTTGATTACCGGGATGTCCATACCTCCGACAAACCCGACCTTTTTCGACCCGGAAGCAAGTGGGAACTCGTCACTGTTGGTCGTGACCAGCGCTGCAAGTACACCCGCGAGGAACGCGCCCTCGTTCTGGCGGTACACAATCGAGGCCACGTTGGGCTGCGCCACGACGGTGTCGAAGACGATGTAACTCTGCTCTGGGTACTTGGGCGCGGTCTCCGTGAGGATGTCGGTCATCTGCGAGGTACCCGTGATGACCATATCCCAGTCACCGGTGGAGACGGACTCTAGGTTGGTCTTCCACTGGGCGGGGTTTTCCGCATCGGCCTGGAGGTTCTGGGTCTTGCTGCCCGCGGCCTCCATTACTGCCATCCCGCGCGCGGCGTCGTCGAAGAAGCCCTGGTCGCCGAGGGGACCGTTAACGACGAAGGCCACGGACGGCGCGGTGGAGGCACCCGCAGTCGCGTCGCCAGTCGCGCCGGTCTCCGACGGGGTGGTGGCGGTGGTTCCTCCGCTGCAGCCGGCGAGGAGAAGGGCCATGGTGGCCACGGTGAGGCCGCCAAGAATTCGCTTGTTCATGATGTGCTCCTTTGGATTGATGTTCATGATGTGCTCCTTCGAATTGA
>Ga0075119_1000977_pt1 | contig 14444 bp, 13 predicted proteins | sample AntAceMetag02UK9_FD_69791 | JGI IMG/M metagenome (GOLD analysis project Ga0075119, IMG submission 69791) | Saline lake microbial communities from Ace Lake, Antarctica - Antarctic Ace Lake Metagenome 02UK9 | ecosystem: Environmental > Aquatic > Non-marine Saline and Alkaline > Saline | place... | reverse complement strand
TCCTATAGAGCCGTGGTAGACCACCACGTTGATAGGCTGGATGTGGAAGCGCAGTAATGCGTGTAGCTGACCAGTACTAATAGCTCAATTGGCTTGATTTATGCACTGAAAAAAATTTTATTTGGATTAAAATCTTGAAATAAATTATTACTAGAAATAAACTATTATATAGTAAGAGCTTTATATCGTAAGAGCTTTATATCATAATTTACCATCTCTCATTTTATGCGAAACAACAAGTGAGCTAGATGATCAAACTGAGAAAGCAGCAATGGATGCAATAAATAATTTAGACAAAAATATTAACATTATTTTAATTGCCTTTCATCAAGCGACTGTAAAAAAAGTGTGATAAAATTTTCTTATTGGAAAAAGTCAGCTAAAAATGGGGGGATTTTTGACGAATTAATCAATATTAATGAAAGTTTTCCTATAAATGATACAATTAATAATTAAAAAAAATGCTTAAAAGTTCGTCTATATTAATTACAGGTGGCACAGGATCTTTTGGGCATAGTTTTGTTCCGCTTACTCTTAAAAAATATAACCCTAAACGTTTAGTAATTTTTTCACGTGATGAAATGAAGCAATGGGAGATGGAGAAACTATTTAAAGATGATTCAAGAGTGCGTTTTTTTATTGGAGATGTACGTGATAAAGATCGTCTTCATCGTGCTTTACATAATATAGATTTTGTTGTGCATGCAGCAGCAACTAAAATTGTACCTACAGCAGAATATAATCCATTTGAGTGCATAAAAACTAATGTTAATGGAGCTATGAATTTAATAGACTCTTGTATTGATCAAAATGTTAAAAAGGTTGTGGCGCTTTCAACTGATAAAGCAAGTAGTCCAATTAATCTTTATGGAGCAACAAAGTTAGCATCTGATAAATTATTTACAGCAAGTAACTCGTCATATGCAGGTGGTCAAAAAACAAGTTTTTCTGTTGTAAGATATGGCAATGTGATGGGCTCACGTGGCTCAGTAATTCCATTTTTTATGTCACTAAAAGATCAAAAGGAACTGCCTATTACTGATGAACGCATGACCCGTTTCATGATTTCACTTGATCAAGGTGTTAAGTTAGTATGGCATACTTTTGAAAATATGGTTGGAGGTGAAATTTACGTTAAAAAAATTCCTTCTATGAAAATTATAGATATAGCTAGTTTAATTGCACCACAAGCAAAGCATAAAATTGTAGGTATTCGCCCTGGTGAAAAATTACACGAACAAATGATTGGTAGTGATGATGCTAATTCAACTTATGAATATTCTAATTATTATAAAATTTTACCGCAGATTAATAAATGGGGAAAAGACAGTCTACGTATAAAGAATGGGGTAAAAGTGCCAGAAGGGTTTGTTTACAGCAGTGATAATAATGCAGAATGGATGACAAAATCTAATTTACAAAAATGGATTAATGAAAACCAAGAGTATATGGGTAAAATTTAAACCATGATACCTTATGGCCGTCAGGAAATAACAGAAGCAGATATTGCTGAAGTTGAAAAAGTATTACGCTCAGACTTTTTAACACAAGGCCCAACAGTTCCAAAATTTGAACAAGCTGTAGCTATTTATTGTGGTGTTAATCATGCAGTTGCAGTTAATAGTGCAACTAGCGCACTTCATATTGCTTGCCTTGCTTTAGATCTTGGTCCAGGGGATTGGTTATGGACTTCACCTAACACTTTTGTGGCTTCTGCTAATTGTGGTCGTTATTGTGGCGCAGATATAGATTTTGTAGATATTGACCCAAAAACTTACAATATGAGTGCCAATGCATTATCAGAAAAATTAATAAAAGCTGAAAAACTAGGAAAGTTACCTAAAATTGTAGTTCCTGTTCATTTTGCTGGTCAACCCTGCGATATGCTTAGTATTTATGATTTATCAAAGCGTTATGGTTTTAAAATTATAGAGGATGCATCTCATGCAATTGGAGCATCTTATAACAAAATTAAGGTTGGCTCATGTAAACATAGCGACATTACAGTTTTTAGTTTTCATCCAGTCAAAATTATAACTACTGCTGAGGGAGGCATGGCATTAACTAACAATAAAGATATTGCTGATAAAATATCTAGATTGCGAACACATGGCATTACAAATGATAAAAAAAAAATGGAAGAAAGACCTAAAAATGAAATCTGGAATTACCAGCAGATAGAACTTGGTTTTAATTATCGAATGAATGATATTCAAGCAGCATTAGGCTTAAATCAAATGAAGCGTTTAGATGAATATGTTAAACGTCGTCATAAAATAGCAAAATATTATGATACTGAACTTAAAAATCTATCATTAAAAACTCCTTGGCAGTTACCCAATGTTTATTCAAGTTATCATCTTTATCCAATTATTATCAATGCCAATTTAGATTTTAAGACCCAGAGGCAAGCTTATGATGAATTAAGAAAAAATGATATTTTAGTAAACTTGCACTACATCCCGGTTCATAGACACCCTTATTATGAAAATTTAGGTTTTAAAAAAAATGATTTCCCTATAGCAGAAAAGTTACATAAAGAAATCATAAGTATTCCAATGTACCCTGCAATTCAAGATGAGCATCAAGAATATGTTGTAGAAACTCTAAGAAAAGTGATGACTAGATGAATCTTTGTGTGATACCTGCAAGAGGTGGTAGTAAACGCATTCCACGAAAAAACAAAAAAATTTTTTCTGGAAAGCCAATTATTGCTTGGTCTATTGAGTTAGCAATAGCAAGTAAGTGTTTTGACAAAATTATTGTTAGTACTGATGATAAAAAAATAGCCAATATAGCAAAAAGTTATGGAGTAGATGTACCTTTTATTCGTCCAAAAAAAATCTCAGATGATTATACTGGAACAGTACCTGTTATTTCTCATGCAATAAGATGGCAGATCGAAAATAATCAAAAACCTCTTTACGTCTGTTGCATTTATGCTACTGCCCCTTTTATTAAAATAAGTGATTTAAAAGATGGGCTAAAAATTTTAAAAAATTCTAAATCAGACTATGTATTTTCAGCAACAAGTTTTGCTTATCCTATTCAGCGATCATTCAGAATAAAAAAAAACAAAAGATTGCAGATGATTTACCCAGAGCACTTAAACTCTAGATCTCAAGACTTACATAAAGTCTTTCATGATGCAGGTCAATTCTATTGGGGATTGGCAGATACTTGGGTAAAAAATAAACCGATAATTAGTAAAAATTCCTGTCCAATATTAATACCTCGTGCTAGAGCTATTGATATTGACACGATTGAAGATTGGAAAATAGCAGAAAAAATGTTTGAGGTTATTATTAATAAAAAATAATGAAAATTTTTTTTCGAGTAGATGCATCCTCACAAATTGGCAGCGGTCATATGGCAAGGTGTTTGACTTTAGCTAAAGAATTAAGAATACGTGGCAATAAATGTAAATTTATTTGTAGAGATCATCAAAATAATTTAATTGAAAAAATTAGAAATGAGGAATTTGAGGTAGTAACCCTTCCTAATTCGAGGGAATTAAAATCAACTAAAAGCAATAAAGGTGTAATTTCAGATTATTCTAAATGGATTGGTGCAAGCTGGAATAATGATGCAAAGCAAACAATTGATGTTTTAAAGAAAGAGAAAATTGATTGGCTAATAGTTGACCATTATGGATTGGATAAAAAGTGGGAAAAAAAACTCAGACCATATACTAAAAAAATTATGGTAATTGATGATATGGCAAATCGTAATCATGATTGTGATTTATTGCTAGATCAGAATTTAATAGCTAATTTTAAAAATCGTTATCAAAATTTATTACCTAAAAATTGCAGTATTTTACTTGGACCTCAATATGCACTACTTCAAAATAAGTATAAAGATTTACACTTAAGCGCACCCCCTCGAATTGGCTCAGCTAAACGAATTTTAGTTTATTTTGGTGACGCAGATCAAAATAATTTTACTTTAATAACAATTTCTTCATTTTTAAAATTAAAAAGAAAAAATATTACTTTAGATGTGGTTATTAACTCAAATAATCCACAAACTGAAAAAATTAAAAAATTAGCAAAAAAAAATAAAAATATTAAAATTTATAGCGATCTAACTAGCCTAGCATCTTTAATATTAAGAGCAGATTTAGCAGTTGGAGCTAGTGGAACAACGTCATGGGAAAGGTGTTGTCTTGGTTTACCTTCGATAGTAATTACAATAGCTGACAATCAAAAGCCGATTGCCAAAGAATTGCACAGACAAGGCCTAGTTCGATGGATAGGACATTATGACAAAATAACAAATAACTCAATTTATGATGAATTGAGGACTGTAATTGATCAAGATCTTGAAGCTTGGTCAAATGCATGTAAGTTTGTTACCAATGGTTGTGGAGCTGAAAAAGTTGCATCAATTCTAACTCTAAATTCTAAAACTAAGCTTAAGTCACGCTTAGTACAACTAAAAGATGAAAATTTTCTTCAAAGCGTGTCAAAATTCAATATCAATAAAAAATCAATAGGTAAATTTCGTAAATCTTTTTATTCACATTTAAGAAATCAAGATAAATGTAAAGTTTATATACTAGAGACAGACGAGGGTCTTCCGATATGCCAAGTTCAATTTAATTTAACTAAAGTTGGATGGACTATAGATTACACACAAGCAAAATTTGCTAGAAATCTTAAGCTAGAGAGATATTTTATTGAAAGTGCTCTTTACAAGTTTAAGCTTGATCAAAATAGTCCAATAATTTTTACTGGAAGAATAAAACATAATAAAAGATTAAAAAAAAAATTATCGATTTCTATATGCTCTGAAAAAACAAGTTGGATTAATTCATCAATTCCATCTTTAATTTTTGGCTGGATTAATCAAGGGCACAGTTGTAGTTGGGTACATGATGCCAATCATTTGATTAAGGGAGACCTTTGTTTTTATTTAAGTTATGAAAAAATTGTAAGCAAAGAAATCCGTAAAAAATTCAGAAATAATTTAGTTATTCATGAAAGTGATCTTCCAAAGGGAAAAGGATGGTCACCTTTGAGCTGGCAAATTTTAGAAGGTAAAAAAAAAATTCCATTTAGCCTAATTGAAGCAGGAGATGAAGTAGATAACGGAACTATATATTCTAAAAAATGGAAAAATTTAAATAATTACGAATTACTTCAAGAGCTGCACTTTATCCAGGCAAAAACAACAAATCAATTATGCAGATGGTTTGTTAAAAATTATCCTCAAAGTCGTCAAAAAGCCAGGCAACAAGTCGGTGAGAGTAGTAAGTATAGACGTAGATCACCTAAAGATAGTAAATTAGACATTAATAAGTCAATTAAAGATCAGTTTAATCTATTGAGAATTACTGATAATGAGAGTTATCCAGCATATTTTGAAATAGATGGTCATGTGTATCATTTAAAAATTAAAGCTACTAATTAGTCGTTTAAATTTTAGATCAATAAATAATAAAAAAATATTTAGAATATTTCTTGTCCATATTTTTAATATGTTTAAAATAAGTTAAATGAAAAGTTTCGTTATTGCTAGTAGCAAATCATGGCATAAAGCAAGCTTTGATAAATTTTCTAAAAAAAAAAGCAATTTTAATTTGTCCTACGTTTCAACACCTGATGAACTTGATTTAGCTTTAAAAGAAAACACTAACCCCCGTTATTTATTTTTTTTGCATTGGAATTGGAAAGTCTCGCCTACAATTTTCCAAAAGTATGAATGTGTTTGTTTTCATATGACTGATTTACCCTATGGGAGAGGAGGGTCACCATTACAAAATCTAATTTTAGATGGAAACAAACAGACCATGATAAGTGCTTTTAAAATGGTTGAAGAGATAGATGCTGGGCCAATTTATGATAAAAAACCAATGTTGCTTGATGGAAGAGCAGAGGATATTTATAAACGGTCAGGTGATTTATCTTGGGAGATAATTAATTGGATTATTGAAAACGAACCAGTTCCAGAACCTCAAAAAGATAACCCTATTTACTTTAATCGCCGTAACCCAGAAGAAAGTTTATTGCCAACCGAAGGAAAATTATTTGAAATTTATGATTATATTCGTATGCTTGATGCGCCAACGTATCCTTTAGCTTATATCGATCATGGAGATTTTAGATTAGAATTTTCTGATGCAAAATTAAAAGATGATATAATTGATGCACGTGTTATTATAAAAAAATACAAAATATAAATGAAAAAAGTTTTAGTAATTGCTGCACACCCGGACGACGAAGTTTTAGGCTGTGGAGGAGTGATTGCAAAGCATGTTTCTCAAGGTGATGAAGTTCACCTAGTATTTATGTCTGATGGTGTAAAATCGCGATCTCAATTTTTAGAAGAAAATTTAAAGCAAAGAATGAATGCCTCAAAGTTAGCGCAGTCATTACTGGGCATTACTTCTTCACAATACCTGGATTTTCAAGATAATAGAATGGATAGTATCGCACTTTTGGATATTATTCAGAAGCTTGAGCCAATTATTGATAATTTAAAACCATCTGTCGTATACACGCATCATCATGGAGATTTGAATATTGATCATCAACTAACACATTCCGCAGTAATAACTGCTTGTAGACCTGTGCCTAATTTTAGTGTTCGTGAAATTTATGGATTTGAAGTTTTATCAAGTACTGAATGGTCAAATTCTCAACAATCAATATTTAGACCTACTTTTTATACTGATATCACTAAGCATATATCAAAAAAAATAAGTGCAGCAAAAGCTTACCAAGAAGAAATGCGTGACCCTCCTCACTCACGTAGCATCAAACATATTGAGATACTTGCTCAACATCGTGGGTATAGTATTGGTGTTGATATGGCTGAAGCATTTGAAGTATATAGGATAGTTAGTTAAGATAATGGTGTTTAAAATTAATGATCGTATAATTAGTCCAGATCAACCACCTTATATTATTGCAGAACTATCAGCTAATCATAATGGCTCTCTTGAACGTGCCTTAAAAACTATTGATGAAGCAAAGCGTTGTGGTGCTGATGCTATTAAACTTCAAACCTATACAGCTGATACCATGACTATTGATTGTGATTTGCCAGATTTTATGGTTAAGGGAGGGTTATGGGATGGCTATAAGCTTTATGACTTATATAAATGGGCAGAAACACCTTACGAATGGCATGAAGAAATGTTTTCACATGCTAGAAAAATTGGAATTACTGTTTTCTCAACACCATTTGACGAAACTGCTGTTGATTTATTAGAGAAATTGAACACCCCTGCATATAAAATTGCATCTTTTGAGATAGTTGATTTGCCTCTTATTACTTATGTGGCAAAAACTGGAAAACCTATGATTATGTCTACAGGTATGGCATCAGAAGAGGAAATTGATGAAGCGGTGGCAACCGCACGTGAAGCTGGATGTAAAGAGCTTATATTACTTCATTGCATCAGCAGTTATCCTGCACCAATAGATCAAGCTAATATTAAACAAATATCAAACCTTGCTAATCGATTTAATATTATCGTAGGTTTGTCTGATCATACCCTGGGTATAACCGCATCAGTTGCAGCAATTGCACAAGGTGCAAGCTTAATAGAAAAACATTTTACTTTAAATCGCAAAGACAAAGGTCCTGATAGTGAATTTTCTCTTGAACCAGAAGATTTAAAAAAACTTTGTATCGATACGAAAGATGCTTGGCGTTCTTTAGGTAAACAAGGTTTCAAACGACAAAAAGCTGAAGAGGGTAGCAAAATTTTTCGAAGATCATTGTATTTTGTGAAAGATCTTTCTAATGGACATGTAATAAAAGTAGATGATATAAGAAGAATTAGACCAGGAATGGGTCTTGCACCAAAATTTTATCAAAAAATACTGGGAAAAAAATTGTTGAAAAAAGTTGTTAAAGGACAAGCTGTTAGTTTTCAAGATTTTGAATAGCATCAAAAGTAAATAAAAAATGATTGGATTAATTAATTATAATGGTGGCAACTATAAATCTGTATCAAATATATTAGAATATTTAGATATTAAATTCATAGAAATTAACAATAATCTAGATTTAAATAAAGCAAGCCATATTATATTACCAGGAGTTGGATCTTATAATAATTTAGCGTCAAAATTAAAATCAAATAATCTATTTGATGAAATGTTGTATCAGATAGATGTTAAAAAAACTTTTTACCTTGGTATTTGTGTTGGAATGCAATTATTAAGCAATTATGGATTAGAAAATATTAAAACAAAAGGCCTTAGTTTAATTGAAGGAGTGGTGGAAAAAATTCCTGTTGAGAATGAAATTTTACCAAATATTGGTTGGCATAATATTATTTTAGAAAATAAAAATAGCCCATTATTTAAAGATATCGAGATTAACGAGATGTTTTTTTATTTTGTACATAGCTATTACTTCAATTTAAAAAAAAAAGAAAATTGTTCTTCAAGTATATATTATGAAAAAAAAATAACTGCTTCTGTTGAAAAGGACAATATATTTGGTGTTCAATTTCATCCTGAAAAAAGTCAATCAGGTGGACTAAAAATTTTAAAAAATTTTTGTAACTTATGATTACTAAAAAAAACAGATTAGTTGTTGTAATTTTTTTTAAAAATGGAAACGTTGTTCAAAGCAAACTATTTAAACAGCATAAAGTTGTTGGTGATCCTTATGTCATAATTGATAGGCTTAGTGCCTGGAATGCTGATGAAGTGATATATTTAAACATAAGACCCGAATTATCAAATCTTAATAGGCAGGATAAAAATACTAAGTACGACAGTGATTTTGATAAAATTATTGAATTTGTTGGAAAAAAAGCGTTTATGCCTTTAACAGTAGGTGGGGGTATTAAAAGTTTAAAAGATGTAGAAAGATATTTTAAAATGGGTGCAGATAAAATATCAATTAATTCAGAGATTTTTAAAAATCCAAAACTTATTTATGAATGTTCAAAAATATATGGATCACAATCTATAGTGGCTAGTATTGATATAAAAAAAGATGTTAATAACAATGAACATAGAATATTTATTGATAACGGAAAAAAAAAAATAACTATGAATTTAACTGATAGTATTAAAAAAATTGAGAGCTATGGTGCTGGTGAACTATTAATTAACAATATAGATAGAGATGGCATGGGCAACGGCTATGATTTAGATCTTCTTAAATTAATTCAAAAAACTACAAAATTACCAATTATATTTGCTGGAGGTGTTGGGGTTTTTGATCATTTTAAAGAAGGAATAAAAAATAATTTAAATGCTGTTGCAGCAGGTAACATATTTCATTATACAGAAAATAGTTATTTTGAAGCTATTAAATATCTATATGAAAATAATTGTCATACTAGAATGCCGGTAATTAATTTTCTATAAATTATGCATAACTATTGTCAAAAATGTGTTTATCCAATTCATGCTGTAAATTTAGATATAGACGATGAGGGAGTTTTAATTAAATTAAATAAGGCTGCTTTTTACATGATGGGAGATATGAACTGGCATAATCATGCGGGAATCAGAATTGCCCCAGTAAAGTCAGCATTACAATTTAAAGTCCCCCTATTTATATTTGGTGAGGTCAGCTGGGACATCTCAGGAATGTTTTCCATAAATGATTATTCAGAATTTAATAAAAGATCAGTTCATGAGCATGATATGAGAGGTTATTTGGCTGATGATTTTATTGGCAAAGAAAATTTAACAAAAAGTGACGTATCTTGGTATACTTTGCCAGATGATAAGACATATTTTCAAAATAAATTAAAAGGAATTTTTTTAGGAAATTTTGTTAAATGGGATCCATATAAGCAAACAGATTTGATGAAACAATTATATAATTGGGAGGAAGCAAAAGAACCATTTGAAAGGACCTATAGAAAAATATCAAATTTAGATGATATGCATGAAAATGGTATCCATGATTATTTAAAATATATAAAATTTGGATACGGCAGGTGTTCCGATCATGCATCAAAAGATATAAGGTTAAAATATATGACTAGAGATGATGGTGTTGAACTGGTTAAAAAATACGATCATGTTAAACCCTACAAAGATTTAAATAGATGGCTAAAATACACTGATATAACTGAAGAAGAATTTGACAAACATGCAGATACATTCAGGGATAGTAGAGTATGGTTTAAAGAAGATGATAAATGGATTAAGAAATGCAATCTATGGGATTAAATTTAGATAAAATAAATTTTTTTAAAATAAGCCAGTATAAAGCTAATAATAAACTAATACTATTTGGTGCAGGTTTAGTTTGTAAGAAATTTATAAATAATTTCGATAAATCAAAAATTTTATACATCATTGATAACAATGAAAGTTTATGGTCAACAAAATTTGAAGGCATAGAGGTAAAAAGTCCAAAAAAACTCAAAGGACTAAAAAATACTGAGGTCATTATAATGACAACATCATTCGTGGATGTAATTAAGCAAATTAAAAATATAAATCAGACATTATCTATTAAAGTATCTGATTATCTTAAAGATTTAATCAATATTGAAATATTACAAAGCTTAAAAAAAAAACTTCTAATTTCATCTGGGCTACCAACTATGAGTGAAAAAAACTCTGGTGGAGGTTTGTATGAGATAGACCTTCAAGGTTTAAAATGGAATTTAAAAAAAGTTTATTCAGGTACTGTTCATGGTGTTATAAAAATTGATGATGAATTTGCTATATCCGATTCTACACATGGAGTAATTTTATTAGACAAAAACTATAAAATAAAAAAAAAAGGAAAATATCCACAGAACACAAGAGCTCATGGAATTACACATGATAAGAAAAAAAATTTTTTTTATGTCGCTTGTTCTAATACAGATAAAGTAAAAATATTTGATGGTAATTTAAAATTTATAGATACAATTTCGATTTCTGATAAATTTGAAATATACAATTCACCCCAACATCATATCAATGATTTATGTATTGTGGATCAAAATTTATATGTTTCAATGTTTTCTCTAAGTGGCAACCACAAAAGAAATATTTACGATGGTGGAGTTTATGAAATAAGTTTAAAAACTAAAAAAGTTAAAAATAAATTATATGGCAATCTAACGATGCCACATAGCATAAAATTCATTGATGAAAATTTTACTATATTAGACTCATTAAAAGGAAACCTTGTTATTGGCAATAATATTACCTCAACATTTTCTGGATTTTCTAGAGGTTTATCTTTTGATGGAACATACTATTATATCGGACAAAGCAGAAACCGTAATTTCTCTCTTATAAATGCTAGCAAAGATAATATCTCAATAGATAATACTATTTTAATTTATGATAAAAAAAATAATATATCTAGGAATCTATTTTTACCATTTGGTGTGTCCGAAATCCATGAGGTTTTAGTAATTTAACTATATAAATATAGAAAGTTTCCTGTTCATGTCTAAAGTAGGAAAAGATTACACCAAAGAAATATACAGATGAAAGCAAAAAATAATTTAAATTAGTTTTCAAAAATAATTTTTTAAAACCAATAAAAAATCTACAATTGAGTTTGAATAAAATATTGGTTTATATTTAGCAAATTTACTTAAAATTATACTAAAATCTGAATTTGTAATTGTGGAAACTAATAAAGAGCAATATAAGTTGAGAAAAAATATGTTTATTAAAACAATTTATTTTAATAAATTAATTGTACTTTATAAAATAATCTATGAAAAATAGTTTATATAATTTTTAACACTAAAGAGAAAACTGAATTTGAATCTATTCATAAAAATTATTTTTTATTTTCCAAAAATTTTTACTATCTATTTAATTAAAATTAGATCAAAAAAATTATGTAGAAAAATTAATCATAATTTTAAAGGCCCATATTTATTTAAACCGTATGGTGTATTGGATTGCACGTTATTACATGATGGTATTAAAAAAAGATTAAATGAAAAATCTAAAGCTATTTTATTAAAAAAAGATAAATTTGAAATAAATTATCTTAAGTTTATTGAAAGAAAAAAATGTAAAAATGGCTTTCTTGATTTTCAAATGTTTTTGTGGAAAGAGTGTAAAAAAAATAATGTTAAAAATCTTTACTATCCAATATTAGATACATTTATTAGAATTATTCCATGGCAATATTTATTCACTGGTTTTAAATTAAAAAATTCATTTTTTGTTGATTTAAAAAAAGTTATCAAAAAATATGAAATATTTTATTCGGGTTTTAATACCTTGTTTTTACCAGATTCAGCTTATTTTAATAATCAATTAGCAAAACAAATATTTATGAAAAATAAAAAAAAAGTAATTTATCTGAATCCCAATGGTAGGATAAAGCAATATTCTAACATTAAATATTCTGAATTTAGTGTAAAAAAATACCGTAATTTATACAAAGAATATTCAACTGAAATTGAAAAATATCTATCTGATAGATATATGGGCAAAAGTAACAATGACCGTGACACAAGAGTCTCATTTAGGAGCAGTAAAATAAAAAAAAAAATTACTAAAAAAAAAGTATTATTTTTACATGCATTTCGAGATGCCAATAATACTACTTGGAATAATAATCAAGCATTCGATAGTTATTTTGAGTGGACTCAATATACATTAAAAATTATTTCTCAAAAAAAAGATTTTAAAAATTGGTATATAAAAACACATCCTTCAGGTAAATATTATGAAAATGAAAGTGAAATTTTAAAAAAAATTATAAAAAAATATAATATACCACTTACATGTTTTAAAAATTGTCCTACCACTAAAGAAATATTAGAAAATAAATTGCCAGTTTACTCGAATAGTGGAACTATAATTCTTGAGACCGCCACAAAAGGTTATGGATCGTATTTTTGTAATTTAAGATTGAACAAAAAGTATGGTTTTTTTATTGCTTCAAAGAATGATTGGAAAAAAATTGTTAATACCTCATATAACAAAGTTGAAAATTCTAAAATTGAAAAAAAAATTCAACAAGCGGCCAAATATACATTATGGAATACTTATAAAAAAAATATTCCCGAATTATGCCCCACAATAGTATATCGTGAAAATAATGTATTTTTGTTGTTAATGCAAATCTTCAAACAATGCTTTAATACAATATTTTTAAAATCTAAAAATATTACAATTCCAAAATTACAATAAATGTGAATAATAATAGTAGATTTTAATTGTTTAACATTTATTTATAAAGATATTTTCTCAACTTTATATTTTATTGTAAATATCTTTTAAAATATCATTTTTTAGAAATTTGATTTAATAGTTAATAATTCAAACTATCAAAAAAATATTAGTTTATTAGAAAAAACTATTAAAGATAATGCTGATTTACATTTTCATTTATTATGTAAATTTTCAAAAAACCCTTTAAAATTGAAAAATGAATTCAAGAATTCTAAGTCACAATCTCTGCAAGATTTATTTGTTTTAAGTTATTTGAATTTTAAAAAAAAAAGTTTTTTTGTAGAAATTGGTGCTGCAGATGAGTCTATATATCTAATACAATATTGTTGGAAAAAAAATTTAAGTAGAATGGTATTTTGGCCGAACCTATAAAAGGTTTTTATAAAAGCTTAAAATATAATCGTAAAGCTAAAATTGAAACCAATTTGGTTTATAGTAGATCGAAAAAAAAAAAATATTGTTTAGAGAAGTGCCTAACAGCAAAAACTCATCAGTATTATTTTCAACTATTGATTAGTATTCGTCTAGTGATTTGCATTCAGAATTCCGAAAAAATGGTAATTTGAAAAAATTAAATACAATTTCGTTAAATGATTTATTAATAAAACACAATTCTCTATTAATAATTGATTACCTTTCAATAGATACCGAAGGAAGTGAATTCAAAATACTTAAATTACTTAATTTTAAAAAATATATATTTAAAGCAATAACATGCGAACACAACTATACCAATAATAGAGATAGAATTTATAAATTATTAACATCTAATGGATATAAAAGAGTATTAAAAGAAATCTCAAAAGAAGATGATTGGTATATTTATGTTAAAAGATTTTAAATAATTAAATAATATATTTGATTAAAGTATTTAATATCAATCAATTAATTAATTTAGAGATTATTTTTTAGTTTAAAATAATTAAGTATTTGTCTTTTTTGTATTATACTTTTTAGAAATATTTCTGGTAACATTTTTTTAATTATAATTTTTATACATTTAGATAGGGAAAATTTCCTCCCCGCATTTGTATTTATCTCATTAAATTCATAGTCACTTTCTCCAAAAATAGTAAATGGATTTAAATTTTTACTGTCAATAACTTGTGTCCAGCTATCTAAAGATCTTAACCTTTTATCCCAAAGAGAAAATACTGGGCTAAAAATTTTTGATTTTGAAATGAAAGCTGCCCACCAACTAAAAGTAGAATTCGAAATTATTAAAAATCTAGATTTTGACATTAAGTATATTGTTTCGAGATCATTTAGTTTTTTTTTATTTATATCAATAATTTTAATTTTTTTTTTTTT
>Ga0075119_1000969_pt1 | contig 14503 bp, 20 predicted proteins | sample AntAceMetag02UK9_FD_69791 | JGI IMG/M metagenome (GOLD analysis project Ga0075119, IMG submission 69791) | Saline lake microbial communities from Ace Lake, Antarctica - Antarctic Ace Lake Metagenome 02UK9 | ecosystem: Environmental > Aquatic > Non-marine Saline and Alkaline > Saline | place... | reverse complement strand
CAAGTGTTCCATCTCGGAAATCTAGCACAAATTGCAGGAGTTGTCTTTCTTCTGGGTGTGCCATGAGTGCTTCATTAACCATAGTAACACTGGCAGTTAGAGAAGGAACAACCCATAGGAACTCAATTGAACCTGATTCGGGATGGTATTGGTATACAACTTGATCATGCTGTGGTGTTGGGCAAGATTCTCGTGCAAAGTAGTAATTACGCATTACATTCTTCATGAGTCGTTCTTGCTTAACTAAAACTACTACAAAGAAATCACTCGTATATTTCTTACACCCGGCAACAATAGCCTCGTGAATATTCTTTTCGTAATCAGTGAGCATCTCTTTCATCTGATCATGAGCAGAATGAGTGTTTTCGTGTGAATTCTTTAGCATGTCCGTTGATATCTTACCTACTGTCTCGCGTGTCATACTATCCTTGTTATTATTTTAACGTATTTTCTTTTAACTGCTTCTTTTGTGATCTATCTGATTGATCAAACAGTTCGTTGATATTCTTTTCGTAATGAGCGATCATCTCTTTCATCTGATCATGAGCAGAATGAGTGTTTTCTAGTGAATTCTTTAGCGTGTCCGTTGATATCTTACCTACTGTCTCGCGTGTCATACTATCCTTGTTATTATTAGTGATGATTACTTTTTGTTTTTAGGATTCAGCTCTGGGTACTTTGAGTACACTTTTTTACGAATACCTGCTGGGTCAGGAGCATTATGAGCAAGAGAAAGTGCTGCCATTGCGCGCTTCTTACTGTTTATTGGGTAGCTATAAGGAGAAGTCCCGCCAGACTTACCAGCAAAGTCACTCTTCTTAACGCTTTTATATTCGCCTGTGTTAGACGCTCCAGGCTTTTTCTCAAGCTTCTTCTCTGCAGCCTTAGATATCTTTTTACCTTTAGCTACAGTTACCATTTTAGCCTTAGGTTTAACCATCTTCTTGGACTTTACGCAATTTTTACAAGCCACAGTATTTCCTTAAGGTTTTAATGTATTTTCTTTTAACTGCTTCTTTGGTTTCTTAGTCTTCTTACCTTGCATGTTAGGCGGTGTGCCCAATATATCGTAAGCGATCTTAGTAGCTTTCTTATTAGATCTTGGCATAGATGGCATAGTGTCTCCTGGTTACTCACTGCAGAGCTAAAGAAGGTTAACCCTGCAGTGAATTATTAACAACTTAACTATAAGAATTGGCGATATTACTCAACCATTCCTTTAATATAGTTAGGATTGTTACGTGCTTTTTTAGCCAACTTGTCTATACCATCCATTGAATCATCAATGTAGGTTTCAGGGAAGTATGACGGATTCTCTGGATAGAGTTTAGTCATAGTTTCTGTCGGCATATTAGCGACTTTAGATGAATCATTTTTTACCATGTATCCACCCATTGAGTCATAATAACGTTTCTTTGCCATGTTGGCCTTTCGTAGAAACTCCTCCACTAAAGTGAAGAAAGGTTAGTGTTGTTACTGTCGCCTCTATCTACTTCCGGAACAGCTGTAGGCACAACGTCCGGATTTGGATTATTTACAGCATCCTCCGCTTTTGCAATATTTGCAATAGTGAAGAGTTTATGTAATTGATCCAATTCTATTGTATCTATTTCTTTAAGCGCTTTAACAAGGTCAAGAATGCCTGAGAAGCGGTCTTTCTGAGCCTGTGCTTCACGTTCTCCAGCCAACGCCTTATTCTCATCAATCCTACTAAGTCTTTCTTCGCCCATAGAGTTATCAGCATTAGCTCTAGCATTAGCCATCTTAATATTGGCTTCTTTCTCTTGCATAGCGACCTTAAGTTCCATTTCCTGCATCTCAGATTGTTTTTTCTCTTGAGCTGCTGCATTCTCCATGATCTTAGTCTTATTCTGAATGGTAGATGCTTCAAGTAAGTCTGCAGAAGTAATAGGTACGCCAGCTTCTCTAAGTTCAAGCATTTGAGCAAACTGCATCTGCCGTTGTGTTGATGTATTAAGTCCATCTTCAACCGCTGCGTCATATGTTCCAAAAGCTTTATTGTAGAACTGATCTGTAGGCTCATCTTCTATGATTCGCTTAATCTTACCAGGAGTGAAGTTAGCTTGGATATAAGAAATCATCAAGTTGCCAAGCTGCTTTTGTGATCTATCTAATTGATCAAACAGTATCTGTAGTGTAGTAAGACCAGCACCTTGACGAAGCATAGAGAGGATTCCAGACTTGTCATCAGTAGCTGAACCGAGTAGTTCTTCGTTAACACCAGAGATCTCTTGCACTTCTTTAGCAAGTAATTCTGAAAGTTGAATCATTGATGGCGGTACTTGAGGTGCCATGATTTGCTCGACGTCAGACATGAGGGCTTCTTCTTTAAGCGCAAGTCCTTTGCCTTGTCCAGCAAGGTTAAACACATCAGCGGGGTTAACTAAGGCATTCTCTTTGTACTTCCAACCAGAATTTATTTGTGACTCTAATATATCAAGTTCTACAACTCTACGACGGTTATAAAGATATTGTGCATCACGTAGATTTCTTACCACACCTTGAATTCTATACGGGTAATAAGGCATTTGTGGATTAAAATATCCTAAAACAGGAACAAATGGATACTTATCTACACCCATTGGGTTAGGCCCATGATAAAGCACCTTGTTCTGTACTCTAACGGCAAGTTTAACGGTAGGAATCTCTTGATCAATGAGCTGTATTTGGGGATACATAGTCATAAACTGACGTAATGCATCCTTATCGTCGCTCTTCCATTCCATTGCTTCACCAGTCTGTACATCTACAAGAAGCTTCTGCTGCCTATAGGTACGATAGTAGTACTCATCATACGCTAGTAATTTTTTCTTATCATAAGCATAGTTCTCTGGCATGAACTGGAATTTACCATCACGAGCATCATAAGAAGAGAGTGAATCTACTTCTTTTTTCATCTCAGGTAAAAGAGAAACTGCTTCTGCTCGAGTTACATAGGTTCTTTTCCATATACCATTACAATCTGATAGATCAGCCTTGCGGAAGTATGGATCAATAATGAATGAGTTATTAGCTGCATTATCAAGCTTCATGTTACCTGAAACTGGATCTTCACGGTAATCCATCCACAAGTGAAGTAAATTCATACCTGTGATTAGAGTTCCATGTCTAAACGAATCAGATATAGTTTCAAGCATCTGCTCACGTCGAACAGACCACATGATAACCTTAGTAAACTGATCTGCCGTATCTTGATCACCATTCTCTACCGGTGTTACCGTAATAGATTTACGATGACGCCGTTGAAAACCATCTATATTGTTAATGATTCTTTTTATTCTATTAAACTGAAACTGCTTATTTCGTGCACCAGCTTGGGCACCATAAAGCTCTGCCCATACTGACTGATCTCCGACCTCAAACCGAGTATCTATGTCAGCTTCAGCCCATTGAGACTGGTTAGTGGTTATTGTCTCTTGATAGAAGTTATCCATCTGTTGACCGATTTCATATCCATCAGGTTCATAATATGGTGAGTAAAGCTCAGGAATTGACGCCATTCACTGTTCCTTTTGTTGGTATCTCAGAAATAAATTAATTCTAGAATGTGTACGGAATAGATGCAAGTATTATTGCTAAATTACTTCTATATCTTTACCATAGGTAGCATTGGTATCATATATAAGTCTCATTAAAACGAAAATAATAGTATGAAGAAGAAGCAATTCTCTGCAAGGATAGATGAAAAAGTATTAGAAAAAACAAGAGACCTAGTTTACTGGCAACCAGGCCTCAAGTTTAATAAGTTTCTTGAAGATGTACTTAAAGCAGTCCTCTCTCAGTGGGGTGACAAGATAAAAGAACGCCCTAAGAATTAGTAACAAATAAAAATGTACCAAAACTTCTGGGGTAAATGGTTGGGATTCTGGGGTAAATGGTTGGGATTCTGGGGTAAATGGTTGGTAGTTACCCCACATATAGTTCGGTAGTTACCCCCCATCTCTGTAGCAGCAAGTTGGTTCTAAAAAGAGCCGGGCAGTCATTTATATGCTATGTGACGGCTATTGATCCTCAAACAGTGGGATATCTTCACGGTAATTACTCAAGGATGATACCTTGCGAGACTCTAAGTCTATATCTTCCAAAGTTCCATTAAAGAACATAGCTGCGAAAACTGCTATAGTTGGCCCACAAAAGAAGTCATACGAGAGTATATCGATCCTAGCAGTGCCAAACTTAGGAGAAAAGTGAGCATAGATACTATAGTTATCCCCAAACTGGATTACATGAATACCTTCTTCCTCTTCACATTTAGCTTGATCACCAAAATCAACTATCGTTATCTTTCTATCGTTGATCATTCGAGCCATAAGGTAGAATGACTTGATATAGTTCTGTATATGCTCTGGATTGCCAATAAAGCATGGATTACAGTCGGTGAGTTTAATGATTGTATGGTATTCCTTAGACTCAACAACTTGATCACTAGCAGTAGAATTCTGTGGCACCATCAAGCTAAGTGATAGTAGTGTAGTAGCTATCCAATTGTTCATTATAAATCCTTCTCTAGCAATAAAAGCTTAGCTTTAAGTTTGGCTATATAATCAGCATCTAGTAATGAAATTTTAGATTTAAGTTTATCTATATAATAAGTTTGAGATTCAATTAAATCCCGGAGAGATTCTATCGTTTTATCATTATCTATTGAATCTCTTTGATCCATTTCAACGTCGAATACCTCACGCGTTGCAGCACCAACCCCATATTCTAACTTTAGTATTTCTTTATCGATGTTTGATTGGTCTGGAAATTCAACCCCCCTTAAGCGTTTCATTTCACACTCAAGTGATGTAACTTTCTCCTCGAGTTTACCTATATGTGAATAATCCATACGGGCCATCGATAACATATATTGTAATGATTCCCCGTAGTAATCTGTATGATCAAAGTTTGATCCGTGGAGAATATCTTTTACTTTATCCAATATTCCTTGCCATGTATTTGGTCTTTTTTCCATTATAAATCCTTGTAGTTTATAGTTTTAGATATCTTTTTAATGTACAATGCAAATGCATAAGAGTACAAAAAGCCAAGAGCAGAAGTATGTATCATCAACAGTATTCCTAATAAGTAGCTCATTCTATCTCCAGTTATTTAGTTTTTTTTACTCTCTACTGCTAAAAAATCTACATCACAAGACTCAAGTTTACGTGTTAGGTATCTTGTCTATCTTGATATCTCTAACCTGTCCAGACCCAAGAAACACCATGCTCTTGCCATCCATAGGAACCGGTATAAAACCGAACCGATTAGGCTCCGGTGTGCGTGGAGAGTCTCCATAATCTAAGAGTTCATAAACGTCATCATTATGCATTGTTATAGTTACTTTATACGTATTCATATCTTCCCTTAGTGTTGTTTTCTAAAAGGAGCTGGCAACCCTGCATCAGCACCATACATAGCTCTATAGTATCTTGCATCCAACTCTTCTTTAGTAGAGTTATTATCTTTAGTCTTGGGTAATGTAATAGCTAGATATCTCATAGAATCTGCCCAATGAGAATGTTGATCATGGAGAGGTCTTGGCTTATAGATCTTATTGCGAGCATCATACTCTTGCCTATAGTTATCAAGCGCCTTCACCAAGTTTACACACCTAACACTATCTATCCATACCTTGTTGAGCATAGATCTTACTGATTCAATACCATCTATAACTGAAACACTAGGAGCCACAATGAACCTAATACCTAGCTGACGAGCTTTCTCTAGCCTTGTCATACCTGTACCAAATTCCTTTACCTTTATATCGTGTGGAGCTATATGCTTTCCGTACGTATACGGCTTGTTTTGTATCACCTTAGTGTAATGCTCAAGACCTACCTTAGAGTTCTCATAGCAGTCTATGATACGTATAGAAGAACCAATGTTCTGGAAGAAGATAATAGTTGTACTGTCACGCACACCCAAATCCCATGCGGTATGAACTGGGAACCCAGCTTCCCAAGCAACATCACCAATACGAGTCTCAAGACGCATCTTATCAAGATACTTAGTGTAATAGGCTCCTTCGATACCAGAATCAAAGCTGCAGTAGAATTCTTGTTGTATGAGGTCCTCTGAAAGCTCAGCACGTTCTTGCTCCATAGCCTCGTCACTAATATGACGAGTATCATCAAGGGTTAATCTGATGCATTTCCAGTTCTCTGACTCACGTGCTATCTCATAAAGTGCATATAGGTGATTCGAGCGACCGCGCGGCGTAGATATAAACAAAGCCCAACCATCATTTGCAGCTAAAATAGGGCGTATATAACTATAAGCCGTCGGATCCTGCAGAGAATACTCTGAGAATATAACCCCATAAGGGTTAGTTCCCATTAAAGCGTCATAATTATCTGAGCCTACTAGTTGTAGTAGAGATCCATTAACAAAACGTATCTTCATCTCCTGAGAGTTCTGAGATGCGATAAGTTCTTTAGGTATATAATCTATAATACGTTTGCCATCGTTTGTTATAGAGTCCCAAATAACACGCTTAGCTTGAGAAAATGTTGGGAATACGTAATAGACTACACAGACCTTACGCAAGCACTGCCGAATAGCTACATTAAAAGCTGTAATATCTTTGCCAGAGTTGTGTACTACATAGCCATTGGCAACAAAGTTATGATGCTTTGCTGTTTCAATATCATAGAGTACCTCAATTTCACCTGTTGTTTTCTTGAATCTGGACCTATAGCATCCTCTAAACACCGTTGTTTCTTTTGTGTATTGATTTACGATAGATAGAGCCTTTTCTTGAGCTTCTTCTTTTCCATAAATACGCTGAGATAAAATCTTTTTTATGGCGGAAGACTTACCAATTTTTACTTTCCAATTTGACCCGCGTTCTAAGTAAGGAGAATGAGGAACTATTCCTATTTTACGCAACAACCAATAAATATCCCACGCGTAATCGTAACTTACTCCGCAGCTTAATGTGATTTCGACTGATCTTGGTACTTTGTGATCACTCGTCTTGGCAGTAAATCCTTTTTCGTTACAGTAAATATTTCCATCAGCCGAAATCAACCCGCTAAAGAAGGCAATAATACTATCGTATGACCACTTCCATACACACTTTGGTAGCCTCTGTTTTGACTTAGAAACATCTAACTTCTCGTTACGAAAAAGCTCCTTTACTTCATTAATACTTTTGCCACCTCCTCTAGTTCCATTGGTAAAGCCAATATCGAAAGCGTTACCTTTTTTACGCCAAATAGACTGCACTCTAAAGTATTTACGCGCTAACAGCTCTACCCTTCTAAGAATATGTGAATTGGTATTAGTGAATTTAGGCTGCTGATGTCCTGATACATACCCGTCAGCGAGCATATACCCCCAAAACTCGGCTATTTCATGATCATACTCTGTATCAATTGAACTATCGTGACATTTTCTACCAGCATACTGTAAAAGTGATCTATTTTTCCCTATATCCTCTAGCTCATTCCATTTAACATATTTACTCGCACTACTGGTATGAGCAAACTCATGATTTTCAGATGCTACAATAGGTAAGTATGCTCCACTACGAATAACATACGTATCCTTAGCTCCGGTACTCCATTTCTTAGCTACCGTATCTTGAACAAATGACTCTCCATTCCAAGAAAGTATATTATCTCCACGCTTTATATCACGCAGAAATTTCCACGAGCCATCGGCCATAGTTATGTGTGTAAGCCCTGAAAGGCACCTACGTGGAAGAATAGCGAGTACACGCTTATAACCATCCTTCTCAATAGCATCTATTATAGGCCATTGATAATGACGTGGCTTAAACTTCTTGAGCTTTATTTGTGTCTCTATCGGAAGCTTCATTGGTACTATCTCTCTTGTTATCTAATGCTACATCTATTCTGTAAACAATAAGACGCATTTGTTCTATTAGGTCCCTTGTCTTATCTATCTCTTGTTGAGTCCACCATACAGGCATATCCTTGTTAATGTCTATACTACTCACGATCGTCATCTAGGTCTGGAACATCAAACTTGATTCCTAAAAGCTGAGCTACTGCATCCTTTGTGTTCTTCAGCTCGGTATGGTACTTATTATCTTTCTTGTATCGAGGAAGATAGTTATGCAAAACAAAAGAAGTACCCTTCTCTGAGTAACGCTTAGTTAAAAGACCTTCTTCAAGCATATTACCTAAGATGATCTTACCTGCGTTGATAGACTCTCTGAGGATCGTGTTTCTCTTACGCCAAATCTCCATAGTGTCATAGGGTATACCCTTGTCCTCTAGAAAGCGTTCTAATGAGAATCTATTTCGTTCTGATGGTTCTAATACTCTTGACTGTCTACACCATGAGACAAACTCTTGTCCTATGTGCTCTAAGTACTCATCGCATACGGGTTTTAGCTTAAAAGACCACATGCATAAGTACTCATCTTGCCACCTTACGGCTTTTTTTGCGGGTTTAATAACTTTAGTGGTAGGTTTAGTTATTTTCTTTTTGGTCATACACTTCACTCTTTTTAAGTTGTCGTATAGTAAATTCTGTGCGTGGTTTTCTAGCGTATAAACGCTCTGCATTAACTTTATAAATAATTACGGGGTCTTCGAATAATACTTCCTGACATATCTCTGCTATAAGCTTTATGAGATTGAAAAGGTCAGGCTTCATGTTAGCAGGGGTGCTCTCCCATAGAGAGCTGTCTTGTACTCTACTAGGTATTGGCATAAAGAACGTAACATCCATGATAATGGGACCATCGTATAACGGTCTATCGTCATGTTGATTGGTAAGATGAATACTCATTACCAACTTATGATGCTTCTGTGTACTGTATAATCTCTTACCGTTTACTCCAGCATGAGCCCATACTACAGGGTCTCCGTCTAATACATATTTCATAATGCTCCTAAGTTTTAGCGAGCGTAACATTTTTGTATAAAGTGGTCATTCTCATAATCACTTATTCACACTCGGTGAAATGGATTGTTAAAGTAACAGTAGCGGTAACTATCGCAGATACTATAGAAGATGCTGCAACATAACATGCGATTTTTTTCTTTGTTATAGACTTAACTTCTTGTGTATGAGCCTTTGTATCTATTTCATGAGACCTAAGCTCAAGAGCTCGCTGATTTACAAGTATCTCTATAAACTTAAGCTTAGCTGTATCATCACTATCTGAGTCTCTAGAGTTTCTTCTAGAAGAATAAGGGCTTCTGTCGTTATCAATAATATCATGAGGCAGTGTTAGACTTTGTAGGGTATCCATATGGACAAGCTTACTTTCTCTTTTTTCAGGAGAGTCAGTTAACATTCCTCTAAGTGGTGAACATATTCCTATAAGCGCTATCACATACTTATTCATTACGATCCCTTTCAAATAACTTGCACTAGTTATCAATACCTACCCGATTGATAGTATAACGATCGTAGGATTTATCTAGTGATACCTTTTTGTTTTAGACGATCATTTTCTTTTACAATGTCAGGTATAGGAAACATCTCTAAAAAGTTGTTAGAAACTACAGGAGCCTCTTCTTTCTTCTCTACAGGACCTTTCCACAAATAGTTGATTGCTTCTACTTTCTTAGCGCTCGGAGGATTAAATTCCTCAAAGCGATGTTGTGAATCATTATCGATTGGTGCTTTTCTCATGTCGTCTTCTTCTGGTACTTTCACTTTGAATGGTTTAATTCCTAGAATATAACATACATCCTGATACCATCCCCACTCTATGCGCTGATTGTTTGCCTTAGCATAGGCCGTAGCCTTACCAAAAAACAACCCCTTAGGGCTTTTAACGTCCTTCCCTTTGATCACTATGCCGATAGCATAATCAAGAGCACTCTGTTGAAATACGACGCACTTGAGCATCTCTTGCTCAGTAAGATCTAATACCCCTGCAATGTTCTTTATCTTCTGGGTAATAATCAAATCATAGGTACGTGGTGACAATAACGCTTCTCGCGCCTTAGGATGGTCTTTACGTTGTGATATATACTCACGTTGTTCTTTTGCTAACATTACTTTAACTAACTCCCGTCGTATCTTACCTTTTTTGTAATTACTAACGTCACCCTTGGCTAATAAGAAGAGATTCTTATTAATATTAATACTATAAGAGAAAGAAGGAGTATAGTATGGTGTGACATTATTTTTCTTTACTATATGTGTTTGTTTGGACAGTGTACTACGTTCACGTTTCTGCGAACAAAGGAGGGAAAGGTTAAAGCTAAACATTGCTGGTAGGAATATGGCTAGAAGCTTTCTAAGCTTAGGATCTTTAAAGGTATCCGATAGAATGATAGTGCATACTTCCATATGACCTTTTTTCTGAGTTATTAACCCATGCTCCTGAAAGAATGATCTATAACGACAAATTGTTTCACGTACTACTCCAACCCTTTTAGCAAAGTAAGCATCACTTGCTTTAGTAGTCTTCCAATTACGATTACTCCACACAAGACTATTCAAAAACCGTCGCTTACCCTTAGATAGCTTACGTATAAAGCTCGCTGGAGACGTCTTCCATAGCTTAGAATGAGCCGATCTGATCGAACGATCCGACAAAGCCCTATAAATAAAGGCTTTTTTGTAAGATTCTTCTTGACTATATGAAGCTTTTAGTCTAACATTACTAGTAACCAAAGGGTTTCCTTTGTTTTTGAAATTGATTCTTAGTCGAGCTAATATTTGCATCAAAGTGTTTTCTTTGTTTGTGAAGTTGGTTTTTAGAAGAGCTAATATTTGCATCAAAGTGTTTTCTTTGTTTGTGAAGTTGGTTTTTAGAAGAGTTAATCTTTGCATCAAAGTGTTTTCTTTGTTTGTGAAGTTGGTTTTTAGAAGAGTTAATCTTTTTAAACAAATGGTTTCTTAAAAGTCTTTCTGGTTTGTGAAATTGATTCTTAGTCGAGCTAATATTTACAGCCAATGGGTTTCCTTTAGGTTTATTAGTATGGGTCTGGTAAAACAGGCCTGTTCTTTTTCTTCTTTTATAGTTTGGTCATTAAGTTTCTGTGTGATACTAGGTTTAATGACCATATCTAGACATTTCAACTCTATACTATACTAAAACATATATATGTCTACCATGTCTATAATGAATGGTAGAATTTCTGCGTCTACTAATCAGTAGATAGGGTGATCATAAGACAAAAAAAAGAACTCCCAGCTAAGAGAGTTCGTTTTCTTGTAGAAATATGTTTTCTATTCGACGACTAATAAAATGATGAGTTATCGTTGAAATAACGAAAAGAAAAAATATAAGATAGATAGGCTTCATGAATGTATTTCTATAGTGCTCATTAAAACCATTGATTAAGTTTATTATCAATCCATGCATTGAGGGGCGAGCGCCTTGCAGGCTCCATGCAAAATTTATGTAAAAACAGTCGGAAACAGATTATAGAAATTATATTTCCCAAAACAATATGATACATATTGCTCATACTATACCCTCTGTAGCAATTAAATTAGAATCATTGAGAAAGTTTTTCATTCATATACTCCTTCCACCACTCGAGTTCTCCTGGCATTATTAAATAGTCGTATAAAAATAAATGAAATAAAACACAGCAAATAAAATGGCCTATGGCATTAGACATTAATAAGCTCATTGTCTATCATTCCAATAATATTGTTTTAAGAAATAAATGGTTATATTAAGTGTGAAAAAAAACACTGCATACATATACCAAGACCACATAGCATACTCCTTGTGAAAAGAGGGGCATACGCCCCTCTACTATTTTAATGATTATAAACTATCAAATAGGACCTGTTAAAGTTCCAAGAAGAATTCCTCCACCAACAGCTCCTGCCATACTTGCACTTTCAATTGCAGCACCACAGGTGCTCTCTAAGCCATAAAAAACTGATGCTCCTACAGCTGGCCCTCCAACTAAAGTAGCTCCAGCACTTATGACGTAAATAGTTCCATGACCAGCAGCGCTAACAAGAAACTTACCTGCTAATGCACCTATACTTGCACCTATTCCAAGACCACCCTTTAGCTCATGGTTAATACCAATAGTAGGTTCACCAAAAGCATCAACACCTTGCTTTAGCAAGCCATTTTTATCAACTTTTCTGATCTGGAAAATATTCAATGATCGTAACTCTTTGTCAACATTGTGAGCTGGAATAACTGATCTTTTTCCATCAACCAAAGATTGGAAGCTCACAGGCTTTTTGCTCAGTGATTTAATCCTAGCAATTCTCATAACTGTATCTTCTGGATCAGATTTTATTGGAAGCGGTTCAGGAAAACATCCCATTGCTAGAACAGGAGATGCGACTAACATAGATAGTAATAATGCTATACGTTTCATTTATTTTAATCTTTCTTAATTGAGGTTTAATAAAAACTACTTACTGCTTTTTCAATACTTTATATGCCACATATACTGTAGCCAATGTAGCTGATGTCTTAGGAAAGGCCGCTACAATTCTAGCAGCATCTACAATGCTATTTAAAGGAAAAGGAAGGCCACTACCTTGATTACATGCTTGAACTGGTAATGACACGAGAAGGCTTAACGCTAAAGCGTTTTTCAAAGATTTCATTTTTAATCTTTCTTAATTGAGGTATAATAAAAACACTACTTATATATTTGGATATGTGATACTCCGCTAATAAACTATCCAAGATTTATTAGGGAAAGGGACTCATGACCAGTTCCTTTCCTTATTTAATTGTTATACTTCTGCTTTTTCAAAACCAAATTCTTTTTCTTTTTCTATAATATAACGCTCTATCTTAGAGATACCTCTAGGATTAGTTAATCGATTCTTATCCAAAAATCCACTTAAGCAACAACGCGAAATCCCAATTGTTTTCGCTAAATCTCTATGTGTTGAATTTACATAAAGAACTATCTTATTCATTCGAACATGTAACTTAAGTTGATTAACCATTCTATAATTATCTTCAGCTATCATATAAGTCTCCTTCATATGTTGTTATAGTATAACATGTTTATAAATGTTTACAATTGTTTATAATATGCTATAATATAAGCTGTAGGTCAAGTTATTGGTAATATCTTGGTATGATTGTTAAAAATAAAAGGAAGTAAAATTATGAAAAAGTTTTTTGAATGCGCAGCATGTTGTAGTACAGTTCTTCATACAGAATCAAGTGAGCAATGGACTCCCTTCTGTAGTATGGGATGCGAAACCTCATTTAGCGAGCATGCTCCTATATCGCTTTTAAATAAAGTGTATCAAGACTATAAAGAGGGCAAAAGCTTTGTAGAGGTGTCTGTAGATGCGTCACAACCAAGCGCTTTCTCATAAAGTAAGGAGAAGTCATGGAAAACGAAACTAAATCTATCCTCGCTGGCCTAAGACACATAGCAGGCCAACTCAATGAGTTAAAGCAGGATAAAGTACAAGATAGTGCGCCTGTATCTAAAGAGCTACCAATGCTACCTCTCCATTCTGTCGAAGTAAATAAAATCCTGATTGCTAGATTTAAAGCTAGGCAAGAGTTAAAAGGACTTACGAAGGACTCTAAGGGGTTCGGCTATAAATATACTAAGCTCGATGCTCTTATAGGGTTCATAGAGCCCATCTTAGAGAAGCATAATCTATTACTCGAGCAACCTACGACAGAAGATGGTATATTGCATACCCGCTTATGGCATGTTGAGTCTTCACAGTGGATGGCATCTCGCTGGAAGCTACGTATTGCTGATGGATCACTTAAAGGGCAATCAATGGAACAAGAGACGGGAACTATTAATACATATACTCGTCGATATCAAACACTAAGTTTGCTTGGAATTCACCCTTGTGATGACACAGATGGGACAACAAGAAGATAAACCAACTATAAAAAGGAATAGATATGGCAGAAAAATGTTCACATACTGATGTAGTAGAAGCATGGAAAAGAGAATGTGATGCTTGGAAAAATAAGCATGATCATATGAAGAGTAAGTGCGAAGTATTAATGCAGAATAAAAAGATAGAGATAGAGTCTCTTGGTAAAATATATGCAGCTTTAAACGAAACCGAACGAAAGTTTGGAGTAACAATAGATTTTACTGGAAATGTAGAAGTAAGAAAAGAAAGTGATAATGGATAACAGAGATTTCCTTACAATTATAGAGAGTATTAAGTCACTACGTACGACAGTAGAAGACGCCTTAAAGGGTACACAGTCAAAATCAGATCCTTATCAATCAGAGAAGGTACATGAGCTTTATGCATCACTTGCATTGGCACAATCAAAATTGCCCGCTGTGAAGAACAATAAGGTCAACCCATGGTTTGAGTCGCCGTATGTAGATATCTTTGAAATAAGCCGCACAGTCTATCCCATTTTAGGTTCTGAAGGTCTTTCTATATCACAGCAAACACGTGTAACTGATAATGGTGGGACCGTTCTTTACACTCGGTTATGTCATAGCTCAGGCCAGTGGACTGAAAGTCGCTTGCGAGTAATACCACCTAAAAATGACATCGATAGTTTTAAGTCTACCTTCAACTCACTTAGATCAACTGCACTGCTTTCCATCTTGGGAGTTGGTGT
>Ga0075119_1000959_pt1 | contig 14558 bp, 21 predicted proteins | sample AntAceMetag02UK9_FD_69791 | JGI IMG/M metagenome (GOLD analysis project Ga0075119, IMG submission 69791) | Saline lake microbial communities from Ace Lake, Antarctica - Antarctic Ace Lake Metagenome 02UK9 | ecosystem: Environmental > Aquatic > Non-marine Saline and Alkaline > Saline | place... | reverse complement strand
TACATGAGCACGCATTGTAATGAGTAGCTTTACCCAACTGGAAAGGCTTGCCTAGCCTTACCATCGTATTTTAAACCAAGTATCTCCACCCCAAGAGCTCTTGCCTTGGTCGAGAACTGTATAACCCTTTTCTAGTATGTACGTATGTGCTTCTTCAGCGGCTAATGTTTCACAAGTAACTAAGGCTGTCTCATGCCCTGATATAGACCTTCTATGTACAATGGTGTCCATGTCTCTTGTAAAGTTCATGAACATTCCTTCTTTAGTGTCTTTAATCGTAGATTCTTTATTATTCCGAGCTTCTTCAGCGTCCATTATATTTTTTCGTTAGTTTCCACGGACTGATGGTTCCAGGTTATAGTCATCTCACAGTAACTTTCTGAAAGCTGTTGCCTGCTTATTGCAGCCGCTTTTTTAGCTGTAATATCAGGTTTATTAAAGAACCACATGAAATCTACCATAGTGTGACTTACAGGATTAAATTATCAGACTCTTCTTTGGCTTCTAGCATAATCTGCTTAGCCACGAATCTATACAGTCCTGGGTTCATTTTCAGAAGTGTAGGGAGGACATCATGTCGGATCTTATTCCGAGTGTACGTTGTATCTTTATTTGACGGATCTTCAATAAAGTGAACCTTCCAACGAAAAGCATATTCCCTAATGCTCGACTTCTTCCATGTACGGAAAGGACGAATAGTATTGTGCTTGCCTTTATACGGGATAGTAAAGGCTTTACGAGGTCGAATTAACTTGTTAGAGACATACTGCTCTAAACAGTCATCCAAATGATGACCAAGAATAATTGGTAAAGGATCAGTAGCTTGAATCCTGTTGAAGAAAGCATACCTTTGATCTCTCCAGTACTCTTCTCTGGAGCCTGTTCCTTCTTTATACTTTTGGATGAGGATGCTATCGATCTGGATGTTGTGTATACTTGCATAACCTGTTACTAACTGATGTGCCTTATTCGCATATTCACCAGTATTATGGTTTACATGAAGAATACTTTTAGGCACCCTACCACCGCGTCTCAACCAGTTTAAGGCAGCCATACTATCTACGCCGCCTGAGCAAGCCAGATGAAACTGATTGTCTTTAGGAAGACGATGAGTTAGTTGGAACATGGGTACCTCTTGTCATAAAAAAAGCCCCACAGGACATAAACCATTCCCAATCGTACGGCTGACTGGGTCGCCTTCCCATACGTTACCTTGAGACTCATGCTTTTCCCAGTTACGGGCAGCATCGAGTGTCTTAGTTTGAGGTAGATTCCTCTACGAGGGGTCCCTCTCGGGAGGCCGTGGTGTCAAGCGAAAACTTACCTGTTCTTATATCGTCTGAGAACTGAGCGTAGGTCTCTCTTATAAAAGAACGATGCAAGTAAAGGTCACTGAACGCCGACAGATTAACTGTATCTGGTTCGTTAGTAACCTTATTTGCATATTCCATTCGGTATGGAGCAAAGAACTGTTTGCCCATCGCATCAATGGTATTACAGAACTGAACAAATGACTCATAGTCAGTGAACAGGTAGGTGCCATCGGTGAAGCTATGCATATAGATAGACTCACTTGTGTCGAAGTAAGACTCTAACGCTGTAGCGACCCTTCCTTGAAGGATCTTACGAGCAGTGCTTTTTCTAAACGTATCGTTAGCACTACACACTGTCATGGCGACTAGAATTTCTTCAGTATCAGAATAGGATACTGCAGTACTTCTCTTCTTAGATACGTACTTGCCTTTCGACTTGTCGTAAACCGAGATAGTATCGTATAGGAGATACGGTTCATGGAAATCAATTTCCTTACCGTTAAGTTGCATGCGCTGTTTCATACTCTTTGTACTCGTCCGATGCGTAGAATCGGTCTGCGAAAGCTTCTAGTCCCCAGCTCAGAATAATAGCAGTACAAATAGCACCGATACCGAGGGTAAGTCCTGATCCAAAGTAGCCTCCGAACATAACGACTACCAGCGTGGATAGTGTCAAGTCCGCTGCAAAGGGGAACCTACTAACTAAATACTTGACGAAGTATGGGCTCTTTTCTAAGAGCCATAAGATACATACACTCATCAGCAGTCCAATTACGAAGCCTGTAGAAATGTAGTACCAAGCTACAAATGGGAAGACTATAAGGGCAACTAGGATAAGGGTGTTTTTCGGGTTAGACCAATCTGTGGTATTAAACTTACGATGTGCACTGCCTATCGCAGAAAATATACGTGATAGAAATGATTTTTTCATGGCATGTGGTGCCCCACATTTCTGCAGGGCATCGAAGTGTTACTTAGAACGGGACATCACCAGTCTCGACTTCACCAGCCGTTACTGAACGGCTCATGTTCTCACGACTTTGCGCCTTACGGCCAACAAAGCTCCAGAACTGTGCACTGCCGGGCGCTCCACTGGGGAGAGCAAGGAAGATGCAGTTGTGGATTTCCAACGGGACAAGATCACGAGAGAAGTTCTGATGCTTCAGTTCTCTGATGACGGCGAGCTTGCCTTCTTCATCTTCGATCTTGTTGCCCACCTCAACGTAATCATTGAGGTTGACTTCTTTGACGGATTCAACAATCCGATCTCGAATGCCTTGGGTCAGCTTACCATCGTTCTCATACTCAGTGTAGAGCATGAGTCCGGTGTAGATGCGACGGTATCCGCCATCATCCAACCGTTGGGAATTACCTTCCTCGTCGAGCTCTACGCGATTCAACGCGTATACTACAACGGGTGCATCCGTAATCGCCTTGGCCAACCCCTTGTGGTTGATAACGATAGGCGACTGTGCAGTCCGGAAGTTTTGGTGAAAGAATACCTTAGCACCTCCAGCGTTAATAGCACCCTTGGTCGGAGTATTCCTCTGGGTACGGTCGTAGCCTTCCAGGCCGTTTTCAAAGAGTCCTTGGACGTACAAATCTACTTTACGATTGCTCATGATTGGTTAGTTTTTGGAAGAGCTTCTTTCGTTGCTCTCGGGTTTTAGTATCCTTATGAATAAATTTGTAAACAAGCACTGAATTGTATTCACTTTCCGGTGCTATGCTATACAAGATGTAGCCTTTGCTACTTAAGAACGTAATGAATGATTCCTCGACTTCGGCGAAGTTAATGTGTCTCTTTGCCTTACGATCATAGTGAGAAAAGTTTTTAGTAACTCTGACTGACGCCAAGAAATCTTGTTCCGTCTTGAGGTAGTTAGGGTCACTCTGCTTGTAGAACCTCATAGGCACGTAAGTGTACTGAGGTGCTATGCTTCTGGCTAGCTTAGGAACGCCAGAGTCGCTTCTCTGAGACGCTGGAATGCCTGTCGAGTTTGCTTTCTCATCAAGGTAGATCCAGTAAACACGCGGACCAATCGTATCCTTGGTGTTGGTCACTTCGTAGCCTACTGCAAACTTCTTAACAACTCGTAGGTTGCCCTTCTCGTCTGGTTCGTCATGCTCCCAAACGTGCTCACTGAACAGATAAGGTTGTTCATTTAACAGTTGCAGAAGTTTTTTACCCAACTTAGTGCTGGGATCGATCTTCTTATAGGAGTTTGGATTAGGGACCAAGTCCTTTCCGTATGTGACTCTAATGTCTACCTCAAACTTACAGTTAGGGTAGCTTCGTAGTCCGTTTCTGGTTTGTTGTACAACCTCATCGAGTTCGATGGACTTGTACTTTACTTCTTTCTGCTGCAGCATATACTCTATACTAGATAGAGCTGTGTAGTCCTTACCATTCTTGTTCTTGGGTACTAGCTTGACTGACCTACCATCTAGGTAGGTTAGTTTGAACGTGATGTCGTAAGGACGGGATGCAGGTGGATAGATAGAGAAGTTCCGCGATGACATATCAAGCGGAGTAATATAGTCAGGATCATCCAGTCTACCAATGTTAGGTAGATATTTATCTTCCTCACTCCTCGATGGCTTACGCCACTTCTCAGTTTGGAAGGCAGTCATGGTCATCAGATCTAGTCTTTCTTTTTGTGACGTACTAAATCTAGCTTGAGCAACCTCTGATATTTGTATTCCTTCGGTCTTAGTTGTTTTAGGTTTGCCTTCACACCTATCTACTCTAGTAACAGTCTTCTTTCTTGATCCGAAAGACCCTTCTGCGTATTCTACTTTTTCGTAGAACCTATTCTTTGGTACACCACAGGGTGTCTCATCTACTAAACCGCTACACTCATGTAACAGTCGACCAATGGTCTCTTCCTGTGTTCTCTTGAAGGTAATCTTCTCTACCATCATTAGCCGTTTAATACGGGTCAGATCTAAGATCTGAGTTTCTGATAGCATAGCCTCTTCAATTGGCATGTCAAGTGAGGCTTCTATCTCACCTGTCATACTGAGCTTAGGTTCACCTGAATCCTCTACCCATTCTTTCCAAGCGCTATTCGCTTCTCTAGACATGCGAGCAATGGCTTTATCTAAGGTCTCACCCATAGGTGCAGCCATACGCTCATCGTAGTCAGTGCCATCGGGCAGGCCTGACGCTTCACTCCTCTGTACAACTTCTCTTGTAGGGTATTCTACTTCTGGTGGGTCCAGAAGCATGCGATAATTTTTTGCTAACTCCGAGACAATCGAGTAATCGACACCATTTACGTTCTCAGTGGGCGGCATGGTTTTTTCTAGGGGGATAACGAAGAGTTAGTAAGGTTTTAGTATCTACTCAACTTCTACCTCTGTATATACAGCTATCAATTTAATATCATTAGTACCTAATCGTTTCTGTAATATGAAGCGCATACTTTCTATACTGTCATCTGCTATAGGATGATGAATCTCTTTCTTCTGTATTGGATCGTAGTACTCAAAGAAGTAAAAGGATTTAACATGGTTATGAGGCTCTAGTTGTATTTGTATCATCTTCCAGAATTATATGTTCGAATATTTCTCGTAAAGTAAAGTCTATGTCTTTTATCTTAGCTATAGGGTGGTTTTCATCATCGAATAATTCTTTAGCTAAGTACATAGTATAAGGTGTAGTACATGACTTCTTTCTTAGGAAGTCTGTTAGTTGCTTGGGGGTAAGCCTTTTCTTTTTCATTTATTTTTCTTAGACTCAAAATGAGCTATAACAAATACTAAGGCTAGTACCCCATAATGGCTCATATCGTAGATAGGCACTACGACGGCAACCCCAACTGTAAACCATTTAATTAAATTAAACATGATGGGATACCAAGAGAAAGTATTCTCTTTTACTGGTTCAGGCACTGGTGAGGAGGATTGGTTGCACATTCTTCTTAAAGAAGGTTTGGGCCTTGAACTTTACAAAGCTAACGGCCTTCTTTAGCGAGTCACCAATAAGCATAGTAACTACTTGCGAAACTAGTGCCATACGAATGCATAGTATCCATCCTTGTTGTACAAAGTAGCCTAGTAGAGCATAGGTTATATACACTGCTGCTCCAACACCGATCAAACCTAGCATAGTTCCGAATGCGGCTAGGAATAACAAGAAGGCAGAGAATCCAAACACGATGTTAACGACGAATAGTCCCATAAGCTGCTCCTAAACAAAAACCTCAGTAAGATAAACTTACTGAGGCCTAAGTAGTTAAAAAAGTTTTACTTAACTTACATACTCACCATCGGCACCGACCATCCAGTTACTCTTGCCTGGGTCAGACCCATATTGGGCGATGATCGCATCTCTTGATGCTATGAGTCCTGCATTGTTTGTGACAGTCGCAGCAATGTCTACAGCACGGAAGGCCCATGGCATGAAGTCGAAGGAAAAGAGGAAATCTTCAGGTCGGATGAGATCCTTGATTGATGCAACAGGCCCTGCGTCCTGAGTGAACGCAGGGTCAATAAACAGACGGTCAGCTCGGAAACACTCCAGGGGTAGAGTATCGTTCATGTCAATCATCCACTGTGACCATCTGGACACAAGTGCCATGTAGCGATCTGACCAACTTTGCAATCCAGGGATTGTTCCGAGTTGTTTCGCTGTATCATAACACGCAGGGATAATCCAGTCAAGACCATTGAATAATCCCATAGGGAATCTACCATCTCGTGGTGCTCCAAAGGCATGAATACCAGGTGTCTTCTCATAGAATGCCAATACGATGTCGCGAAGGAAGAATGCGGCAGTCGACGTATCAACAGCCATCAGACATCCACGCTTCTGCCCTTCGATAATCGTATGCAGTAGCCTGCCTGTCGCTCGGTCACCGTAGGCCCATGGGTAGGGTTGAGTGCCATCACCGTTCTGGTCACGAACCATGCCGACTGCAGATGATACGAGCATTGTTGCAAGCCACTTAGCCACCAAGTTTGAAGGTAACTTGTTGCCCATACCTGTGTCGACCAGAATGGGACTCGGATCGTCAATGAGAGCAAACAATGGCGTGAGCCACAAGTGCTCTGCATCTGGTCCACTCACGACAACAGGACCGTTGCTTGGCATGTAGACGGTAGTTCCATCAGGCATGTCACCAGCGGACTCCGGCGCCCATCCATGAGGTCTGCCAGCAGCCGCATAGCCGAACTGACGGAACGGTGCGTTCGTGTAGTAAGAACGACGATGACCATAGTTCGCCAACACTGTACGGATGTAGTGTGGGGTTAGCTTGTGGGTATGTCGCCACCCGTAGCACGCTTGTGCTCCAGACGAACCTGACCATGCGGCGTTGCCTCCAAGCATCCAGTCCCACGAGCCAACCTCGATACCCTGTGCGTCAGCCATGGCGTTAGCCAGAGGGTTCCAGTTCTTTAATTGCGTTGCAACAACCTCGCTTTCTGCTTTAATGTCAACCACCACATCTGGTTTGACGACGGCATCAACGGAAGCAAACGATTCAATTTTGACGTCAGCAGGACGATCGATCTCCACTTCTGGGATCTCAGGTAATTTGTTATCTGTCATTGTTAAATATATATATAATTCTCGACTACCTCTCGTAGTCGTCTTCTATTCTGACTATATCATCTTCTTCTAAATAGTCACCTTTTTGAGACTCAATAAAGACTATATCCTCTGTCGTGGCCTCTATTCTATGGAGCTCATTCACAGGAATGTGGATCTGCCTACCTGGGATCACAGCTATCGTTTGACAGCTTATTTTTCCATTAGGGCCCACATTTCCTAGGGTTATGATGCCCATGCCATGGATAATAGTCCAAAATTCTTCTCGTCTACTATGTTTCTGTAGACTTAGTCTATTTCCGGCACGGACAGTTATCTTTTTAACTTTAAGCCCTGCCTCTTCATGGAGCACTTCGTACGTACCCCATGGTCGGGTGGACTTTTCGTAGGGAGTACCCATGACTAGATGTCCATGGGTATACGGTACCTTTCTTCTATGTCTTTTATACACCTATCTCGCTGATCTAATACGTTACTCAGTCTAAACTTTAGATCGGCACCATTTGCAATGGCATCAGCAGTAAGTGCCTCGTTAAGTCTGCGCGCAACTTCTAATGAACAGGCTTGAGACTTAATCTTGGTGTTGGCTTCAGTGAGCTGTAGATGTAGCTTCTCATTCTTCGATGCTAAGTCATGGCCGGCACTAATTAAGTTATGGCCGGCACTAATTAAGTTATTAAGTGCATCGGTCTTAGTTGTCATCTGATCAATAGATGCAGCTACGTACTCTAGATCAATATCATGGGCTGTTGAAGCTGCCTCATTATAGTCTTGCTGCCAGCTACGACTAGTATAGTCAGCTTGACCTCCTGACGTAACAGCACTTTGAAACAATTTAACTACATTATGTAGCTTAAGCATTTCAGCTAAGAATTCATGATTATTTATTTCAGCCATATATTGTCCTAACCTACTTGGTAGTATGTACCTGCGATTTTCAACGCAGAGATTGTTCTAGGGTTAACAGAACGAAAGTTCTTACCACCTTCCTTTACTAGTACATATCCTTGAGAGGACATGAACTGCTTTGCTCTCACACTACCATTCATGGTACGTGTGGCGCCATCGTTCTTGTTGAACGTTACTGTGAAGAACTTCCCAGAAGAAGCTTTCATTAGATCTACAGCTGTACTCTTACTAATTCGCATTTAATTTTATCTCCGCGCCTCAAGATGCGTCTACAACAGCTTTGCTTCTAGCTCTTCAACAGACAGACCCATAAGGGTTTCATCTTGCTTACCCTTGATGATCTCTAAGATTCTGTTGTTGTTCTTTTTGGTCTCTTCTGACTTAGCTGCAGTCTCTTGGTTAGATACCTTGGTTTTAAGGACATCCAAGATGATTTCGAAACGAAGCTTAGCAGCCACGTTTGTATCAGACTTCTCCGTAAGGAAAGTCTTCTCATTGGTCTTTTCGTTCAATTCGTTGAAGTGAACAGCCAACTTATCTAGTTGCTTAACGGAGAAGTCGAACAATTGTTCGGTTGACAAACGACCAAACTCAGTATCAAACCTGAGCTTCTTACCAGCTGCTTTCTTGTAAATGTCCATGATTTAGAATGTTATCTTTAGCGTTCTTTGAAAATTACCCTTTAGCTTAACAATCAGGTAATCCTTGACTGTTGAGTTAAAGCCTATTCCTGAAAGACTTTCTTTCGTGGGTTGAATCTGACACGTCTGACTAAGCGCTTCAATTACTTTTCTGTGCTTAGCTAGCTCTCCTTCTACGTTTTCTGTGTGGAATCCTACGATAGAGTCCTTTACCTTAAGGTCGCCAAGCATAAAAAAGAAGTGTTTGTTACCCGTAGCATTGTTACCCCAATGGTTAGGGGAGAGGCATACTAGACTTGTCTTGTAGAAGTGGTTAGTTTCTAGGTTATGTACGTCCTTACTCGGTGTAAATGTGGAAGGGATTGGCTCTTTGATGTTAAATTTACCATCCTTAAGTACAACTTCAGCTATCTTAACGTTCTCGTTATCCCTAATAGGTACGTTATGTTCAAAGGTAGTTGTTTCTCCCTTGATATCTAGTTCTACTGTGCACCCCTTAGAGCCTGAGGATCTGTAAGCATTCACCCAAATGGTGTACTTACCCTCTTGCATTTTATTCTCATCAGTCCAAGTAATGTTTTCTACAGCTAAGTCACCCTGTGGGTCCATGTTATCCACATCCAGTTGACCTGAGCACTTCGTTCTCTTATTTTGTCTTTTTACATAGGGACTATTGAACCCAATCTTTGTGCCGTCAGGTTCTGAGGCCCAGACATCTAGATCTGATCCATCCTTTCCTCCCTTGCTATTCCAGGCTAATCTAGCATTTAAGATACCATTGACGGTACCCCCGGCAGCCTTAACGGCAGCTTTGATCTGAGAGTGACCGGCGATATTACCTTCGTACGTCCAAGAGTAGTTATTACCCCACTTGAAGATAGGCTTGCTACCTTCCTTCTTAGCTGTAGTAAGAGAGACTACGTTGTTCGTATGTCTAGCTTCTAGGTACACCTCTACTGAGGTACATCCTGGCAGAATGTCAGCCATGAACTTATCAATGGTGACCTCTTCTAACCCCTTGAATTGGTTCCTCGTGTGTCTCGTCTTAGTAGCCTTGACATCATCGAAGATTGAAACACCCTCAGAGGTAGTAGCTTCGTTGTTGATGTGCTTGATCTCCGTCACCTTAATATCAGTAATGGTAGCAAGACGACGATCAAAGGAGTCTACGTACCCGTTATCCTCTACGTACTTCTTCGCTTCCTTGATTTGGTTAGCAGTGATAGGCGCCTTGGCCTTCATGTAGTTAACCGGATCTACTCTCTTGTTCCAAGTAGAGCACGCCTGGTTAATCTCTACACCTTCAGCTAGTTCGATACATAACGTACCAATCAGTTCATTCTTGAACCTAGCGTAAGGGAAGTCATGGCTAGCTAACCAAGCCCAGTTGTACTTGTTCTCAGCTGCAAGAGTATCATACTTTTTCTTCTTCTTGATGATTTCCTTTACCTTAACTAGGTGGGTAGTGCCATCCAGTAGGGATCCTTGACTGATTAAGTCCTTGACAAGCATCAGAGTCTCCAACGGGATCTCTTCCATTGTCCTATAGAATACATCACGAGCACTCTTGTACTTAGACTCAATAGTCGCACAAGAAGACGAAGACGTATTAACGAAAGCCTTATCTGCAGTTACAGAGAAGTGAGTAAACTCTACTACTTCGCCTTCTGCTACTACACCATACTTATCAGACTCTTCTTTGTCGTACCTTTTAAGGTTACGATCCAAGCCTAGCTTGAAGGTAGCGTCTGTCTTCTTACAGCTTGTAGTCTGCTGTAGGTGCCTGAAGTCCTCTAGGAACACACCATCAGCCCATACTTCCTTTAGCGCCTTAGCTAAGAGCTCAAAGGTAACCTTGTACTCCTCATCGTCGCACACATCAAACATAGTGATGATGTTGAACTGTGCATCCATGGATACAATATTGCCGTACCTTCTAAAGAAGCTCTTGCAAGTGTCACAGTTATAGTATGAGCTTTCTGGGTCTCTGAACTGTCTGCCATGGATCTTGTTCTGTGAATCAAGATACATCTGCCAGACTTCATTCCCCGTAAATGCAGATCTGAATAACTTTCCAGACTTAGACATCTTGGTAAATTGAGACTGCATTGCTTTAGTAAGTTCTTTCATATCTTTACATACTCTACACTAAAATGGGTTGCCTGACGGGAATCGAACCCGCAACCTTTTGCGCCATATGCAAATGCTCTACCGTCGAGCTACAGGCAACATACTCTAAAGATGGTCAAGGCATTTTAAGAAGCAAATTATTCTAGGAATAAATCTTCCTTGGACTCTCATCTTATTCTTTTCGTCGTTTGTTATGGTCATAGCGTTAATCTATTAATGGTACCAGAGGGGGGATTCGAACCCCCACGTCCTTACGGACACTAGCTCCTAAGGCTAGCGCGGCTGCCGTTTCGCCACTCTGGCTTATGTTCTACTATGTATATTTCGTCCATGGTATTAAATAGAGTCAGTGTACTACCTCTAAATGGTGCCGGAAACAGGACTCGAACCTGTGACCTCTAGTTTACAAAACTAAGGCTCTACCAACTGAGCTATCCCGGCATTAAAGTACTAAAGCATCAGTGCGTATGCTTGATGAAAATCGTCGTAAGAAAAACAAAAGCATATACGCACTATTAACGTAGCGCAATGTTGAAAAAACACTGATACCTTAGTACAATGGAGTCTCATCTAGGATTTGAACCTAGGACAATTTGCTTAACAGGCAAACGCTCTAACCAGGCTGAGCTAATGAGACAGATGTTTACAGTTCAGCGGCTACAATAATACCCACAAGGAGTATAGCTGTAGATCTGATACTATCAGATAGGTTTTTGTTATTCGCCGCGCCTATTAGTGTTACTAAATCTGATTGCTTGATGTCATCAGCTAGCAAGGAGTCTACAATGGTAGCAGTAGAGGAAATTACAGCACTAGGATTTGACGTAAGTGCAGACACAGCAGCCTTCAGCGCTGTGATGTTTACACTCCCTACCTTACCTACAAACTTATATGTATAGTCTGTAAGTAAGCTATCATCTGGCTGGAAGAGACGTTGCTCTCCATCCTTCTCTACAAGCATGTCACCATTAGGTGACCTTTCAACAGCCTTAGCTCTGAGTGTGATAGCACCGGGACTATTGCCAAACTCTTCCCATCGACCACCCCAAGTGTCACCACCTTCGGCTGGTCCAGGTAATCTTATTATTACGTCTTTTGAAAATGCCATAGTATTAACAGTTGCAGCTGAAGAAGTTCTCTGCTGTGACCTTCTGGTTATGAGCCAGACGTCCTGAACCAGCCTAGACCAATCCGCTATAATTTTGTTGGAGTGCTATTTGTACTACTTACGTTTATGGTAGCTTGACCTGGACTTGAACCAGGTACTCGCGCAGAACTTATGATGTATCTGTAAGATATTTTAAAGTAGTCAATAGTGTTAGGCTCATTTGTTAGCCACTCACCGTCTGACCATTTAATAGACCTTACAGTATAGTCTTCAGTAGCTGAATTATAAGAAAGAACTTGGTGACCATAATCTTGGCCATCTGCGGCACGTACTTCTTTGCCTATTATACCCCAGGGATCTTCTTTATTCATGCTCTAACCAAGCTGCGCTACTAAGAGATATTAGATGGTAGGCCGTATAGGACTCGAACCTATAGCTTTTCGTGTATGAGACGAAGTTTCTAACCAATTGAATTAACGGCCCTGAATTATGCAACAAAAATGTCAAATATGTAGTATCTTACATATTGATGCTTCTACTAAGTTATTTAATTTAGATGCGAGATCTATAGGTAATAGATCTATGAAAGTAGTAGAAAGGGAATTTATAAAGTGTATAGTGCTCTGTCACAATTGCCATTCTGAAGAGCATAACCCACATCTAAGTGGGTTACTCTAACCAATTGAGCTAGGAGCCGAGACCACTAGGCCAGAAATTAGCATGCCCCACCAGGGCAGGCCAGTGTACCTCGTCCACAGATTCTGTGTTAGTGTGATAAATTCGTCCATTGTTTCCTTAATTGTTTAGTTATTCGCGCACTGAAGCACAGTATAACCCACGCCCACTAGCGTCACTAGTAGGGCAGTTACTATAAAGACATCAAACCAGTAAAAAGGGTTTTTGCTTTTGCTTGTTGGTGATGCAGCCATATCTATACTACGTTAATGACTCAGTTAAGTGAAAGAAACCTTACCACCCCAATCCAAGCCCCTTAAAGACGATACTAGATCTCTGGAATACGGCTTGCCTATTCCTTAACTGGGTGGTAAAGTAGTGGTAGGTCCGGAGAGACTTGAACTCTCGACTAAAGGATTAAAAGTCCTTTGCTCTACCAACTGAGCTACGGACCTTTACCTTATCAAGAAGAAAAAGAGACCGAATATAATGAGTAGAATGGCAACTTTAGCGGCTGATACTACAAACATAGTTGCTAAGTCTGTTACTATATCCTGTTTTTCTTTCTTCATTGTATTTCCTATCGGATTTTACTACCTAAAAGAAGACTCAGTGCATAGGCGCCTAATATAGCTATAGAACTAACTATAGCAAAAAGTGAAGCCGCCACAGCTACTAATGCAAATAGAGGGGAAACTATAATAGTTCCAAGGATATTTAAATTGCGGTTATTGTTGTTTAGTGTTACTTTCATTATAATATTTATGTAGTGCAGGTGATGGGACTCGAACTCGCATGGAGCCTATAAATTAAAAAGGAACGTGTTGGAATCGAACCAACTTACTGCCCTTTATATCGGGTTACTTCTACCATTCAGTTTCCGTTCCAATTGAGCTATGTCCCCGTATTTACTTTTTGTAGCCAGGCATCCACCTTTACAGCTAGATCTGAATCAGATATAACTTTCTCACTTAATAAACTACATACGAGCCTATGGGCTTCGAACAAGAGCTTTCTTTGTTTCTTAACGCTCTTATCCTGCTCTTCTAACATCTTACCTTGTGTTTCTACAAGTGTAGTTTGAGCTCTGATCTTAGTCTTAAGCTCATTGCATTCAATGGGAGACAAAGCGTGTCTCATGACGCATCGACAGCCACCAATGGTGCCCATGCCACCTGTTGATCCGAAGATGCATCCGTTATCTGTGCAGCCTATGCCTGCCATTAGGATAGCTTTTCCATACACCAACTAAATGCTTTAATTATAACTGTAACAGCCAGAATTATAGCAAAGATGTATGCTATACCAAATACTAATTCCATGGTGTTGTCCTGAGTAAGTAAAAATGGGGGAAGGGTAATGACCGACATTGCAATTGGCTATTACCCCGAAGTTATAAGTGCCTGTCTTCCATTCAATTGTGCAAAGCTATGATGGACGATGACTATACTTACTAAACTCTCCCCCTAATCAGTCCGCTAAGACTGAAATGGGTTTCTGAGTTGGATTCGAACCAACGAATAATGGATTTGCAATCCATAGCTTTGGGCCACTCAGCCATCAGAAGATAATGTGTGCCACGTCTAGCTTGTTCTAGGTAGACTGCACACTATGTAAATTTAAGGACTATAAATTCTAAAGAAAATCTAAAGTACTTATGTCCTAACTGTCATTGGGAACTAGATCATGGTATTTAAACTCTACCACTGAGCTATTCCCGCGTGTTATTCTTCTTCTAACCATTTATTGGTCATGCTCTTAGCCAAGCGAAATACGGCTACTTGATCTTCTCTGTCTTCATGCCAGATCATCTTCATTAGTATGTAGTCATCCGTCTTGGGCTCATTTATTAGCCTTATGCCATCAGGACACCACCCATTTTTATCAACGGCTAGTGTGCCTGATATGTGTTTAAGAAAGATAACCCTGAGTGCTTCTTGGGTTGATTCTGGTAGTTCTGATATAGGCGTCATAATTAATGGTGAACGATACAGGATTCGAAGGGAATTAGATAATCTGTAAAGCAGGAACTCTACCAGCTGAGCTAATCGTCCATAGGGTGTGCATGTGTCCCAACCCAGTTGTTTTAGTTACCTGAGTTTGTGAAGGGTTGATTATTTGGGCTGGGACATGCATAGATAGTTATATTGGATTCAATCCGTTCTCTACCTTTTTCTTAATGCTCATGGTAATGGCCTCTCCTAGAGTCCAAACACATGCCTTAG
>Ga0075119_1000957_pt1 | contig 14576 bp, 10 predicted proteins | sample AntAceMetag02UK9_FD_69791 | JGI IMG/M metagenome (GOLD analysis project Ga0075119, IMG submission 69791) | Saline lake microbial communities from Ace Lake, Antarctica - Antarctic Ace Lake Metagenome 02UK9 | ecosystem: Environmental > Aquatic > Non-marine Saline and Alkaline > Saline | place... | reverse complement strand
CTCTGCTCGCGCCACGCCTCAAGGTTCTTTCGGCGCTGTTCTTTGGAGGACTTGGCTCCATCAATAACATCGTCCCACACATCTCCCACGGCCTGTGCGCCGCGAACGAGCGGAGCGGGGCGGGCCACTGTCTTCTTTTTCTTAGGGGAGTTTTTGCCCTCGGCTGGAATACCCATGATCAACACCTCGTTTTTCTGTTTCTCCATAACCATAGCACATGGGGAGCCTTGTTGTCGATGAAACCCTGTGTCAGCATGTACATGCGGCAAACTTGCCGTGTCATTGAAGGAATGCCATCATGGGTAAAATCATCCGAGAGAGCTGGGACACCAAACGAAGCACGGAAATGATGCTCGCCGTCCCCAAACTCCTTCCTCACTTCAAGACGTAGACCCGTCGGCCTGTACGGCCTGCCACACGGTCCGGAATGGATCACAGTAGAAAGGCGGCTCGCGAGCCGCCTTTTTTCATTTCAGGATACGCTTCAGCTTGTTCAGCTTCGCGGCGGTCAGGACATCAGCTTCCATGCTGTCGAACAGGCGCCGATGGACCTCCTGCCCCCTGACTTGCATGTCATTCATAACAACTGTCGCAGCAACAGACTTGATCTCCAGCTCGTCGAGCCAGTCCTCAATGAAGTCTGTGGCAATCCTAGTCCTGCAGCGGGCGGACATCACCTACCTCCGGGCCATCCATCTCTTCTCGCAGGTCGGTTGCGACGATGTTGATCCTTTTAAGGTCCGCGTCATTGTACCGGGTGTCAAACCATTGTGCGAAGATAATTCGGAATTGCATCGATAGTTTGCGGCCCTCAAGGCCAGCAAGTGCTTTGAGACGATAATAGTCGTCAGCAGACAGTACGATGGTTTTCCACTTTTTCGAATGAGCTGATTTTCCCACGATAGTACTCCTTTCATATACCTGTAACTGCACTACAGCAGTTTGTCTAGGTCTATCTCTTTTGCTGCGCCCCAGTTCGGTCCGATCTCCACATCACAGCGGACGGGTACGGCCAGTTCGACAGCAGACTCCATGATCTCCTTGTACCTCGGAATGACGGATCGATCGCTGACGCTGAAGTTAAGGTCATCGTGGACCTGAAGCATTGGCAGGACGCCTTCCCGGCCAAGATTGACCATGGCCTGCTTCGTCATGTCCGCGGCAGAGCCTTGGATAAGCTTGTTCAGAGCCTTGTAAGTCATCGCCCGCTTCAGCCGGACATGAGGTCCGTGGGCCGCGACTGCCTCTTCGTAGGCCATGGCCTTGTGTTGACCGAACGAGGAAGGCTCCCACTTATCGAACCGACACATACGGCCTCTGAGCGTCCGGATACTGCCCCCGGACCGCGGGTCTTGGACCTTGCTCTCAACAGCCTTGGCCAGCTCCTTGAGGAACGGCATGTTTGCGTCGAACTTCCCGAGCATTTCTTCGGCTTCAGCGATAGTGATACCGAGGTTGGCAGCCATAAGGCGCTTGCCCATACCGTACATTCTGCCCAGTCCGATGGCCTTTGACGGCGTCCTGCCTATACCCGTCAATGCTGCGGCGAACGAGTGGAAGTCCGCATCGGGATCATCCTGATACATCTTGATCATCTCCTCCACGCCGCGGAGAGGCCTGCCCCGGTACGCGCCCCACGCATCAGCGTAGTGGACCGCGAGAATCGGCTCCTGCTGCGAGTAGTCGAGTACGCACCATTCCTCTCCCTCTTCCGGGAGGAACAGGCCGCGCACCATCTTCTTCAGCTCTGGATCGCGGGCCGGGATTTGTTGCAGGTTAGGGTTGCTCATAGAGAGACGGCCCGTGATGGTTCCCCCATCATCGGACCGCAGCTGGTTGATGTGCGAGTGAATTCGACCCGCGTCAGAGGCATGTTCTAGAATGCCGTCAATGAACGTCCCGGCTACCTTGGACAGCTTGCGCATCTCCACGACGTTGGTAGCAAAGGTGGAGCCCTGTGTCTCTAGGAACCCTGCTGTGAAGGAAGGGTTTCCGCCCGAACCTGTCTCCTCGTTGATCGGAGTACGACCATACGCCATTCCCATATTGTCGAAGGCCTTCGCCAGATCATTGCCTGCCCACACGGAGATCGGTCCACCCGCCTCTTTGTCGAGGGCTTTCTGTATCTTGACCATGCGTTTCTTGACGCCCTCTCGGGCAATCTCTGCAGCGTCCGTGTCGATGCGGATGCCTCGGAAGGTCATGTCGACCAGCATAGGAAGGAGTTCCATCTCTAGGTCGAAGATGTCTCGCAGCTGGTTCAGATCAATCTGGCCCATCTCATAGTGGTACAGTTCGAGAGCCAGCTCGGCATCGACCTGAGCGTACGGACCAACGAACATGGCTGGAAGCTTGTACATCTCAGACTTGGGATTGACGCCAAAGGACTTTGCCGCCTCGACCAGCAGCTTCTCTGACTTGGTCTTGCCTAGCCAGTCATAGCAGAGCGCGTTGAGGGAGAAGCCCATTCGGTTCTCATCCAGCAGCGACGCTGTCATCATGGTATCGACGATTTTACCCTTAGGGTATACGCCGTCCCGCTTCATCCAGCCAAGGTCATACTGCATATTGTGGCCAACCTTTATGGCGTGTTCGCCCCCAAGGATGTCATTGAGCCAGCGCCGCACGAGGACAGGGTCCATGTTGCCGCCGCCGTCATGTCCGATGGGACAGTAGCCAGACCAGCCATCCGCTGCCACAGCGTACCCGATAACCTCCCCGTCGTTGCGTCCCCAGCCCGGGCCGTGCTTGCGCAGGTTGGGGTCCTTTGTCTCGAGGTCGATCGCGATGACGCTGCGGTTGCGTAGATCAGGCAGCTCCGATGGCGGGCACCAAGAGTCCACGTCAACATTCAGGAAGTTTATGTCTTTACCCATCCTCATTCTCCTCAAGTAGTTTCTTCGCGTCCCGGACCCACCGATAGTGGAGGCCTTTAAAGACAAGCCTTGCTTCAAGGCCTTGGCCATTCCAAGCGAACTTGGAACCAGCCTCTATGACTGCCACCATCTCCCTTAGAAGGCGCCTGTGTTCATCACAGTCCGGCATAGTAGGGACGTTTCCCACGGGGATTGATAATGTGCAAGGACTGTTTCGCCCGGGTCACAGCAACATAGAACAGGCGATGGTTGATATCAGGGTCGTCGAGACCTTCCTGATAGGACTTCTGGCCAAGCTCCGTGAACAGCGCGACGTGGTCCGCTTCGCCGCCTTTGGACTTGTGGATCGTCTGGACCCTGAACCGCGGTTCGCGATTGAACTGCTCTCCATTCCGAAGCATGTCCGTGATGTAGATGCGATCGGCGTCTGCCATGTCCCGTAGGACGACGTGCCAGAGCTCATCGGGGCAGTCCATCCCATGGTTTTCCTTGAGGGTCTGCAGCGTGAGCGGGTACGAGCCATCATACTCCCCGAGGGAGTTCTTGCCGCCCCGGCGAATGCCGCCGAGCCCTGACGGGATAAACGTGTACAAAGCCTCCGCCTCAGTCAGGGTGATTTCACGGCCCTTGCGCAAGGCTTCCCATGCAATGATCGCGACACCTGTTTTGATGTCCACTGAGGACTTGCGGAAGTTGTCCGTATAGAAGTGTCCCCCGGCCTTCAGCACGGGATAGGCCTGCTTGAGGATGCCGCCATTTTGGCCGATGACGAGCCACGACCCCTCTTTATCGAAAGGAACGGAGTGTATGTCCGCGTGGTGCACCACCTTGCCTTCCTCGTCCCGGGGCCTGTATTCCTTCGGGCGTCTGTCAGTCATCTTGTTAGCGATCATCTCGGCAACAGTATGTACCTTTGATGGTACACGATAGGATTGCCCGAGGACCGTGTCCTCTGCTTCGCGGTTCACGAACATCTCAGGCTCGGCGCCGTTCCATTTGTAGATGGCCTGATCGTCGTCACCGGCCAGCACGAGCCGCTTGGTCTTGCCCGCGATGATGTCAACCATCTGCCACTGCAGCTTGTCGAGGTCCTGTGCTTCGTCGATACACACCAGATCAAACTCTGGCAGGATGCCTCCGAGGTCCCGGACAAACATCTCCAGCACGTCTGTATAGTCGTAGAAGTTGTGTGTCTCCTTGAAGTTATTGTAGGACTCCGCGATCCGCTTGGTCTCGGGCCACGATACAGAGAGATCGCCCAGTTGAGTGTGCGCATCGGACAGGCTGATGCCTTTCTGCCGGGACATTGAAATAATCCGCATGGAAGGGTTCTGGGAGATGAGGGTCATTATATAGCTGTTCTCAAATTCCCACAGGCTCTTCTGCCCATCGCCGGGGATATACATATTCATCTCGTCCATGAACTCACGGTATCCGTCGGTGGTGATCAGGCCCATCGTACCTTGACTGGATCGATATGCCAGTGAGTGCATCGTCCGGAAGAACGGGAGGTCCTTGGTCTCTAGACTAAAGCGCTCCATGGCGCGGGTCTTAGCCTCCGATGCCGCATCGCGGGTGAAGGCGAAGAATCCAATCTTCGTAGGGTCCGTACCTATGTCGATCTCCGCTTCCACTATGTTCAGAAGGTGTGTTGTCTTGCCTGTTCCGGGGGGTCCGTACACGCGCTCGATGTTCGTTGAATGGGTCAAAATGGCATCTCCGTTGCTGGTTCGAATTTAGGTTTTGCTCTGCCGGCCTTATCAGGCCTAGGTACTGCCAGCACGCTGACAGGGCGGTGGGTTTGAATAACCCCGGGGACGGCCCCGAGGCGGCGAAGTTCATTGTTCAGTATGCGGTCGGTCCACTCGTAGTCGCGCGGCGCATTGGCATACGAACTCAGGCACTGTAGGGTAAAATAAACTCTATTGTCTTCAACACTGTACAGGGGCCTAGATTCCAGACCATCGAAATCTTCGGTCTCCTTCGCTTGGTCCAAGAACCGTGCAAAGACGTCTTCGAAGCGGCCTCTAACAGTGGCGGAGATAGACGCGGGGATGACGGCCCCCTCGGTCTCGACCATCTGCTGCAGCAGGACGCCCACCTGCCTCATCCAGACTTCGGCCTTCATTGGCGGGGGCAGGACGTTCAGCTGCTCCATGCAGGATTTGATAAACCGCTGGCGCTGGTGCAAGTCATCTGTTGCGAGCTCCACGGGCCGTCCATCGACGTCCATGATCCAGATCGGGGGCTCGGACTCGACCTTCCGCAGATTGCCAACGTCCATTCTATAGTTGGCGGTACCAACGCCATACTTCCGGGTGAAACAGACATCCTTGTTGCAGAAGGACACAATAGGTTCGTCGTCGCAACGGTACCCATAGTCCTTGCGGTCCAGCGTGCCTATGATGACACCCACTTCGCTGTTAGGCAGCGGAGGGTCCATGTGCTCTTCGTTGTACTTGACGATCTCGGTTTTCCAAGTGTCTTTCTTGGCCTGCCGAAGGTACACGCCCATGCTGAATAGGGCGTTGTTGCGCGCGCCGTCTGGTACGCCAGCTGTAGCGAGAGCTATCAGGCAGGGCGGGCCGTGGGCGAAAGGCCCCTTCTCGACTTCGCCAGCCTTGCGTTTCTTGGTGTTGACCGTGACATTGCCGATGTCGATGCGCTTCTCATCCACATACTCAATGAATTCTGACAGGTCCAGTCGTATAGGGTTACTGTCTTCAGGATTGTTCTTCAGGGCGTACCGGACGCTCTGGTCACCGTTGTAGTACGGGAGGTTCAGCCAATTGCCAACGTCCCCCCGCTCTACGAGAATCTCTTTTTGCTTCGGAAAGATTTCCGATTTACTGTACCCGAGCACGCTGGCCGCATCCTTCAGGAAAGCAATAAGCTCTACCGCAGGGGTCCAGTCACGCAGGAACACGTACAGGTGGGCGCCGCCGGACTTAGATCGGCAGACGATTAATGGAAGGTCGTGGTCATCAATCTCTTTGGCCAAAGCGTTCAGGTCGAGAGGATAGACGTCAACATCTATCGCGCCCCAGAGGCATTTGTTCTCGGCATTGATTGGTACGATCCCAATCCCCCAGCCGAGGCCCTCCAGATGGTTCTTCCAGTCCTGATCCGTCCGGGGACGTTTCAAGACTTCGGCTTTACCAGCTTTCTTACCTGATCCACTTCCCGTTTCCACTTCGAAACGGCCAAACGCTGACTCCAGACCTTGAAAAATGTTTTCAAAATCGTTCAACAGGGTCATGTGGGTGTCTCCAATGCGAGGGAGGCCATAGAAGAGGCCTCCCTGCACTTATGTCAATAGCAGGATACGATTAGAACGGTTTTGGGCCGCTCCCGTCAGGTCCTTCCCCGCCTTCGTCGTCAGTGTGCTTCACAATGACGTCTCCAGCAGAGACAGCGTCGGAGAAACGCTTGGCTTGCCCGTAGACGTTGGCATCGGCCAACCACTGAGGGCTGTCGATCGTCCAACCATACCACGTGCCTTTGGTGTTCGTCTGGGACTCGGTACCCAGCAAGAACGTAGAAGCGAAACGCGGCGGGCTGAACATCGACCCATCGCTCCGCGTCATCATGCGCTCAGAGATCATAGAGTTCCACTTGCGAGATTTCTTCAAGTTTGTGGACTTCATAGCGATCAACGCCTGAGAGACTGTGCCATCATCATTGAGGACACAGACAAAGTGCTGGTGCGTCTCTTCGAGATACGTACCATTCTCATCGACGCACATATCCTTGTTCGTGGCTTCGTCACGAACCGTTTTAGGCAGGACGTCTCCAAGATCGTAGATAGCGAGTGGCGCCGAAGAGCCTTCGCCGCGGGGAGACCACTTGATATACTTGCGCTGGTAGGCACAAGGGATCACAGTGAGTGGCCCGTCCTTGGCTGAGTACACGCGCCCTGTGACGGTGTTGAGGATGTCGCCGGGTCGAATGTCTTCCCGGGTATCAAAGATATCGTCCTGTTTGGAGAGCGCTTTCAGGAACGGGATGGCAAGATCGTCTTGGCCAATGTTCTCGTTACCTGAGTTTGCGTCCGCTTCGAACATATCAGTGAGGCCCATGGGGGCAACCTCAGTCTTTGCTGTCTTTTCGACAGCGGTCTTTTTAGCAGTAGCCATGATGTCTACCCTTTCTTTCCAGATTTGATTGAGGCCCGTTGCCCGATGTGTGCCCCGAATAGGATCATGGGGAACTCTTCCCCCTTCTCCACGCGCTCACGAACCCAAGCCTTCAAGGTCTGGGCATGCACGCTTTGTTTATCGGAGGGCTGGAACCCGCTACTGTTCAGCAGATCGTAGGCTTTGGATGCTTCTGCGTCCTCGCCTTTGCCAAACGACACCGTGATATCGTTCTTGATGATATCGTCGAAGTCATTTTCTCGAAGCCACTCGAACGCATCGTCCTTGTTGGCTGCAGAGATATGGCCACCATAGGTCGGCTTAATGTCGATCTTGGCGCCGTTCTCAAGAGTGAACGATCGAACGCCCATCTCTTGCATCAGTGAAGGGACATCGTTATCCGTGATTTGCAGGATTTCGATCTTCACATCCTTAAGCTTCTGCTCAAGGTCTTTCATGTAGGAGGTTTTTTTATCGAGGTCCTCCGCAAGTTCCGAGAGTCTGCTGACCCCCGCCTCGTGGACCTCGGCCAATGACGATGCTGCGGAGGCGGCATCTTCGGACATGAGGTCAGCTAGGGTTTCTGACATAGGTAGTCTCCAGTTCGTGGTTCGTGGTTAAGCGGAAATTTATCCGCTGGACAATTCCATAAACTACTATATAAAGGACGTCAACCAGAAAGTGGAGCACGCACATGTATAAATTTAAGACCCAGCCTTACGACCATCAGCAGAAGGCCTACGACATATCTAAAGACGCCATCTACTTCGGACTGTTCATGGAAATGGGCACCGGTAAGACGAAGGTGACGATCGATACTATTGGCTATCTTGAGGACAAGGGGGAGATTAACGCGGCACTCATTTTAGCGCCTAAGGGCGTCTATGACAACTGGGTCAAGAAAGAAATCCCTGCTCACTTGAATGATCTCGAGCGCTGGGAAATGGTCCGGTGGCAGCCAAACATCACCAAGTCCTTCGAGAAGGAGCTGCTGTCCGTCATCAGTCCCGAGGTCCGTGATCCGACAAAGCCGTGCCTTTTCGTCGTGAACACCGAAGGCATGTCTACGCGCAAGCTGCAGCAGGTCGCAGACCTCTTCGTCAAGTGCAATCCGAACAGTCTCGTCTGTGTGGACGAGTCTACCCAGATCAAGAACAAGGATGCCCAGCGCACCAAGGCCATCATTCGCCTAGGCCGCAAAGCCAAGTACCGCCGCATCCTGACGGGGTCCCCTGTGACCAAATCTCCGCTCGATGTCTATAGTCAATGTGACTTTTTGGCACCAAGCGCACTCGGGTTCCGGTCCTTCTTCAGCTTCCAGTCACGGTACGCGCTGCTCCAGCGCCGGATCATGGGCGCCCGATCCTACAACCAGATTGTAGGCTTCCAGAACCTTGACGAGCTGACAGCTTCCTTGGACAGGTTCACCTACAGGGTCCTGAAGAAAGACTGCCTTGACCTCCCTCCGAAGATTTATATGCGTCGGAACGTCGAGCTGACACGGGAGCAGCAGAACGCCTACACCCAGATGAAGACGCTGGCTCTGGCGATGCTGGAAGACGGCGAGATGGTCACAACATCCTCTGTCCTGACCCAGCTGATGCGTCTCCAGCAAATCGTTTGTGGCTCTATTACCACCGACGAGGGAGAGGTCCTGCCGCTGGCCAATAACCGTGTCGCAGAGGTCCAATCTGTCCTCGAAGAGGTCGATGGGAAGGTTATCATCTGGGCGCACTTCCGGCATGATATCCAGTCACTAGAGGCCGAATTGGCGAAGACCTATGGTCCGCGGTCCGTGGCTACTTATTATGGGGACACGCCTCAATCAGAGCGACAAAAGATCGTGGACGCCTTCCAAGACCCTAACTCTGAGCTGCGGTACTTCATCGGCCAGCCTGCGTCCGGCGGGTACGGTATCACGCTCACCGAGGCGAACACCGTGATCTATTATTCCAACAGCTTCGACCTTGAGAAACGTCTCCAGTCAGAGGACAGGCCCCACCGGATTGGTCAGGACGCGAGCGTCACCTACATCGACCTCGTCACACCAAACACGATCGACGAAAAGATTCTCCAGTCTCTTCGGAAAAAGATCAACATCGCCTCTCAGGTTCTGGGAGAAGATATTAAGCAGTGGCTGCAGTGAACAAATGGGCTTCCTATTTCCTGAGCCTACCTTGCACAGATGCCTGCATCGAATGGCCCTAAAGGCTAGCAATTCCACCGGACTGGGCCTGAGCGATATCCGACATGGTGTCGTTCGGGCCAAACGCCTGCAGGTACCTCTGCCCAGACTGCTCTGGTGAATACAGGGCAGGTTGTGGTGTGGGCGCGCTCTGCGCAGGAGCAGACATAGGCTGCGGCTGCGGCTGCGGCTGCGCTGCTGGGCTGGGTGCAGGAGCAGCGGGCTCTTGGCGCTGGTTGCCTTCCATGAACAGCTCAGACTTCATTGGCGCATCTTGGAACTGGTCCAGAGGCGCAACAACGTCTCCGACGCGCTCTCGAGCATTCGGAGAAATCACGATCGGCGATCCGAAGAAGGCCCAGATAAAGTCCTTGATCCGCTTGTTGGTACGTGTCTCATCACCTGCCTGTCCCTTGATTGCGCGCTCCATCAGGTCTGTGAACAGCTGATTGGCGCCGGAGGCGGAGGAAGGGTTAGTGGCCTCCATAAGGAGAGATCGCGCTGAAGCCATCGGCATCTTGTCTAACACCCGCTTGGCGTAGGACACACCTGCGGCAGGGATTTGAACAGTTCCACCAGACCCAAGGGATCGGCCAAGAGAGCGGCCAGCCATCGCACCTATGATACTGACAGCCGTGTCGAATACAGCACTAGGCTCATTAAGCACATCGGCCAGACGGGAGGTGCCCCTGATGCTGGCGGAGACGTTCTCCATCCGGTCAAGCATGGCACGCATGGACGCCGCCTGAGCGCTCTCTACAGCGCCGCCATCCATCAGGATTTGCATCGGGCTCGGTCCAGAGCGACTAATGCCCATGGGCTCAAACAGGAACTCTCTCAGGCCTTGGAAGTCCAGTATTGTGTCCGACCCTGAGCCTACAGGCTTGCGGTACTTGGCCATCGCGTAGTCGAGAAGCGAGCCATACAGGGCTTCGCGCGCCTGTGGGCGGACGGAAGCGGCGTCCATACGATTGATGGCCTTGAGCATTCCGCGCAGGCCCGCGGCAGGCATATCGCTCTCCACGACCCGTCCTACTGCGAGAGGAGCGTCCTCAACACTGAGGACCTTGTTCAAAAGCTTGACGCCTTCGTTTTGGGAGTAGACAGCAGAGTTCCTGTTAAGAATCGTATTGAAGGCGTTCGTTGCCGACACGCCATCTTGCAGCGCTTCCTTGAGGGCTTCGAAAGCGGGGAGTTCCAAAATCTCACCGTACTGGTCCCGCACGGATTTCGCGGCAGAATCACTCACCATCTGAATAGGTTCACCGCTGCGATCCACGAGCTTGGCTGGGTTGTCTGCTCCCGCTACCCCGCGAGCAGGTTTGATTGTTCGCTGCCCGACCAGAGTGGACAGAATACGAGACATGACTTCATTGTAGCCGAGCGTAGCTTCATCTGTTGAGGCCAGTTCGGACGGTCTAAGCAGCTGGCGCAAAGGCGATCCGGCATCGTTGAGGCCCAAAGAGATGGCGTTTTGCATCTCCTCGAAGCGGAGCAGGGCTTGTTCATTACCTCCCCGAAGGATGGTACGGGCCATGATCTCCGGAGATAGTCGGTTGGCGCCCGATCTTGCCGAAGCAGTCGCGGTACCCGAGAAGGTTCGCGTGAACAGGTCGTTACCAAGAAGGGAGATTTCCAGCGCCCGGGCCAGAGCGATCTGGTTGGGAGACAGCTCCTCGACAGGGTTCCGGGATGCGCTGGCAGGCGGCTTGGACAGGTTCTCTGTCTCCGCCATGATGCGAGACTTCATAGAAGAAGCCTGTTCGCGGGACACACCAGTGCGGCGCGCCAACTCAGCGACATCCATGACGTTCTCTTCACGCATGAGGACTTCCATAGCTTCGCGGGCCTCGGACCGTGGGCGCCCAGCCGACAGTGACGGAATGAGGAGATCGCTTCCAGCCTTGGCCCGAGCGGACGTTGCGTAGCGGCGCACGGTTGCAGGGTTCAGGCCAGTTGCTTCCGCAATCTGGTTTACGTCCCGTGCTCCGGCACGCAGCTCCGTGACCACTCTGGCCTCGCTCGCGGTGAAGCCAAACTCGGAGAAATCTTCCTTGATCCGTAGAAGCTGGCTCGTGGTCCGTTGTTCGCGGGCCACGCGGATGCCAAGCGCATTCAGGAGTTCGTCGGCCATGAACAGGAGTTCGCGCTGCAGCTCAGGGTTTTGGGCCGTGGCAGCTTCCTTCGCCTGTGTGAGCATCGCGCCCCGCAGGCCTCGGATTTCCTTCATGGTCGTGGTCATGCCTTTAAACATGCCGGCCGTGGCACCCTTTATGCCTGTCGCTCTCTCAGCTTGAAGAGCACGCTTTTGCGTCTCTAGGATGACGTCTTCCATTGCATAGGTCGCAAGGCGGCGAACGGAGTCCCTAGTTTTAAAGTTCGTGCCTTCGACGATGCCGTCTCCTACAGCGGAGTAACGGTCGATAATGCCTTGTAGCTTAATGGTTTCTTCTGCGAGCTCATCGGAAGACATCAGAGACGGACCGAAGTTCCCCTCTCCCGAAATAGCGCCTTCAGTCTCCCGACGGAAAGTGTCTCGGGCCTCGGTAGTCTGTTTGGCAGAGAAAGTAGCGGCGCGCTGCTGTACGCCTGCCTGCTGCTTGCTTAGGGCCGAGACGGACGCCTCGACCGCATCGACTGCAGCCTCATCCATAGACTGGATGTCGAACAGGCCTTTCAGCCAGCGGTTGATGCTATCGGGGACCGGACGGCCCGCGTAGTATTCCTTCGCGACAAAAGCCGCACGGTTTTCCAGCAGCTCTTCAACATTGAAGACCTCGCTGTTGTCCACTTGGTTCCATGCTGCTCTCTCCATCTCACGCCAGTGTCCGATGGCGTCGTCCAGATAAGGGCGCATGATCGCTGACACGTCTGAGATAGTTGACGTGCCCAGTTGGCGCACAGCTTCGGACGACTGAGCGGCTTGGGCCGCAGCGCTTGTGATCTCTTCCAGCATAGAAGATGCAATAAGGTCTCGCTCCATGACCAAGGCCGTCTGCAGCATCGTAGGGTCGCCGGAGTCATACATGGTTCGGATAAGGCGAGATACGGCGATGAGGCCTGACTCTGCCGAGTCCACGAGGTCTGAGCCATAGGTGGCATTCTTAGAGGACAGCTGCGCCTCCAGTGCGAGCAGTGCCTTCGACCCAGTCGTTTGGCCGGGAGAGAATCTAGCGATGACGTTGCCATCAGGGTCAGTGACCTCACCTGTCTTCATGGCACGCAACACGAGAGACGAGTCTTCGCCCGCGGCTTTGAAAGCCTCTTTCAGGAAGCGGGCCGCGGCAGCCTTCTGGCCTTCTGGTCCGGAGGCCGTGATGACCCGCTTGACGATCGAGGCCGCGGCGGAGGCCACGTTTGAGAAAAGTCGGTTAGGGCTGAAAACGCCTGCTGTGACCTCAAATCCGATCCGCGGTCCGGTCTCTCCGGGCGCGAAGCTTTCGGCGACGCCTGCAGCGAGAGTGACTGTGGGAACAGTAGCGAATTCGGCTGCAAGGAAGGAGGCAGGATGGTCTCTCGCAACACGGCCCACGCTTTCAGCAATCTTTTCGCCTGCACGGACGAAAGGCCTTGCCACTACCTGAAAAGGAGTTGCCATCTGCTGGCGCAGGCGCGCCGCTCGGATAGGTCCGTTGGGGCCAACAGCATTGGCACGGTAGATGTTATTCATCATCTGAGAGGCGCCGAATGGCACTTTCTCAGGGATCATCTTGGCGGCGCGGTGAGACGGGGAGATGAAGGCAAGCATGGAGCCCATGGTACGCCCTGCTTCGAAAGCGACGTAGCTGTCGAGGGATAGTGGCTCATCCCCCCAGACAGGGTCCAAAAGAGCTTCCTGTGTCTTGTCACCAATCAGGTACCCGCCAACGCCACCGACAAGGGCACCACCGACGGCACCAGCGACGCCTGCAGCAGCTTTAGCAATAGGGTGAGGAATTGGCACAGCCAGTCCAGCGCGTGCGCCCCACTTGCCTCCTTCGAGAGCGGCATAGCCCGCCGCAGCGGAACGGATGCCTTCGCGGGTTGCGCCTTCCATGAAGGCCGCGATGTGTCCGGGGTCCCGGACATCGAGCAGTTGTGCAATGATGTCGTCATCCGTGAGGGTGATCTTTTCCCCCGTCTCGGGATTGTTTAGGTTTCGGACCTGATCATAGTAGGACGGAGGCAGGCCGTAGGCTGAAATCAACTTGCGGACCACGATCTCCTTAGACTCCCATCTCGAAAAGCCGTCGCGCTGCAACTTGTTGTAGTATCCGCGCAGGGGGAATCGCTTCTGCATTTCTTCAGATGCAAACTCCGGGGGCTTGGCCAGCAGCGTGTCGCGCTGCTCAGGTGTGATCCGGCGCCTCTTGAAGTCTTCAATGTAGGCCTTCTCGCCCGCCTCCTGCGCTTCGAGGGCCGCAAAACCTGCAGGATCATCTGCGCGGAGCTGCGCCACACGACCTCGGTGGTCATCATTCTTGGCTTCCAGAGTGCCTACAGCTTCTCGTGCGCGGGACAGGTCCTCGACATCGACGCCCTCGACTGAGAGGCCTCCTTTGGGAAGAGGGACTTCCTTGATCAGCTCAAGCTTGCGTTGGTTCTCGGCGCGGTCGCGGTAGTACTTCTGAACGCCCTCTGTCTGCTGTTCCTGTGTCCGCATAGGCACAGCACCCATTCCGGGAACCATGAAGACAGGGCTATCATTGGTGGGATCAATATCAACGGTATACTTGTTTTTAGGCTCCACGTCCTCGTACGGGTCTTCTGGGAATGCGATCTTCTCCGCTTCTACGACAGGTGCAACTTCGGAAGCAGGCCCTGCCGTGGTAGGAACGGGGGCAGGCTTTGCGGGTGTTGGTTCTTCGATTTCGAAGGCATCCTCGGCGCGAAGCGGATCGAGTGCAGGTCCTGTGGGTATAGACATTCGCTTTACTCCTCGTCCTCTAGTGACTCAAGGCCCCTGACAATGTTCTCGTCGACATCTACGGTACCGCCAGCGGTGTACTTGTCCTGCACCTTCTGTGAGTTCTGGGCAATGGCGCGCTTGTCCGATTCGCTCCGTCCTAAAAGGCTTTTTTGCAAGCCCTCATAGCTGGCAATGCTGTAGGCCAGCTTAGGCAGGGAAGCTTCAATATCTGTACGCTCCTTGGCCGTCAGGCGCCCGCTGGTGTCCAGCAAGTTCTTGTTGTAATTCATTAGCAGGTACAGAGAGCTAAGCAAGGGCTCCAGCTTCGCCTCGGCATCCTGCTCGTCGAAGAAGATTCCTCCGACCTCGGGAAGGGTTTCCCGGATCATATTACGGACGTCAATGCCTGTTCGAGCGTCGAACTGCAGTGCCGTCAGCATTGCCAGAGTATTCTGGTTGACGGACTGCAGGGCTGCTCTGTTTTTTGCGAC
>Ga0075119_1000946_pt1 | contig 14656 bp, 16 predicted proteins | sample AntAceMetag02UK9_FD_69791 | JGI IMG/M metagenome (GOLD analysis project Ga0075119, IMG submission 69791) | Saline lake microbial communities from Ace Lake, Antarctica - Antarctic Ace Lake Metagenome 02UK9 | ecosystem: Environmental > Aquatic > Non-marine Saline and Alkaline > Saline | place... | reverse complement strand
TGCTCAAAGCGGCAAGTTTTGTGATCTAGTTAAAGCTGGTATTATTGATCCAACTAAAGTAGTTAGAACTGCTTTAATTGATGCTGCATCTGTTGCAGGACTTCTTACTACAACAGAAGTCATGATTACAGACAAGCCTGATGATAAGTCTAGTGGCGGCGGAATGCCTGATATGGGTGGCATGGGTGGCATGGGCGGTATGGGCGGTATGCCAGGAATGATGTAAGAAGTAATTATTTCATAGCCAAAAAAAATAAGAAATTAAAAGGCCACTTTTTGTGGCCTTTTTTTTTGTTTATTGCTTTTTAATTATATTATATTATTTTATTAATGATTAATGATTGAAGTAAAGTCGAAAAAAAAACCGATATTTTCAATTTGTACTGAAGTTACTAATAGAGCAAGAACAATTATAAAAACTCTTGATAGTATCCGACTTCAAAGTTTCAAAGATTACGAGTACATTATAGTCGATAATGCTTCTGATGATAATAGTTTTATTCTAATTAATGAATATCTCAATAAGCACTACTCATTTAAAGAGAAAGTTATATTAAAAAAAAATAAAATCAGAGATCCTGATATAAAAAGTTGGAATAATCCAGTTAGAATCGCAAAAGGAAAATATATTGTTGTATGTGAAGGTGATGATTGGTTTTCAAAAGATCATTTAAAAATAATATCTTCAGTAATAAATAATTATCCAGGTGTAGGAGTTATTGTATCCCCGCATTTTAATCAAAGTGAAATACTTATTCTGAATACAAAGGATTAGTATCAAGTAAGGTTATGTTAGAGGACTTACTAAATTTTAGTTTTTGTCCACCTCCTTCAGAAACTATTTTTCTCAGAGAAAATAATAATAAGGTATTTTTATATGATCAAGATAATTTTGTTTATGCAGGTGAGTATTCTCTCCTTGACCAGATTTATGAAGCAAATTTAAAAACTATTATAATTAAATCAAAAACTGTACATAGGGGAATTAAAAGTAAACCCTTAATAAAAACATATTTTCACATTCAAGACGCTTACCATTGTCTTTTAAATCGTTGGGCTGATAAGTACGACAATACACAGAGATTAGTTGTAAGAAAAAAACTTCTTAAAAATTTCACTAATATTTTAGCGCAGGAATTAGTTTGGATTAGTTGTGATAAAATAACTTTTCAAAAATTCATTAAAGAATGTTGGGCAACAAAAAGATTCCCAATGCTAAAATTACTTACAAAAATTTATATTTTATCTGTAATCAGATCCAAGATCTTCTTAAAAAATTGGATTAAAACTTGGTAAAATTAATTTTTAATTTTAAGTCTATTTGGAGCTTTGATATTGATGGCACTTTGACTAGTTATCCCAAAGAGTGGCTATACTTTATCGAAAAAAAAACAGGAATATTTTTTACCTCAAAGTTTGAAGCGCGTAAAATACTCGGTTTAAAATACGATCAATTAAAACATTCCTACCGTATTTCTGATGAGAAGTACCAAATAATTATTATTAAAGAAGCAAAAGAATTAATAAAAAAAATTCATTCAGCTGGAGGTAGAGTGATCATATCAACTAGCCGTCCATTTCAAAATTATAAATTTATGAAAGAAAAAACTGAGGAATGGCTTAATTCAAATTCCATTGAATTTAGTGAATTAATTTCTAAAAAACAACTCTTAGAACATAATTTTCAATATCATGTTGATGATGAATTAAACCACATACTAGATTTAATAAAACTAAAATCGTCAAATTACATATTTATAAATAAAAACAAAAAAAATAATGAATATTATGATAAAGTGTATAAAAATATATTGAGTTTTAAATCATTAAATGATTTAAATATTCTTAACTAAAATATTGTGAATAACAAATCTGTAAAACATTTTTTAAAAAAAATTTACTTTCTTAAAAATATTTATTTCCTTTTGCAACATGGAAAAGGAAAATTGCGAAGATCAATAAATAAAGATGTAATTAGTGCAAATAGTTTTGCTAAAAATTTTAAAAAATCTCGTGACGAATTTTATAGCAATCCTAATTTGATGATAGACTTTATGAAAAATCATTCTATTTATGATTTATGGAATTTTTATTTACATAGTGATAAGGGGCCTCATTACAGGATGCCATGGGGAGAGACTTTAATGACAAAACTTCCAATGGATGTTTGGATTTATAAATCCTTAATAGTAAAATCTAAGCCAAATTTAATTATTGAAATTGGAACACAAAGAGGCACAAGCGCTATTTTATTAAATGAGCTTAGTAAAGAATTTAACACTAAAGTAATTACCTTTGATATTTTAAAGCCGACATTAGATATATTATTAAAATTTAAAAAGTTGAACATATCTTTTTTTCAGACTGACTGTACAACTGAAAAAATTATAGATGATGTATTATCAGTTGGTATTGCTGAAAATGAAATTCGTGCATTAGTTATTGATGATGGCTCTCACGATAAAATAGATGTACTAAAAACATTTAATCTTTTAAAAACTTACATAAAAAGTCAATTTTTTTATGTAATTGAAGATGGTTTCTCAAATGAATTACTTGGAAAAAAAAATTTTTTAGCCATGAATGCCGTTAGAGAAATCCTAAAATCAGATAAAAGTTTTGTTAATTATAAAGAATTTGATGATTTTTTGTTTTCTTCAAATTTTATGGCAATTCTTCAAAAACAATAATATATAAATAAAATTAACTTCGTTTAATTAACATAATTAACCTTTTAATTATTACTATTTTCCTATATCAACGTTATAAATAAAATAAATTACAATTATAAAATATGCTAAAAAAACACCATGATAAAAAATTTATTTTTGACTTTAATCAGAGGATTATATCAAATTTAAATCATGACTTAGATTTAGAGCAATTTTTGTTATTTAAAAAAATGTTAATTAATATTAAAAATAAAAATCATTCTGTTTTTTTAATTGGCAATGGCGGAAGTGCATCAATCGCTAGTCATATATCCATTGATTTAAATAAACTTAATAAAATTAAAACTAGAACATTTAATGATCCAAGTTGGATTACTTGTTTATCTAATGATTATGGTCATAAATTTTGGGTCTCTAAGGCTCTTGAGTTTTCTGTAAAAAAAAATGATTTAGTAATTTTAATTAGCTCTAGTGGAAAATCAGAAAATTTAATTGAGGCTGCAAAATTTGCTCAGCTAAATCAAAATAAAATTATTACATTTACTGGTTTTAGTGGCGTAAATAAATTGTCAAAACTTGGTAATTTGAATTTTATTGTTAATTCAAAATCTTATAACATCATAGAAAACATCCATCAAATATGGCTCACAATGATGATCGATTTAATTTATGGTTCTCCAGAATATGCTTCTAATATTTAGTTTAATTGATGTTTTTAAATGAGTTTTCGGAGCGATCTATTTTTTATTCTCAATAAATCAAGTAAAATAAAATTATTTAAAATTCAGCTTTTAATTATTATTACAGCTTTTCTTGAGTTATCTACTCTTTTTTCTATAGTACCTTTTATAAATATATTAGTTGAAAGTAATTTAATTTATGAAAATAAATATTTAAACTTAATCTATAATTTTTTTGAATTTAAAAGTGCTGATAATTTTATTATTTTTTCTGGATTAATGACTGTATCTCTATTTACATTTAGTACTTTATTGATCCTTTATTCAAAATATTCTATATTCAAATTCAATCAATATTTTTTGGCCTATCTAGGCAATTTTTTTTTTAAAAAGTATCTAAATATGAACTATTCTTTTTATATTAAAGAGTCTCCCAGTATAATCATTAGAAACCTTCATGATGATTTAAATAGATTAATTTTTGGTATAGTGCAGCCACTTATGTATATGTTTGCAAGGCTAATTTTAATTTTTTTTATTGGAATATCTTTATTGATTTATAATTTCAAAATCACTATCATTTTATTCTTAATTTTGATTTTATCATATTTATTAATTTTTAAGTTTCTAAAATTATCCGTTTCAAAATTTGGAATTCAATTAAGTATTTATTATGCTAGTAAAATAAAATTAATCAACGAAACTTTTTTTTCTATAAAAGATATTTTAATATCTAGTAAACAAAACTACTTTATATCATCTTATAAAGATATTGTTTATGGGATTGCTAGAGCAAATACAATTGTTAATCTGACTAGTATGGGGCCAAAATATCTAGTTGATCTATTAAGTTTTGGCTTTATTTTTGGTCTCATATATGTATTAAAAATTTCTCATAATAATAGTCTGGAATTAATTCTTTCTACTATAGCTTTTTTGGTTTTCGCATCCTATAAACTATTACCAGCATTTCAAGAAATTTATTCTTGTTCTATTCAAATTAAAAATAATAGAAATGTTTTAGTAAATATTAAAAATATGTTTGCTGATACTTTAAGTGCTCAACCACCTGTCTCTAATAAAAACATTAAAATAAAAAATAGTATTATTTTTAAAGGACTTAATTTTAAATATGAACAAAGATCAAATACTAAAATATTTGATGATGCTAATTTTGATATTATGATTGGAAAACAAACTGCTATTATTGGACCAACTGGGGTTGGTAAATCTACTTTAATAGAAATAATTTTAGGTCTTCATTCATTTGATGTTGATCATATTTTAGTTGATGGAAAAAATTTTAATAAAAATAATTTAAATTCATTATGGAATCAAATAAGTTACGTTCCTCAAAATCCTCTACTCATAGACGATACTATTTTATCCAATATATGTTTTGCAGAAAAAATAAATAAAATAAATTATAAAAAGTTAAATTTATCTCTTAAAATTTCTCACTTGGATCAGTTTATAGATACACTCCCAAATAAACTTAATACTACTGTAGGTGAAAAAGGCCTTCAATTATCTGGAGGACAACAACAAAGGATAAGTATTGCTCGTGCTCTATATCAGGATAAAAATTTTATTTTCCTTGATGAATCTATGAGTGCTCTTGATAAAAAAACAGAAAAACAAATCTTAGAATCTATTAAAACTCTTAAAAATAAAACTATCTTAATGATAACGCATAGAATGGTTAGTACTAAGAGTTGTGATAATGTTTTTATTATTAAAAATAAAAAAATTATCAAAAAAAAATCTAATTGATAATATTTTCATAATTTACCATATCATATTTGTTAAAATATTAAATAATTAGTAGGTCGAATTTTAATTCAATATATAGTCAAAATTATTTTCGTTCTATTAGAAATACCATATATTCAGTATGAAAAATAGAATTCTCATTACAGGTGGTTGTGGATTTATAGGTTCACATTTAACTGAGCATTTAGTTCAAAGAGGCTACGAAGTCACTGTTTTTGATAGATATAATAGAAAATTACACTTAATATGCACCTACAATAAAGTAAACCTCCTTCTACTATTGTTTGGGAGTAGTGGTATGGCCGAAATTGAGTATGGATAGAACATCTAGAATATATGTTTCAGGTCATCGAGGAATGGTTGGCTCAGCGATTGTAAGAAGGCTTCAGGCTGATGGATTTAATAATGAGGATTTCGAAATTTATACTTGAGTACAATAAAATTCAATAATTTAGGAGTAAACAATGAAAGTAGTAATTTTAGCAGGTGGCCTAGGTACACGTCTTAGTGAAGAAACAGATTTAAAGCCAAAACCATGTCTATAAATATACTTAAGCTAATTGGTAGAGACGCATCGTTATTTTCTGATGATATTTCAAATTATTCAGAAAATTTAAGGACGATTGTTTCTAATTCAAATTTTCTTGTTATTGGTGGCGCAGGCTCAATAGGGCAGGCAGTAACTAAAGAAATTTTTAAAAGAAATCCAGTCAAATTACACGTTGTTGATATAAGTGAAAATAACTTGACCGAACTGGTAAGAGACATCAGAAGCTCGTTCGGATATATTAAGGGTGATTTTAAAACCTTTGCACTAGATATAGGATCTGAAGAATATGATGCTTTTATTAAGCATGATGGGAAGTATGATTATGTATTAAACCTTTCAGCCTTAAAGCATGTTCGTAGTGAAGAAGATCCGTTTACATTGATGAGGATGATTGATGTAAATATCTTCAATACAGATAAAACTATTAGACAGTCTATTGAAAATGGTACAAAAAAATACTTCTGTGTGAGTACCGATAAAGCTGCTAATCCGATTAATATGATGGGTGCAAGTAAGCGTATTATGGAGATGTTTTTAATGCGTAGGTCTTTAGATATAGATATTTCAACAGCAAGATTTGCTAATGTTGCTTTTAGTGATGGTTCATTGTTACATGGCTTTAATCAAAGAATTGAGAAGATGCAGCCAATCGCTGCACCTAATGATATTAAGCGTTATTTTTTAACTCCACAAGAAAGTGGAGAACTTTGTTTGATGAGTTGTATTTTTGGCGAAAATAGAGATATATTTTTTCCAAAATTAAGCGAGTCTTTACACTTAATATCTTTTGCTGATATTGCAGTTAAATATCTTAATGATAAAGGTTTTGAGTCATATTTATGTGAAACAGAAGATGAGGCTAGAGAATTAATTAAAACCTTGCCAGAGCAAGAAAAATGGCCTTGTTTGTTTACAAAGAGCGATACAACTGGAGAGAAAGACTTTGAGGAATTTTATACCGACAAAGAGACGCTTGACATGGGCCGATTTGAAAATTTAGGTGTGATAAAAAATGATCCTGAATACGACCAAAATCAATTAAATAACTTTGAAAGCACCATAAGTCAACTTAAATCCAGTATGGATTGGGATAAAAAATCAATTGTAAATGAGTTCTTTAAGATGATTCCCAAGTTTGAATATCATGATAAAGGCAAGTACCTTGACGGAAAAATGTAATGTTTGAAAATGTCATAAATTTCATTCAAGACACTTACAAAACAAAAGAATTTATTCCTTTGCATGAGCCAAGATTTATCGGAAATGAAAAAAAATATTTAAATGAATGTATAGATTCTGCCTTTGTTTCGTCAATTGGCAAGTTTGTAGATGAATTTGAAGAGAAAATAGCAAATTATACAGGCGCTAAATATGACTCGCCCAATTTGGATATTGATGAATAAATTACCAATGTTTGAGTATGCGCGATGTGTGGATTTAATAAATGAAGAGTGGCTAGAAGAGCGTGAAGTAAACATACCTAGTAGTGTATTGGTATGAGTAAAAAATTAAATATAGGATATTTTGCAGATGGCCCTTGGAGTCATGAAACTTTTAAGAAGCTTGTTAGTGATAATGAAATTTTAATAAGATTTATATGTGCAAGGTTTGATTCGCAGGACACCACCCTAAAACAGTATTGCAAAAAATATAATATAGATTACCTAAGAGATCAAAATGTAAATTCGGCTGAATTTATTGAGGAATTGTCCAAATATCAGTGTGACTTATTTATATCAATGTCTTTTAATCAAATTTTTAAAAATAAACTTATCAACTTAACAAGACATAAAATTATTAACTGTCATGCGGGAAAATTACCATTTTATAGAGGTCGAAATATTTTAAATTGGGCTTTGATTAATGATGAGTCGGAATTTGGGATTACGGTTCATTATGTTGATGAAGGTATAGATACCGGCGATATTATTTTACAAGATGTATATCCAATTGATGATACTGATGACTATTCAACGCTTTTAGCCAGGTCTTATAAGGGTTGTGCATCTATATTATATAGGGCAGTTTGCCTGTTTAAAAATGGTAGTGCTGCAGGAAGCAAACAAGAAGACATTCATCCAAAAGGATTTTATTGCTCTCAGAGAAAAATAGGCGATGAAAATATAAATTGGAAAGACAGTTCAAGGAATATTTTTAATTTTATAAGATCTATTTGTAGTCCCGGTCCAATGGCAAGAACTTTTATAAATGGAGTTGAGATAAAAATAAATAAAGCTGAGATGGTAACAGGAGCATTAACATATAAATGTATTGAGGGTGCAATTCTAAATATAGATGCAACAGGTTTTATAGTAAAAACAAAAGATAGTTTTATTAAGATTACTAAATATACTTCTGATATTGATATTAAGATAGGAGATAGGCTTGAAAGAAAATAAAGTATTTATTATTGCAGAAGCTGGTGTTAATCATAATGGGTCAGTTGATTTGGCAAAGAAATTAATTGATGTGGCCTCTATCTCTGGAGCTGATGCGGTTAAATTTCAAACTTTTAAGGCTGAAAATTTAGTAGTCAAAAATACTCAGAAGGCTGATTATCAAAAACAAACTACAGATGCATCAGAATCTCAGTTTGATATGATCAAAAATCTTGAGCTTGATGTAGATACTCATAAGGAGTTGATTGCCCATTGCCAAAAAAAAGACATAATGTTTTTATCTACCCCTTTTGATCATGAAAGTATTGATCTACTAAGTTACTTAGGGTTGCAAATTTTTAAAATACCTAGTGGTGAAATTACTAACTTGCCATATTTAAGGCATATTGGATCATTAGGTAAGCGAGTTATATTATCTACAGGAATGTCAAACCTTGGAGAAGTTGGTGACGCGTTAAATGTATTGATTAACGCAGGTACATCTAAGGATAATATTACAGTATTGCATGCGAATACTATGTATCCAACGCCAATGGAAGATGTAAATCTGAATGCAATGTTAACAATACAAAAAGAATTTGGTGTTAGTGTAGGCTATAGTGACCATACATTGGGCATAGAAGTAGATATAGCTGCTGTAGCAATGGGCGCAAGCGTAATAGAGAAGCACTTCACGTTAGATAAAACAATGGATGGGCCGGATCACAAAGCGTCATTAGAGCCGGAAGAGTTAAAATCCATGGTGAGCGCTATTAGAAATATTGAAAAAGCACTAGGAGGTAGTGAGAAAAAGCCATCACCAAGTGAAACTGTTAATATAGATGTCGCTAGAAAATCTATTGTTGCTAGTCAGTCCATAAAAAAAGGCGACAAACTATCTAGTGAAAGTATTACCACAAAGCGTCCAGGAAGCGGTATAAACCCAATGAAATGGGATGAGATTATAGGGACTCCTGCCAAGAAAGATTATCGAATGGATGACCCGATATGACCAAGAAGAAAATCTGTGTTGTGACAGGCACTCGTGCAGAATACGGTCTTTTTTTTCCAATAATGAAAAAGATTCAATCTTCTGATTGTTTGGAGCTACAAGTTGTGGCAACTACTATGCACTTCTCTGAAGAATTTGGCAATACTTATAAGCAAATTGAAAAAGATGGTTTTTTTATTGATGAAAAAATAGAAAACCTATTATCATCAGACACCAAAGGCTCTATTGCGAAGTCAACGGGTTTGGCGATAATTTTACTCTCAGATGCCTTTTCCCGTTTAGACCCTGATGTAGTGTTAGTTTTAGGAGATCGTTTTGAAGCTCATGCTACAGCTACAACAGCAATGTTGATGAATACACCCATTGCACATATTCATGGTGGTGAAATTACTGAGGGGGCAGTGGATGAAAAAATAAGGCACTCCATTACTAAAATGTCTAGTTTGCATTTTACTTCTACAGATGAGTATAGAGACAGAGTGATACAAATGGGCGAACATTCAAATACGGTATTTTCTGTTGGTGCGCCTGGGATTGATAATATAGTTAATATGAATCTTTTAAGTAAGAGCGGGTTAGAGGACGAATTAGAATGGAAATTTAATGGAACCACCGCATTATTCACTTTTCATTCTGAGACACTATCTACGGTTGATAAAAGAAAAGAAATCAAAAGGGTTCTCGAAATAATAGGCGATTCCAATATTAACGTTCTATTTACATATGCAAATTCAGACGATGGCGGAAGGGTTATTAATAGGGAAATAGAAGAGTTTGCATCCAAAGATAAAGAGAAATATTTAGTGGTAAAGAGCTTGGGCCAGTTGAAATATCTTTCAGCGATGAAGCACCTGGATTTGGTTATTGGAAATACCTCAAGCGGTATTATTGAAGCTGCAAGTTTCCACAAGCCTGTAATAAACATAGGGAGTCGACAAAAAGGAAGGTTGCAAAGTGGAAATGTCATTAATTGTGAAATACTAAAGTTAAAAGACGCAATAAAAAAAATAACCTCTAATGAGTTTTGCAAAAAAGTAGGCGACCTTAAAAATATTTACGGCGTTGGCAACGCTTCAGAAAAAATTGTAAAAATACTCGAATTTAATAAAATATCATCATTAAAGAAATTCCAGGATTTCAATATATGAGCTTTACAGATCTAGGAAAAAAATTTACAAAAAAATTTGCAAAAGTATATTTTTACCCTTGATAGATATACCACAAGTGATTTCTATGCATGCTGACTTTATCGCGTATAGGGAAGATGAGCATATTGAATTTATGACCGAATATAAAAGATATCTCAAACATATTTCATATATCAAAATCAAACTTTAAGGTATGCTTTATTAGTTGTTGATAGAGGTGTAGTAAAGATTACATTAGTTGCAGATAATAAAATTATTAAATTATGAAAGTATTTGAAAGCGAATTAGGAGAGCATCCGTTTCCAAGAAGTGAAATAAACATTAGGGCACTAGGAACATTAAGAGGTGCTACTTGTGGATGTGACTATGCAGAGAGTTTTGTACTTTTAAAAGAGATTCGATGAAAAACTACAAAGATATTTTACTAAGCCCGGACTCTACAATAAGAGAGGTTCTGAAAATCATAGATAGCGGCGCAATAAAGATAGGCGTTGTGGTGGATGAAAATGAAAAACTTTTGGGTACCATTACAGATGGCGACATAAGGAGGGGTATTTTAAATAACCTTTCATTAGATGATGCGATTGATTCGGTTGTTTGTAAAACGCCAACAGTATGTAAAATTAATGATTCCAGTGAAAAGATACTTGAAATAGCATTAGACAAAAAACTCTATCAAATACCTATTGTAGATAGTAAAGGAAAGCTTGTAGGTGTAAGGGAAGTTGATGAGCTTTCAAAGCCTAAATACAAAAGTAGTAAAGTGGTATTAATGACGGGAGGGCTTGGTACAAGGCTGAGGCCCCTTACTAATAAAACCACAAAGTCGATGTTAAAGGTTGGGGGTAGACCTCTACTTGAAAGTATAATATTAGGTTTTAAAAAATATGGATTTACAGAAATTATTCTTAGTGTTAGCTATAAGTCAGAAATTATAGAAAACTATTTTGGAGATGGTTCAAATTTTGGAGTGAATATCAAATATATTCATGAAAATAAGCGAATGGGCACAGCTGGTGCACTAAATTTTATGCGTGAATTATTGAGCGAGCCATTTTTTGTCATGAATGGGGACTTAATTACCAATATAAATTTTGAACATATGATGGACTACCATGTTGAAAATGGCTCGGTAGCCACTATGGGGGTGCGAGAATATGATTTACAGGTGCCTTATGGCGTTGTAAAATTAAAGGGTGCAGATATTAAAAGTATTGCAGAAAAGCCAGTGCATAGTTTTTATGTCAGCGGTGGAATATATGTACTAGACGCTAAAGTTTTGGATTTTGTGCCAGAAAATGAGTTTTTTGATATGCCAACACTTTTCGAGAAGATAATTGATAAAAACTTAAAGTGCACATCTTTTCCTATACGAGAGTATTGGCTGGATATTGGTAGGATGGAAGAATTTGAAAAGGCTAACGCAGAATATAATGACGTATTTTAAATGTATTAATTTATTAAATTTACAACAGGATTATAAATGAAGTTTATAGTAGAAACAGCATGGCACCATGAGGGCAACTATGAATTCATGAAAAATTTAGTAACTGAGATTTCCACTAAGACTGAAGCGGACATTGTCAAGCTACATATTACGTTGAATTTTGATGAATATATGGACTCTAGTCATGATTTATACGCGTTACTTAAGCCGTGGCTATTTAACAAAGACCAGTGGAGCGAATTAATTGAAATTATTCGTAATAATAATAAACAGGTTATGTTGCTATTGAACGACACTGGAGCAATAAAATTTGGCCTGTCTTTTTCTCCTGAATATATAGAAATACACTCCACGTGTTTAAATGATGTTTTTATGCTTGATGAATTAAAAAAAGGATTGCCCTCAAGCACAAAAGTTGTACTTGGAATAGGTGGGACGAGCATCGATGAAATAAATCATGCAATTAACTATCTAAAACATTCCAACATGTTACTTATGTTTGGATTTCAGAATTATCCTACAGTTTATGAAGATGTAAATCTTAATAAGATTAGGAAAATTATGAAATTATTCGATAATTTTGAATATGGCTATGCAGATCATACTGCTTGGGATAGTGTTCATAATGAGTTGGTTACATTGTTAGGTGCGGCAAGTGGTATGGCATATATAGAAAAACATGTTACGACACACTATGGCGAAAATCGAGTAGATTGGCCGGCTGCAATATCTATAGATATGTTTAACAACCTACATAAGAAAATAAAGGTTCTTGATGGGTTAAATGGCAATGGTGTATTGTCTATGAATGAAGGCGAATTGAGTTACTCTATATTTGGTCCCATGAAAAAAGCAGCCGTTTTCAAAACAGGCATATCAAAAGGCGATATTCTGACGCTGGAAATGATTAAATTTGTACGCACCAAAGAAATATCTGACATGTCACAGGTAGATGTTATTAAGTCTATTGGAAAAAAAATAAATAACAATCTTGAGAATGGGGCGATATTAATGAATAAATATTTAATCGATAAGGAGTGATATGAAAATTGGTTTTTTAATTATAGGAAGGCTTAAATCAACCAGGCTTCCAAAAAAAATACTATTAGACATACATGGGAAGCCAGTAATTTCTCATATGATTCAACGTTTGAAATTATCGAATAAAATTGATAGCATAATTCTTTGTACATCAATAAATCCACAGGACAAACCTCTCGAAAAGATTGCTGAAGATAATGATATAGAATGCTTCTTGGGTGATCCTGACGATGTACTGTTAAGGATGTTAAATGCTGCTAAAAAATTTAATTTAGACTATATTTTAACTATTACAGCCGACTGTCCTTTTGTGGATCCATTTTATGCAGATAAAATAGTTGAGAAATATCTTGAAACAAATGCAGATTTGATTAGACAGTTTGATCTTCCTCATGGCTCTTTTAGTTATGGGGTAAAGGTGGAAGCATTGAAAAAAGTTGTTCAAATGAAGGATTCTTCTGAAACAGAGGTTTGGGGGCATTATTTTACTGATACAGGAATATTTAATGTCATAGATTTAGATGTAGAGGATCAGCATCATTTCAGGCCAGGATTGAGAATGACCTTAGATTACCCTGAAGATTTTCAATTTTTTAAGAAGATTTTTGACGCTTTATATAAAGAAAATGAAGTATTTACATTATCAAATATTTTAACATTACTTGACAATAATCCAGAAATTATTCAAATAAATAAGAAGTGTGGTCAAAAATTTAAAAAAAGATTTATATCTCAGTCCAAGCCAAAGCTAAAAAGAAATTTTAAAGTAGAGACTGTATTGATTATGGGCTCAGGGTCTATAGGGCAAAGGCATATTAGAAATTTACAGCAGTTAGGGATTGTTAGGATTATTGCACTTAGGAGTAAAAAAGGACACTATAAAAACCTCCCAAAAGAGCTTAATGTGATTGAAGTGGATAACCTACAGGATGCAATTAAAAATAACCCTGATATTGTAATTATTGCAAACCCTACTAGTCTACATCTTGACTCAGTAAAGAAAATAGCTGGCCATGTAAAGGGTATTTTTATAGAAAAACCACTTTCAATTTCATCTGATGAGTGTGACGAAATTGTTGAAATTTTAAATCAACATAAGACGGTTTCTTTTGTTGGCCATAATTTGATGTTTCATCCAATTGTAAAAAATATAATGAAGTTTTATGATGAAAATGATATTGGTGAAATTATAAATATTCAATGTCAGGTTGGCCAGTGGCTGCCAGATTGGCATCCATATGAAGATTATAAAAATGCATATTACGCAAGAAGAGACTTGGGCGGTGGTGTGGCGTTAACCTTGATTCATGAAATTCATTTAGCTCTTGAATTAGCAGGAAAACCCCTATCTGTTGTTGGAGAGATAAGTGAATATGAAAAATTAAATCTTGATGTAGACACCTGTTCAGATTTAATGATTAAACATCAAGCTGGAGCGGTAAGTCAAATTCATTTAGATTATTTACAACAACCTGCACATAGAAGCGGTTTAGTGACTTTTGAAAAAGGATGGGCTTCTTATGATTTTAGTAAGAATGAGCTTTTAGGGCAAAAATTAGATGAAAAGGTAAAAGTTATTTGGTCTGATGAAAAACACGATATAAATCAAACTTATATTGATCAATTAAAGGAATTTATAGGGTTTGTTGAAGAAGGGAGGGTGAAGCATAAATATAGTGCACTTGCATCTATTGAGAGTTTAAAAGTTGTTGATGCATTTTTTGAGTCTAGTCTGTCTGATAAAAAAATTCACCTCACTGACGATAGTAGATCTTCATTTTAAGGATATGGATAGAGTATGTTTAATTTAAAAGATAAAGTTGTTTTAGTCGTTGGTGGTAGAGGGCATCTTGGTAGGGAATTTTGTCAAGCGTTAAGATCGCAAAATGCGATTGTTATTTCTGCAGACTTGCCAGGTTTGTCAAAAGCTGCAAAAAAATCTTTATTTAAAGGTT